>JAABUS010004866.1_pt1 | contig 18614 bp, 16 predicted proteins | sample 5560161 | NCBI WGS metagenome assembly JAABUS01 (sample SAMN10711885, study PRJNA513376) | rock metagenome | isolation source: Antarctica rocks | place: Antarctica: Victoria Land, Trio Nunatak nord | collected 2016-01-04 | reverse complement strand
GCCGGTGGTCTTCTGCAAGGACGGCGACGCTCGCGTCGTGGTGCGTCGCGAGACCTACGAAGACCTGCTCGCCCGCGATGCCTGACCCGTTCAGGGTCGGGCTGCTCGGCCACGGTACGGTCGGCTCAGCCTTCCGTCGCCTGCTCGAGCAGCGGGCCGAGGCGGTCGCGGGCGTCGCCGGACGGCGACCGGAGATCTCCGGTGTCCTCACGCGCAGCCAGGGGAGCTTCGAGGACATCCTCGCGCGGTCCGATCTCGTCGTCGAGCTGATCGGCGGGGTCGAGCCCGCACGGCAGTACGTGCTCGGGGCGATGCGGGCCGGGCGCCACGTGGTCACGGCCAACAAGCAGCTGCTCTCCCAGCACGGCGACGAGCTCTGGGAGGCGGCCGTCGAGAACGAGGTCCAGCTGCGCTTCGAGGCCGCGGTGGCCGGCGTCGTGCCGATCGTTCGCGTGCTCGCCGAGACGCTCGCCGGCTCCTACGTCGAGCGACTCCACGGGATCGTCAACGGGACGACCAACTACGTCCTGTCCGAGATGGCGGGCACGGGCGCCTCCTACGAGGAGGCCGTGGCGCACGCCCAGGAGCTGGGCTACGCCGAGGCCGATCCCACCGAGGACGTCACGGGACTCGACGCCGCGGCGAAGATGGCGATCCTCGCCCGGCTGGCCTTCGATGCTGCGGTCGACCTCTCGGACGTCCGCTACGAGGGCATCGAGCAGATAACCGTCGATGACCTCGAGTACGCACGCGAGCTCGGCCTGCAGCTGAAGCTGATCGGCACGGCCGAGCGGATCGACGGCGGCCTGTCGGTCCGCGTCCATCCCGCCTTCCTCTACGGTGGGCATCCGCTGGCCAGCGTGAACGGGCCGTTCAACGCAGTCACGGTGGAGTCGCCCGACATCACCGAGATCACCATGTCCGGCCCCGGCGCCGGCGGTCCGCAGACCGCAAGCGCGGTGCTCGGCGACGTGGTGAGCGCGATGATCCCGCCTCCATCGCTCCCGCATCGCCTCGAGCGGATCCCGATCGTCTCCGACGTGGTCTCGGCCTTCTACCTCCACCTCGAGGTCGCCGACCGGCCGGGGGTGCTCGCGCAGGTCGCAGAGCTGCTCGGCCTCCAGGACGTCTCGGTCAAATCGGTCGTCCAGAAGGGGCTGGGCGACGAGGCGCGCCTGGTCATGGTCCTCCATCCCGTGCTCGAGTCGCGCTTCTTCGCCGCCGTCCGGCTCATCGGCCGCCTCGACGCGATCCGCTCCGCGCCCCGGTCGATCCGCGTCATCGAGGAGGAGTTCGTGTGATGCGCTCCCCAACTCCGGTCTGGCGCGTCATCGAGGAGGAGATCGCCTGATGCCCCTCCCTGCCGCAGCGATCCGCGTCATCGAGGGAGGGCTCTCCTGACCGGCGTAATCGAGCGCTACCGCGACGCGCTCCCGTTCGCGCCGGGTGACCCGGTGGTCTCGATCGGGGAGGGCTCGACCCCGCTCGTCGCCGCTCCGACGATCTCGGCGGAGGTGGGGGCGGAGGTCTGGCTCAAGCTCGAGGGGGCCAACCCGACCGGCTCCTTCAAGGACCGCGGGATGACCTGCGCGGTCTCCGCCGCCGTGCGCGAAGGGGCCGAGGCGATCATCTGCGCGTCGACGGGGAACACCGCCGCCAGCGCGGCGGCCTACGCGGCGCGGGCCGGCCTGACCGGGGTGGTGATCGTCCCGGAGGGGAAGATCGCGACCGGAAAGCTCGCCCAGGCGCTGGTCCACGGCGCGCGCGTGGTCGCCCTGCGCGGGAACTTCGACCAGGCGCTCGCCCTCGTCCGCGAGCTCGTCGACCGCCACCCGATGGCGCTGGTCAACTCGGTCAACGCCTTCCGGCTGGAGGGCCAGAAGACGGCGGCCTTCGAGCTCCTCGACGAGCTCGACGAGGAAATCGACGCGCTGTGCATCCCGGTCGGCAACGCGGGGAACATCACCGCCTACTGGAAGGGCTTCGGCGAGCGCGGCGCGGCGCCAAAGATGCTCGGCTTCCAGGCCGAGGGAGCCGCCCCGCTCGTCCACGGCGCGCCGGTCGAGCATCCCGAGACCGTCGCCAGCGCCATCCGCATCGGCAACCCGGCCCGCTGGGAGGAGGCGATGGGTGCGGTGACCGGGTCGCGCGGAGCGATCCGGGCGGTCTCCGACGAGGAGATCCTCGCCGCGTGGCGCATGCTCGCGGCGCGCGAAGGGGTCTTCTGCGAACCGGCGTCAGCCGCCTCGGTCGCCGGCCTGCTGCGCTACGGCGCCGGGGACGCGCGGCGGATCGCCTGCGTGCTCACAGGCCACGGGCTCAAGGACCCCCAGACCGCGCTGGACCGCGCCGGCGCGGTGGTGCCCTGCGAGCCGGAGCTAGACGCGGTCGAGGAAGCCGTGCTCACGTGAGCGGCGCTGATCTGCCACTGCCGGCGTCATCGCCGGCTCACGTGCGAAGCACGCTTCACCGGCTGCTTCCTTGGCAGCGACAGCCAGCGCCGCTCACGCGGACGTTGGCGCACTGCCGGTCGGCCCGCCCGTGAACCGCCGCCGCGTCGTCCGCGTCCCGGCCTCCTCCGCCAACCTCGGCCCCGGCTTCGACGTTCTGGCCGCGGCCCTCTCGCTCCACGTCGAGCTCGAGGTGGAGGAGACGGGGCGCTTCGCGGTGGAGACAGACCTCGACGTCGCGCGCGACGAGCGCAACCTGTGCGTCAGGGCGTTCGCGCGGCTCGCCCCGCCCGAGACCTTCACCTTCCGGATCGGATCGCAGGTTCCACTCTCGGGCGGCCTGGGCTCGAGCGCCGCGGCAACCGTGGCCGGGCTGGCGGCCGCCGACCACCTCTTCGAGCTCGACGCCGACCTGCTTGCCCTCGCCTCGGAGCTCGAGGGCCATCCCGACAACGCGGCGGCCGCCCTGCACGGCGGCTTTGTCATCTGCGCCGACGGCGCCGCCACGCGCTTCGACGCCCCCGCCGGCCTCGAGGCCGTGCTCGTCGTCCCGCACGAGCACGTGCGCACCGCGCAGGCGCGCGCGGCCATGCCGGCGGAGGTGCCGCTCGCAGACGCCGTCTTCACCGCCGCCCACGCATCGCTGCTGGTCTACGGCCTCGCCCGCGGCGAGTGGGATCTCGTCGCTCGCGGGCTTGCCGACCGCCTGCACCAGCCGCGCCGTGCCCACCTCTATCCGCGGTCGATCGATCTCGTCGAGCGGGCGGCGCAGATCGGCGCGCTCGGCGCGACGATCTCGGGGGCGGGACCGAGCGTCCTGGTCTGGACCCACTACGAGACGACAGGCGGGATCGCCGCCCGCCTGACCGACGAGGTAGGCGGCTGGGCAGAGATCCTGCGGGTCCCCTTCGAGGCCCAAGGCGCGTACGTGCGAGCACTGTAGATCCTGGCGCGTTGACGGTGTAGGCTCGCGCCCGCTCGGGTTCTGAACAGAAAGGACGTCGCATACCTCTCGACCGACCCGCCTCGCGGTGGCGGGGCTCCTCGCCACCGGCTGCCTCGGCCTCGTGGCCGCATGCGGCGACGACGACGACGGCGCGGACGCCAAGACCACCGCCGCCTGCAAGGCGAACATCGCAATCGACCAGGGCTTCCAAATGCTCTTCGAGCAGACCCCCGCCCTTCAGGGCGACAAGCCGCCGACCAAGGCGCAGCTTCCCAAGGTCCAAGCCAACTACGACAAGTTCGCAGCCGCCCCGGTCGCCGAGTTCGAGAAGAACGCGCCGGAGGAGATCGCGGGCGACACCGAGAAGTTGGTCGCCGCCGCGAAGAAGTTTCGCGCCACGGGCGACGCCAGCCAGTTCGAGTCACCCGCCTTCATGACGGCCGGTGCGAATGTCGATACCTACCTCTACGACAACTGCGACGACGAGAAGACCGAGGTCAAGGGCCCCGACTACAAGTTCGAGGGCCTCGAGGACAGCTATCCGGCCGGGGTGAGGCGCTTCAAGCTCGACAACACCGGCAAGGAGGCCCACGAGCTGATCATCCTCAGCCGCAAGCCCGGGGTCACCGAGTCCTTCGACCAGATCCTCAAGCTGCCCGAGGAGAAGGCGCAGTCCAAGCTCGACTTCGCCGGCAGCGCAGACACGATCGACCCCGGCAAGGCGAGCTACGGCATCGCTGACTTGAAACCGGGCGAGTACATCGCGGTGTGCTTCCTCCCCAAGGGCACCACCTCCGCAGAGAAGGAGGGCAAGGGCCCGCCGCACTTCACGCTGGGCATGAAGAAGGAGTTCAAGGTCGAGTAGCCGCGCGGCCGGGGACGGCCCCGGGCAGCGGGGAGGTATAGGCTCGGCCGCGACCGTAATCCTCGGGAAGGGAGCAGGACGATGTCCAGGATCGCGTGGCGCAGCGCGGCTGCAGCGGTGGTTGCCGCCGGCTGCCTCGTGCTCGTGGCCGCCTGTAGCAGCGAGAAGGAGGATCCCAACGACCCGAAGAACGCGGCCGGCTGCAAGGCCGACTTTGCGTGGAGCGACGGCTTGAGCAAGCTGCTCAGCCAGACGCCCGCCCTTCAGGGCGGCAAGCCGCCGACCAAGGCGCAGCTCCCGCAGGTCCAGGCCAGCTACGACAAGTTCGTGGCCGGCCCGCTCGGCGAGCTGGAGAAGAACGCTCCCGACGAGCTCGCCGACGACGTCGAGAAGGTCGTCGATGCTTCGAAGCAGCTCCGCGCCACGGGGGACGCCAAGCCGTTCGAGTCGCCCGCCCTGAAGGCGACCCAGACGACCATCGCCGGCTACTTCTACGAAGAGTGCTCGGGCGAGAAGGCCGAGGTCAAGGGGGTCGACTTCGCCTACGAGGGCGTCAAGGCCTCCTACGAGGTCGGCGAGATCCGCATCAAGTTCCGCAACGAGGGCAAGGAAGTGCACGAGCTCGTGCTCGTCAAGAAGAACCCGGGCGTCAAGGAGAGCTTCGACAAGCTGCTCGAGCTGCCCGAGGAGAAGGCGACCGCCAAGATGGAGTTCCTCGGCGGCGAGGAAGCGCCACCGGGCGAGGAGGCCTACGTCAACGCCGATCTGACCGCTGGCGACTACCTGATGGTCTGCTTCGTGCCCCAGGGCTCGCTGCCCGGCAAGGAAGGCAAGGGCAAGCCGCATTTCGAGCTGGGCATGAAGAAGGAGCTCATCGTCGAGTAGCGGCGCCGGCGGTCGTGCGACAGGTCGGTCTGGACCACTTACGCAGTTATGCCGCGAAAAACGGCATCGACGAAGAGGCAGGAACGTTGGCGCGCTCGATCTCTGTTGCGCGAGGGCCGGGGTCTGTGTCAGAACACGCGCGGATCATGGGCAAAGCAGCCACGGCGGGCGGCTTTCCGCCCGCGACAAGCCATCTTCTCGGGGGTGTGCCGAGAAACCCGCCATATATGCGGAGAAGTCAGGACACCCCCGGCCGCGATAGGCGAGAGGCACTCCGCAGGCGCCGATAGCGAGATCGCCCGTCGCGCGGCTCCCCAGCACGGGGTGCTCAGCCGCTGCCAGCTTCTGGAGATGGGTCTGGGCGTGGACGCGATCGACTACCGGCTGAGGGTCGGCAGGCTGCTGCGGATGCACCGCGGCGTCTACGCCGTCGGGTACCGTTCACCGTCGCCGCTCGCCCGTGCGATGGCGGCGGTTCTGGCGTGCGGCCCCGAAGCCGTGCTGAGTCATCGCTCGGCGGCTGTGCTGTGGGAGATCGACTCGCGCTGGCGAACACCGATTGAGGTCACTGCCCCCACCGAGCGCTGTCATCGCGGAGTACGCGTCCACCACTCGCGTACGCTCCTCCGCGAGGACGTCACTGTCCACTTCGGCATCCCCGTCACCGCAGTGGCACGGACCCTGCTCGACCTCGCCGGCGTCCTCGACGGCAAGGGGCTCGCGCGCGCCGTCAACGAGGCCCAGCTCAAGTGCCGCCTGCGCCTCGACGACCTCGCCGCGCTCCTCGCCTGCTCCCCCGGCCGGACGACCGGCCGCCTGCGCGCCTTCGTCGACTGCCGCCAAGCTCCGACCCGCTCGGTGTTCGAGGACGCGTTTCTCGCCTTCGTCGACCGGTACCGCTTACCACGCCCGGCAGTCAACCAATGCGTCGCCGGCTACGAGGTCGACGTGCTCTGGCCAGAGCACAAGCTCATCGTCGAGCTCGACAGCCGTGCCTACCACGACAGCGACCAGCCCTTCGAGCGGGACCGCAACAAGGACGCCGACCTCCTCGTCGCCGGCTACCCCGTAGTCCGGATCACCTGGCGCCGACTCAGCGATACGCCAGCCCTCGAAGCCCGACGCCTCGCGGACCTCCTCGCTCGCAGGACGGGAGGCCGCTAGCTGCTTACGCGGCGGGCGGGGACGCCGTCGAGCATGGGGGCCAGCCGTCGCCGGGCGTCGTCGAAACCCAGTCGCTCGAGCAGCTCGTCGGCCAGCGCGAGGTAGTCGGCGGCCAGGTCCGGGCGGAAGTCGAGGATCGAGACGGCGCGCTCGGCCGACTCGGCGTAGGCGATGGACTGGCGCACCGAGGTCATGAACGCCTTGTCGTCGAAGCTCTCGCGCAGGGTCTTGTAGGCCTCGCGCGAGTGCACCGTGCGCATGTCGGCGATGTTCAGGACGACACCGAGCCACTCGAGGTCGGGGTTGAGGTTGTCGCGCGCAAGCTCGATGACCTCGAGCGCCTGCTCGACGCCCTGCATGGCGAAGTACTGCGCCTCGGAGGAGATCAGAGCGTGGTCGGCGGCGACCAGCGCGTTGACGGTCAGGAGACCGAGCGCCGGCGGGCAGTCGATGAGGATCACGTCGTAGTCGGAGCTGACGTCCTTGAGCGCCTTGCGCAGCGTCAGCTCGCGCCCCATCTTGCCGCTGAGGACGAGCTCGGCCTCGGCGAGCCCGAGGTTGGCGGGGATGATGTCGTCGTGGACCGCCGCAGAGGCCTTGGCCCGACCGGCCAGCACGTCGCCGATCGTCGGCTCGGCGTCGGGTGCGACGTCGAAGTAGTCCGACAGGTTGCCCTGCGGATCGAGGTCGATCGCCAGCGTGCGCAGCTCGACGCGCCGGAGGACGTCGGCGAGGGTCCGCACCGTCGTCGTCTTGCCCGTCCCACCCTTCTGGGAGAGGACCGCGATCGTCTCAGCCGCCATCGCGGCGGACGATAGCGCGGGCGAGCGGAGCGCTGGTACTTCCGACCGTAAGTTCGTTCCAGGCCGACTGGACGGAACGTGCTTGCGGGAGGGGAGTACTACTAGGCGGTGGCGGGCTCTCCGGGGGCGCCTGCTTGCGCGAGCGGCTGCTCCCGAACGGCGTCGAGATCGACGAACCGCAGCTCGTGGCGGCCGACGAGGATCTCGTCGCCGTCGCTCAACGTGCTCCACTCGACGCGCTCGCCGTTGACGAAGACGCCGTTGAGGCTGCGGTCGTCGAGGACCCGGACGCCTTCGTCATCGCTCACGACCAGTGCGTGCCGGCGCGAGACCGTCGGGTCGTCGAAGCGGATCTCGGCGGCGAGGCTGCGCCCGACGCGGGTCGACTCGTGGGTGAGGGGGGCCGTGACCAGCGTCTCGCCGTCGCGGTAGACCAGGTACTGCCCGGGCTCCTCGCACAGAGTGCGCGCCTCGGCGAGCCACTCGGGCTCCTCGGCCGGCGGGGCCACCGGCTCAAAGCGAGAGGTGGTGAACAGCGCGGCGCGTGCCCACGTGGTGCCGCCGCATCCAGGGCACGTCGGCAGCGCGTCCTCGGTGGCCAGCGAGAGCGCATAGCCGCAATCTCCGCAGCTGAAGGAGCCCGTCCCAGCAAGCGTGCCCGAACCCAACGTCTCCGACATGGTCAGTCTCTCCCCGGAAAAGGCCGTCCCCACCGGCCAGGTCTAGAAATGATACTCGCGTTGGCATTCGCGTCAATCGACGCTCCTGCCGCGGAAGGAGGCGCGCTCGCGACGGCGAAGCACATCTGCATGGCTCCCTCCGACGACCTGGAGATACGGTTGCTGCGAAAGAGCGTTGACCACCTGGGGGAAGACCGCCATCGGTGCGGGGACTGCGGGCGCACCCCACTCATCGGCGAGCGGATCTACGTGTATGTCAGCGATGAGATCGTCTGCGAGCTCTGCCGCGCCATGCGCGCCGAGGAGCCCATGGCCTCTCGGCTCGTTCGCCACGACTCAGGCCAGAACGTCCGCGTCCGCAGCCGCGTGGCCTGAGGGCCCGGGGACGCTTGGCGCCTGAGCGCGCCGCTCGGGCGCGTGGACGTAGACTCCGCGCGGCGTGAAGCCGGTCCATCTCTCGATCACCGTCGCGCATCCTCGCGAGGAGGTCTTCGACTATCTCGCCGACATCGCCAACCACCCTGAGTTCACCGACCACTACCTGGTCGACTGGCGCCTGACGCGGGAGGAGTCCCATGGGCTGGGCGCCGGGGCGCGCTTTCGCATCGATGCGCCGCTCAACCGCTTCGGCTGGGCCGACGTCACGCTCAGCGAGGTCGAGTCTCCCTCCCGCATCGTCATGGAGGGCCGGACGGGCAAGTTCAACCGGATCCGCACCGTCACGACCTACACGCTCGACCCGGCCGCCGACGACCAGACCGAGGTGGATCTCGAGTTCGAGACCACCCCCGTATTTCCGAGCGATCGACTGATGGAGGCGATCGGCCGTCCGTGGTTCGCGCGGAAGGCGAAGAAGGGCCTGAGGCGCCTGCGGTCGATCCTCGAGAACGATCGCGACCGCGGCCCCCGGGCGACCATCGCCGGGCGTTGAACCGGCCGAGTCTTCCGGTGCGGAGCAAGGATAGACTCCGGCTCTTCACGTGACCCTCCGCCGCACCGCCGCCACCGCAATAGCGCTCGCGCTCGCCGCGAGCTTCGCGGCGTGCGGAAAGAAGCACGAGACGATCGTCGAGGCAGAAACCGAGGCGTTCTTCGTGGACGTCGGCGGGCTGAGCTACCAGGTGCAGGTCTCCCGCGAGCTCAACGCTCTCGACGTCGAGGACCAGGGCTACCTCAAGGGGCTGCCGCCGGGGACTCTGCCGCTCGCGCCGACCGAGTCGTGGTTCGGGGTGTTCCTGCGCGTCGGCAACGAGGAGGATCGGCCGGCGCGCGCGGCCGAGGACTTCCAGATCCACGACACCACCTACGAGGAGGGCCAGACCTGCGTGCCCCGAAACGGCTGCTACCAGCCGGTCCGCCTCGACGCGCGCGTCAACCCGTTCGCCTACGCGCCCTCGCAGATCGACCCCGACGAGGCTTACCCGACGACCTCGAGCGCCGCGCAGCAGGGCCCCGTGCAGGCGTCGGTGCTGGTCTTCAAGATTCCCTACTACGCCTACGACAACCGCCCGCTGGAGCTCAAGCTCAAGTCCTCGGGGAGCGATGTCGAGGGGACGATCGTCCTCGACCTCTAGCGCCGACTGCGTGGGGCCAGCGTACCCCGTGTGGTCCTGAGGGCGACGCGCCCGTCGGGCTTCAGCGCCTGAGGCCCGCCTGAAGCACCTGCTTGGCGATCGGCGCGGCGACATCGCCGCCGAAGCCGGCCTGGACGACCAGGACCCCGATCGCCAGCTTGGGTCGACGGGCGGGGGCGAAGGCGACGAACCAGGCGTCCTCCTCGAGGTCGCCGCCCAGCTCGGCCGTTCCCGTCTTGCCGGCCACCCTGACGCCGGGGATCGCTGCGTCCTTGCCCGTACCGAAGCTCACGACACCGAGCATGAGGTCGGTGACCTTCCCGGCGATGCGCCGGCTCGTCGCGCGGACGGGCCGCCCGCGCTGGCCCTTCCCGAGCACCGGCCGCAGGCGCAGGCCGTCGTTGGCGATGGCCTGCACCATCGATGCCAGGCCCAGCGCCGTGGCCTGCACGCGACCCTGCCCGATGGCCGACGAGCCCACCTCTGCGTCGAGCGGCATGTCGCGCGCGGGCGGGATCTCGTTGACCGCGGCTCCCGGGATGCCGGTCGGCTCGCCGAACCCGAAGCGCCGCGCGGCCCGGACGAGCTTGCGGGCGCCGATCTTGACCCCGAGGGGGGCGAAGACCGAGTTGCAGGACTCCGCGAAGACCTCGCGCAGGTCGCCGCCGCACGCCTCCCCGCTGGCGTTGGAGATGGTCTGGCCGCCCACGTTCGCGCTGGTCACCACCGGGAAGCGGCTGCCGAAGGTCACCAGCCGCTCCTCGAGGGCGGCGGTCACCGTGATGACCTTCATCGTCGAGCCCGGCGGTTGGAGCCCATCCAACGCGATGCCCGCGAGGGCGAGGATCTCGCCGTTGCGCGGGTCGAGGACCGCGATGCCGCCGAGCTGGCCGCCGAGTGCGTTGACCGACACGCTCTGCAGGCGCGGGTCGATCGTCGCGCGGGCCGAGCGCCCGCGCTTGGGCCGCGCCCGGGCGAGAACCCGCCGGCCTGCGAGCAGCCTCCCCCCGGGCGTGCCGGCAACGCGGCGCTCGAAGGCCCGCTCGAGCCCGGTGATGCCGACGAGCGCGCCCTCCGGGTAGCCGAGCGCCCGGAGGCCGGCGCGCTGCGCCGGGGGAGGCGTCCCGAGCTCGCCGACGATGCCGGAGTCGAGGCTGGGGATGGAGGAAGTGCGATCGGGGCCGCGGGCCAGGGGCGTGCCGTCCCGGGCGAGGATGGCGGCGCGCCGGGGCAGCTGCGTCCGACGAGAAAGCTTCTCGCCCGCCGCGAGGCCGGGGAAGGCCAGCTGCGGCGTCCAGTCGATGCGCGCCTTCTCGCCCTCGCCCACGAACCTCAGCGGCACCCGCGACCGAATGGGCGGGAAGATCCGCATGCGAACGGTCACCGGAAGGATCACGTCGCCCGCCTCGGATCGGGAGAGCTCTCCGGGGGAGACGCCGATGAGCGTCGCGGTCGCGGCCGCCTCGCGGTAGGCGCTCTCGAAGGCCGGCCGGCTTACGCTGCGCTGGTCGCCGGTCGAGATGAGGTCGTACATGCCCGCGTAGTCGTTTCGCTCCCAGGCGGCGGCATAGCGCCGCGCGAGGTCCTCCTCGGGGGAGGTGCTGCTGGTCGTCCAGACCACGACGCCCGCGACGAGCACCGCGCCGGCCACCGCACCGAGCCCTACGACGCGCGCGAGCGTCCGTCGGTGCCGGCGGCTCCGGCGCTGGCCCGGACTGAGGCGCGGGCGCCCCAGAGGAGTTGAGGTCCTCCATGCATCGTCGTCGAATGGACGCCTTCCCTCCATGGTCGGCGGGACTCTAGGGATCGTTTAGGCGGCTCGGCTACCGTGGCCCGCCCGTGACGGCCGTGGACTGGATCATCGTCGCCTTCGTCCTCCTCCTCGGCGGCTACGGCTTCTTGCAGGGGTTCATCGTGGGCGCCCTGTCGCTCCTCGGCTTCGCCGGCGGCGCGATCCTCGGGACACGTCTCGGTCCCGAGCTTCTTTCCGGCGGTGCCCAGTCGCCCTACGCCCCGCTCTTCGGCCTGGCGGGCGCGCTGCTCGCCGGCATCGTGCTGGCGACGGGGCTCGAGAGCATCGGCTTCGGGCTGCGCCGTCGCCTGGGAGCGGGGCGGGGCTTCGGCGCGGTGGACGGGCTGCTGGGTGCGACGCTCACCGCCTGCGTGGCTCTGGGCATCGCGTGGATCGCCGGCGCGGTGGCTCTGCAGACACCGGGCGCGCGCAAGCTGCGAGCCGACATCCAGCGCTCCGTGATGCTCCGCGAGCTCAACGCGATCCTTCCGCCGTCGGGGCCGGTGCTCAACGCGCTGGCGCGCTTCGACCCCTCGCCCAAGGTCGAGGCCCGGGCACCCGAGGTGGCCGCGCCGCGCGGTGCGATCCTCCGCGACCGCGACGTCCGGGCGGCGCGGGCGAGCGTGGTCCGGGTGCTCGGCACTGCGTGCGGCCTGGGGCTCCAGGGCTCTGGCTGGGTGGCCGCGCCGGGCGTGGTGGTAACCAACGCGCACGTCGTCGCGGGGGAGCGCGACACCGTCGTGCAGACCGGCCTCGACGGGCCGAAGCTCGACGCCACGCCGGTCGCCTTCGATCCGCGCAACGACGTCGCGGTGCTTCGCGTCGACGGGCTCGACTCGCCGGTGCTGCCCCTCGCCGCGAGCGTCCGCCGCGGCCGGCCCGCGGCGATCCTCGGCTACCCCGAGGACGGACCCTACGACGCCCGGGCCGGCCGGGTGGGCGACACGCAGGCCGTCCTCGCCCAGGACGCCTACGGCCGCGGCCCCGTCGAGCGCGAGATCACCCTGCTGCGCGGCATCGTGCGCTCGGGCAACTCGGGCGGCCCAATGGTCGACGCGGAAGGGCGGGTGGTGACGACGATCTTCGCGACCACGCGCGGGGAGCGCCGGAGGGGTGGCTTCGGCGTCCCCAACGAGGTCGTCCGCCGGGCGCTCGCGGGAGCGGGGGGCTCCGTGAGCACCGAGTCGTGCGCGGGCTGAATGCCGGCGGCCACCCACCCCTCGAAGCACTCGGCCGCGAGTGACCGGCGAGAGTGTCGGACGATCCCCGCGGCCGTCCGCTACGCGATCGCCGCCCGCGACAACGTCTCCGACCGACTCGGACCGCGCACCCAGACGGTCAAGGCCCGGACGCGCTGATAGGAGGGTCAAGTCTCAACCGGCGAGGTAGACCACGCTTCGTGATTACCTTCGTGGAGTCGTCAGCCAGAGCTCGATCGCTGACGGCAGAGCTCTGTTCGGTGTGGCGCCTCACTCGGTACGCTTGTGTTCATGCGCACGGTGATCCTTGATCCTCCTTCGGCAGGCCTTGAGGAGCTGCTGGAGCGTCGCCGGCGCTCGGGGCTCGATCGCCTCGACGAGGTATGGGAGGGTGTTCTGCACATGGTCCCGGCGCCCAGCTTCGCGCATGCGCGTATCACTCAGCTGCTCGCCGAGGTGCTGGGCCCGCTTGCGACCGCTGCGGGGTTGGTGCCCGCGATGGGCGAGTTCAACCTGGGCGACTCCGAGCATGACTTCCGCGTGCCCGACGGCGGCCTGCACCGGTCGGGCGCAGCCGGAGTATGGCTCTCGACCGCGGCGCTCGTGGTCGAGATCGTCTCTCCCGGCGACGAGACGTGGGACAAGCTCCCGTTCTACGCCGCCCACCAGGTCGACGAGCTTCTGATCGTCGACCCACAGAAGCGGACGGTCGCGTGGCTGGCGCTTGAGCGCGGCGAGTACCTGCCGGTAGATCGCAGCCGACTGATCACGCTGGGGCCGGTCGAGCTGGGCGAGCGGATCGACTGGCCGCCCACCGAGACCGGCTGACGCAGGTGCCACGGTCTTCCTTCAAGTCGTGTTCATGAGAGCAGGCAGCACGCCCACGGATCCCGTTCAGGGCTGTGCCGGCTGTTGCTAGTGGAAGAGCTGTACCGGATGCTCGGCCCAGTCGGCTTGGCGCCGCAGCTCCATGGCGACGAAGCTCTCGAACATGGTACCGGCGACTGCGCCGTCATCGACCACCCGCCGCTCGGTGGCTCCGATCAGGTACGCGAGGAACCCGCTGGCGACGATGTACAGCTTGGAGCTCTTGATCTGGCGGCTGCCGAGGTTGACGTGCCACGGCTTGAGCTGACGGACGAGGAACAGGTCTTCGAGGATCGTGGTGTGGGCACGGACGGTGTTGGCGTCCAGTCCGAGGTCGCCACCGATCCCATGGAAGCTCGTGAGACCGCCGGACTGCGGCGATGATGAAGTGAAGAGCAGCCGTTCGATGTTCTCCACGTTGCGCACGTTGGCGACGTCCTCGAGATCCCGGCCGATGATCGATGCGACATAGCTCGAGAAGAAGCGTGTGCGACCGCGTGGGCTGCGGTCCTGGAGCTCGGGGTAGCCGCCGGTGACCAGCATCGGGGGCGGCGGCGCGTCCGACGGGCATCCCCAGACAGCTTGGGAAAGCGGCCATCGAAGAGTCCGTCGATGAAGGTCTCTTGAACGCTGTGCAGTTCGCCCTGGGAGACGAGCGTGCTCTTGCCGACCTGTCGCGCGCCGCGGCAGATTCTGAATAATGTCCCGGACAGTTTGTGAGTTGTCGTCAGACGGATCTGGAATCCGTCGTACGGCGTAGGCCCGTCCTGACGATCGAGCAGTCCCGGGGCGCGCTGCGCAAGGCTGGAAGGAGGTCCGCGCGATGGTGCGCTGCGGGCATACCGACCAGATCCACGACGTTAGACCAAGACCAAGCAGCCGCCAGGGGTGCTCGGGCTGCCTTGCGATTGGCGGCCAGTGGATGCATACAGGGACGCGTCGAGCTCATCGCAAGCCCCGCGCTGCTCAACGAACCGCGCGACGTGCTGGCCAGACCGAGGTTCCGCCGCTGGGTCACGAGCTGACCGGACCAGCTCGGCGTACTCGGTGGGGATCAGTGTTGTCGAAGCCGGCGGCGGCGCGGACCCACTTGAACCGGTATCCGCCGCTGCCTCAAGCGCTCGTCGTTCCGACCGAGGCGCGACCTAGCCTCCCGGGCGCCAATGTCAGGTCCCTCACGCAACCGTCCCTGCCCGTGCGGAAGCGGCGTCAAGTACAAGAAGTGCTGCGGGCAGCAGGAGCGGCCCGGGCGGCCCGCGCCGTTACGCGCCCCGCCGAGCGCCGACGTGTCGCCGCTCGACGTGGGGCGCTGGCTTGCGCTCAAGGCGCTGCACCGGTCCGGAGAGCGCGTGCATCCGCTCGACGACCCGCGCATCGTCGGGGCGACGCTCGGGTTTTGGCCGCCGCCGCGCCGTCCCGATCGGCCGCCGTCGGCGGCCGACTACGACCGGCTGGTGAGCGCGCTCGTCGAGGTCGAGGAGGAGCCCGATCAGGTGCGTCTCGAGGGCGGGCTTCTCGTCTTCGACCTCGAGGTCGAAGAGCATGTGAACGCGGCGATCAAGCGACTGCCGGGGCGCCGCTTCGACTGGCGGCGGCGCGTGTGGACGGTGCCGGCGGTGCCCCATGTCGCCGGCGCGGTCGTCGAGCTGCTCGACGCCCGGCCGTGGTTGACGGTCTCCGGCGCGGCGCGCGACTGGCTGCTCGCGCACGCAGTCTGGACGGCATCGGTCGGCGTCTGGACTCGCGAAGAGCGGCCGGTGTTCGTCGTCGTCGATGACGGCGGCGAGGCGCCGGCCCCGCTGGCCGAGCGGGCGGACCCTTGGCACGCCGGCCGGTGGTCGTTGCCGCTCGACGCGCCCAGCGCAGCGCTGCTGGCCGGCCTGGAGGGCGCGGTGCTCGACGCGAGGGCCCGCGAGGCGGTCGAGGCGATCCGCGCGGGCTCGGGTCCGACGGGCGCGCGCCTCGGCCTAGGCCGCGACGACGAGGGCGAGCAGCGCTTCGAGCTCGAGATCGGCTGGGCCGTCAACCGCCGCGAGGCGTTCCTGGCGCTGCCCGAGGCCGCCCGGCTGTCCGAGCGGGTGCCCGAGGTCCTGTTCGCCGTGCAGGCCGAGCGCCTGGCCGTCCCGGCGGACGCCGCGCTCGTCGACGCGCTCGACGCCTTCGTGGCCGGCCCGCCGGTGACCGAGGTCAGCGCCGACGCCGCTGTCGCGCTCGACGCCCTGCGCGCCGAGCGCCGACGCGCGGAGGCCGCCGTGGCGCTCTCGCGCGCGCACACGGCCGCAGTGCAGCTGCCGGTCCTGGGTGGGACGCTCGAGCCGTTCCAGCGCGCGGGCGTCGCCTACGCGCTGGCCGAGCGTCGGACGTTCCTCGCCGACGAGCAGGGACTGGGCAAGACGGTGCAGGCGCTGGCCGCACTCGAAGCCGACGGCGCTTACCCGGCGGTGGTCGTGTGTCCCGCCTCGGTGAAGCTGAACTGGAAGCGAGAGGCCGCGCGCTGGCTGCCCGATCGCTCGATAGCCGTCGTGCACGGTCGGGCCCCCGAGCCGGCCGCCGAGCGTGCGGACGTGGTCGTCCTGAACTACGAGATCCTCGAGGCGCACGTCGACCGGCTCACCGCGCGGCGCCCGCGCGCCGCGGTGTTCGACGAGTCGCACTACTGCAAGGAGCCGCGTGCCAAGCGGACGCAGGCGGCGCTGCGCCTCGCCGCCGGTGTCGACCCGGCTGGCCTGCGCCTGGCGCTTACGGGGACGCCGATCCTCAACCGGCCCAAGGAGCTGACCTCGCAGCTGCGCCTCCTCGACCGCCTGGCCGATTTCGGCAGCGGCGCGCGCCTCGGCCGGCGCTTCCGGGGCGCGGACAGCCTGGAGCGCCTGCACTGGCACCTTCGCGCCCATTGCTACGTGCGGAGGACGAAGGCCGAGGTGCTGCCGCAGCTGCCGGCCAAGCGCGTCGTCACGCTGCCCGTCGAGCTGGCCAACGAAGCCGAGTACCGGCTGGCCGAGCGCGACGTGATCGCTTGGCTGCAGACGCTGCCGCTCGATCTGCGCACACTCGAGGCGCGGGTGGCCGCGGCGCTGCGCAACGAGCGCCTCGTACGGCTCAACCACCTCCGCCAGCTGGCTGGCCGCGGCAAGCTGCGGGCCGCGCTCGGGTGGATCGACGACTGGCTGGCCAGCGGCGAGCCGCTCGTGGTCTTCGCCGACCACGTCGCTGTGCAGCGCGCTGTGGTCGAGCGTCATCCCCACGCTCTCCACGTGCTCGGCGCCGATGACGCGCACGCGCGCGACTCGGCGGTCCGGGCGTTCCAGGAGCCGGACGGACCGACGCTCATCGTGTGCTCGCTGCGTGCCGCCTCCCAGGGCATAACGCTGACGCGCGCGTCCAATGTCGCGTTCCTCGAGCTCGACTGGACGCCGGCTCGGCACGCCCAGGCGGAGGACCGCTGCCATCGCATGGGCCAGGCGAGCGCGGTGACGGCCTGGTACCTGCTGGCGCCCGACACGATCGACGAGACGATGGCGGTTCTGCTCGATCGCAAGCGCGACGTGATCGACGCGGTCACCGACGGGCGTGGAGCGGTGGGCGACGGCCTCGTCGAAGCGGTCGCCGGCGAGTTGCGTCGCAAGGGCGAGCGGCGCGACCTCGCGGTCGCCGCCTGATCGCCCCGGCTCGGCGGGGCCAGGCCAGGCGCTTTACCAGAGCGACGCCCCCGCCGATCTCGTCCTATCCGCGGAGCCACGAGCTACCGTGGGCCGCTCACGGCCGCGATAAACGGCTCGCTGTCGCGGACGCCGTCCGGGGCCCGACCGCTACCCTCCCCGCCCCATGGATTCCAAGACGATGGTCATCGCCGAGAAGCCCTCCGTCGGGCGCGACCTCGTGCGTGTGCTCGAGGGCCCCTTCGACAAGCACGAGGGGTGGCTGGAGGGGCCCCACCACGTGGTGACCTGGGCGGTCGGCCACCTCGTCCAGCTCGCCGAGCCCGACGAGTACGACGAGCGCTTCAAGAAGTGGCGGATGGCGGACCTGCCGATCGTCCCCGACCGCTTCCGGCTGGTCGTGCGCGACGAGCGCTCGCGTAAGCAGATGACGGTCATCCAGCGGCTGATCAAGCGCGACGACGTCGGCGCGGTGATCAACGCCTGCGACGCCGGTCGCGAGGGCGAACTGATCTTCGCCTACCTCTATGAGAAGTCGGGATCGAAGAAGCCGGTGCAGCGCCTGTGGCTCCAGTCCATGACCCAGAGCGCGATCCGCGACGCGTTCGCCGGCCTGCGCCCCGGATCGGAGCTTGCGACCCTCGAGCAGGCCGCCCGCTCGCGCAGCGAGGCCGACTGGATCGTCGGGATGAACGCGACCCGTGCCGCGACCATCCGCCTTCGCTCCTCCTTCGACGGCGCGGTCTCGCTCGGCCGGGTGCAGACGCCGACGCTGGCCATCATCGCCCGGCGCGAGGAGGAGATCCGCGCCTTCAAGCCCGAGCCCTACTGGCTCGTCGACGCGACCTTCGCTGCCTCGGGAGAGCGGGTCTACGAGGGTCGCTTCCACGCGGGCGCCAAGCCCCGCCTCGCGGGCGCCGAGGAGGCCCGGGCGATCGTCGAGGCCTGCCGCGACCGCACGGGGGAGATATCCAAGCTCGACAAGACGACGCGCAAGGAGCGCTCCCCGCTCCTCTACGACCTCACCTCCCTCCAGCGCGACGCCAACACCCGCTTCGGCTTCTCGGCCCGCCGCACGCTCTCCGCCGCCCAGCGCCTCTACGAGGAGCACAAGGCGATCACCTACCCACGCACGAACTCGCGCTTCATCACGGGCGACCTCATTCCGGAGATCAAGCCGACGGCCCGGCATGCGGGCAGCCACCGCGAGTACGCCAAGGCCTCCGAGTACGTGCTCGGGCTCGACGTCCTGCCGCTCGCGCGCGTGGTCAACGACGCCAAGGTCACCGACCACCACGCGATCCTCCCCACCCCGACCGATCAGCAGCCGGACAAGTGGCGCTCGGAGGACGACCGCCGCATCTACGACCTGGTCGTGCGCCGCTTCCTGGCGATCTTCCACCCCGACGCGGTGTTCGAGAACACCCGCGTCGAGACGACGGTTGAAAGTCATGTCTTCCGGACCCGGGGCAAGGTCCTGATCGTCGCGGGCTGGCGCGGGGTCTACGGCGAGTCGATCGAGGGGGAGGGCCCGGGCTCGGAGGACGACGAGGGCCGCGAGCAGCAGCTGCCGCGGCTGGAGCGTGGGGAGGAGGCCGAGGTCCGCGAGATCGAGAGCCTCGAGAAGGAGACCAAGCCGCCGCGGCGCTACACGGACGCATCGCTGCTCGGCGCCATGGAGACCGCGGGCAAGCTCGTCGACGACGAGGAGCTGCGCGAGGCGATGAAGG
>JAABUS010004865.1_pt1 | contig 18621 bp, 1 predicted proteins | sample 5560161 | NCBI WGS metagenome assembly JAABUS01 (sample SAMN10711885, study PRJNA513376) | rock metagenome | isolation source: Antarctica rocks | place: Antarctica: Victoria Land, Trio Nunatak nord | collected 2016-01-04 | reverse complement strand
CGCCCTTATCGACGGTAGCGACCCCCCGGAACCACCCCTAACGCCAGTAACTTTTGATTCCCGGATTCGATCGATTCGCGCGAAATCTACGCGGGGGTAACGCCCGGGCTATACGCACCGGATATAAAACGACGTTTTACTAGGTGCAGTTGTGCGGTGCGACAGCGACAGGACTTTGGCCATGAATGGGGGCCTTGGCCATAAATGGAATAGGGCCATAACCATGAATGGAATGCGCCATGGCCATGAATGGAATGCGCCATGGCCATGAATGGAATGGGGCCATGGCCATGAATGGAATAGGGCCAGGGCCATAAATAAGGCCATATATAAGGGCCATATTAATGGCGTATTCTAAATTTAGGTATTCTCACGAGCCAAAAATATTCTCAAGAGCGCGTTAGATTCTCAGGAGCGCTCACGGGTATTAATAGCGCTCGAGAGTTAAGATATAATATTACCCCGCTTAACCTAGCTTAACCGGCTTATATACGTTTATAGCGCTTAAAGCCTACTCTATACTTTTATAAATAAAGATATAATTTTTATTAAAAATAAAAGCCGCTAAGTATTAGCCGACGCTTAAGGTTCAAAATATCTTTTATTTTATTAAACTCTTAGCGATATTACTACTATTATATATATTAAGAGTTTAATTTTATATTTAAAATCTATTTATCTTAATAAATATAGAGTGGGTATAATTAGAATTTTAGATAATTATTAATTTATACCTATAATTTCTTATTTATAATAAAGATATTACTATTACTCCTAATTCTATAAATATATAATTTATAGTACCGCGAAGATTACTCGGAAACTAATATTGATTTCCTTGAAATTACTAGTCTCTATATATTTTTACTAAAATATTCCCGCTCTAGTTAGTTATTTATAGTGTTATTTAATCGTCTCCCTCTAGCTCGGTATATAACGATAAATACTTTTTCGACGACTATATTAAACGAAAGAATTCTATTATTTCTTAATTATAATTTCTAATTAATTCCTAAAGGGCTTTAAAAAGATAATAGTCTATAATTAAATTAAATATTAAAATACGAGAGAATAACTATATCGGACGACTATGATTTAATATTTAATAAAATCTACCCTTAGTACTAACGTCTTCGCGTTATATATTCTTTTCTAGTACGTACCGAAATCCTTTTTCGAATATTAGTAAAAGTGATTTATTAAGTTCATATTATAATTATAGTAGACTAGGCGCTATAAGAAAGATAAATAAAAGTATAATAGAATAAAATACTTAATTAATTATATACGTGATATTAAACTCTTCGTTAACGAAGATATTATTAACGCTAAGGTCTAGGTAATAAATTATAAAACGATATTAATTATTTCTTAAAAGACTATCTAATAAGTTATAAGCCTACTTCGTAATTATTATTAAAAAAAACCTCGTTAGTAATAATAAAATCGATTTTATTATATAAATTTTCGATTTTCGATTCTATAATAACGAAGTTATTCTACTAATCTAATACTACCCGAAATTCAGCGTCGTCGTTATATTCGCTTCGTACGGGAATAAGTATAAAGAAGTAGTAATAATTTAAAGTAAAGTATTTAACGTGTTTAAGAAATACCGAAATTTATATCTCGTAATAATCGTTTTCAAACTTGAAAGGTCCACGAGGTATATCTTCGAGAGTATATCGTTAATTTAGTAGTAGACTACGGGATAAGTATATTTTAATATGAAATTCTCTATTTTCCTTAAAGAGTAACCTAACTTAATTGAAACAAAGCCTAGATAATTACTACGTAATAATTTTAAACTAGAAAACAACCTTTACTTTTTATTCTTGAGATATATTAAGTTTATACGTCTTTAAGGTCTTTTATATATATTATAGAAACGAGCCTTAAACTCTATTTATAAGAATATAGAGAATATCGATATCGTTATCCCTAGAATAACTATATAATTATTAGTTTATTTATAACGAGAATCGATAGAATAACTTACCTATATATAAAGACCTCGGGAATAAGAATTATACTATTAATTTTAATATATTTAAGAGTCGCGGCTTTACTAGCTAGTAGTATAAAATTTATTTCGTCGGATTTAATTCTATTATTATTTCGTAGAGACCGGAGTACTTATTCTACCCCGTTAATAAACGAAATTAGGATTATTTAATTAAAGTTACTATTTACTAGGGTCTAAGAAATATTATAGAAATAACTTTACTCTCTATATAATTTATTTACTAAACGGTAAAGAGCGAGTTTATTAAATTCTATATATTTAAAGATACTTGCGCGTTTATATATTAATAGTACGATGTATAGCGGAGGCTTTATACGCGCCTAGGAGGTAAATAATACTAAGAATAAAAGTTATTAATAAATTATTCGAGGTAGTAGTTATATGAAGTAGTTAGTTTAACTCTATTAAAGTGAGTTTATTCGTTACCGAAACCTCTCCTAGGATAGTAGGGTAGATAGTAGTCTATATAAATAATAACCGGGCGTTTATTTTAAATCTAATAATAAGAGACTAAACTAGGTAATAATATTAATCTATATTATTATTAATAACGCGGGTAGTTATAACTAGTTACGAGGTAGTTAATTTAGGCTCCTCTATACTACGTCTTTTATACTATATCTCTATACTCCCTTCGTACTCCTTTATTTCTTTTATACTCTTTTACTCTCTTTATACTCCCCTATACTCTCTTCGCGCTCCCTTTATACTCTTTTTACTCTCTTCGTACTCCTCTTTACTCCCCTCTACTCCTTTTTACTCTCTTTTACTCCCTCTCTACTCTCTTTAAAGCGGCCTTACTTCCTCCCGAGAATAAAAATAACAATCTCTAATCCTAAATTCGGGGTGTATATAATATTATATATACTAAATTTAAAATTAAATATTATTGTTTTAATTTAAGAAAAAGGAGTAGAGTCGTTTCAAAAGTACTTTACTACTTGAAATTATATTAGTTATTAACTATCGATAAACTTTTCGAATAGTATATAATTAAATGAGTTATATACTATATTAGAGCGTAGCCGCCCTTTTATTAAAAGTTCTACGTTACGTAGAGTAGATATTTAAATATAAATACTATTTTTTATAAATAATATATCGTGAGAATTTATCTATTAATAATATATCGTTTTAAGTACTTTATTTAATAATTTTATCTATGAAATATTTATTAAATATAATAGTTTATTTTTTTAAATAGTATAAGTAATACAAAACTCTATTAATATATTATCGGTAGAATATCGGATAGAATAGGAAGTTAAGAGGCGGATCTTGGAGAAACTACGAATAAAAACTAGATAAAGTATTAATAAAGTATTTAGATTAATAACCCTAGGAATCCTCTAAGAATTCCCTTTAATAAATTTATACCGGTCCGGGTATTTATAATATAAATATATATTTCTAGGTATCGTAAACTACCTATTATTTACTTTACGCGTTATTAACGTAAATTAGTAATATAGAAAATATTTAAAAATACATTACCTAGTAGTAGAGGTTATAATCTCGAAGTTATTTAATTAAATAATAAAGTATATTCTTATTATTTTAGTAATACCGTAAATTACTAATCTTAAAGGTATACGCGCCGGGTATTAATAAATAGTCGTAGTTATATCTATCTTACCCACCGCTAGTATACTATTTTAAATATTCCGTTATCTAGTAGTTCGAAATCGATCTATTATTCCTAAACTTTTTAAAAGTATTCCTTTTTTTACGCCTCCGTCTAGATTTACTTCTCGGCTCCCTCTCTACTCTTTTTTATTTTTAAAATAATTTTCGCTATACTTTATCTTCCCGAGATAAGTTTACTTTTATAAAATTTATAAAGTTTAAAAAAGTAATAAAGATAGGTCTAAATAAATTAATATAAAAAAATAATTAAAGAATAGGATAAGGAGAGAATAATAAAAACGAGATAAAAGTTTACGAGTTTTATAATTTATACTAGTTTTATAATCTACGCTAGTAATTAACTAAACTTTTCAGCGCTTTAAATACTTTCTATTTATAATATATAATTAAATCAAGTTTTCTCAGCGCTTTGGGCGCTTTCTATCTATAATATATAATTGAATTAAGCTTTTTCAGCGCTTTAGAAAAGCGCGCGATTTATAAAGAATAAATATTAGCCGGTTATTATCTTCCGAAAATACTAACTAACTAAATTATATTAAAGGCGGCTTAACTAGTCTTAGTTAAAAATAATTAAAAATTATATTAAAATACCTAAAATAATTAGCCTACTAATAATTATTAACGAGTTAATTATCTATAATTTAATATATAATAATATAATTCGGAGCGAGAATTAAATAATTTATACTTAGGGGCTAAAATCCCTTAATTAAAAATATATCCTAGATTACTAAATTCTTTTAGCTAATTTTCTATATCTATAATAACTCGTTTTAATTAACTATATTATTTATTTTATTTTAGAAATTATAATAACTAGATTTTAAAGTAGTTATTTTATTAAAGTTTTCGATTATTATTAACGCGAGTTTAGCGGCGGCTTCAGCCCTAAATTTAGAGTAAATAATATTTAAATTTATATTAAATCTATACTCGCCCTCCTCGACCGGTATAATTAAATTATATTAAATATAATTAACCTAATCCGTTTATATATAGTATATAGCCTTAATAGATAATGAAATAAAAAAAGTAAATACTAAATTATAAAAAATAAGGCGTTAAAGAACTATTTAAAAATTAGGGAAATAATAAAGAATTTTATCGAAAGAGTTAAAGACGTGAAGAATAACTACGAGATAAACGAATATATATAGAGGATTTTAGAGATAGTAGAGTACTAGGTATAATTTAAGAAATGAATATAATATTAAATACCTAAGAAAACGTATTATTAATATAATCTCATAAAGTACTAAACTCCGTAATAATAATATTTATTATCGTTATCTTTAATTAGATTTAGAGAAATTACTAGGCTCGCTCTTCTACCTAAATTAATAACTAACCTATATATTTTATACCCTCCTTATACCCGAACCTTATTACTAGCCCCTATTATTATATTTTTAAATAGTTACTTATATATATTAACTAAAGTTATAAGATATATAGAGTATATTAGGCGGTAGAGCTTAAGCTCTATATCTTATAAATAAATACTAAATAATAATTAAATTAATAATATTATTTCTTTTATAATAAGTATACGGAGTTAAAGGGACTCTACTTCGATCTCTTTTTAAAGTATAACTAATCCGTTAATTCGGGATATTTTTAATAGAGGGATAAATTAGTTAAAGTCGATCGCGTTAATAAAAGAACCTATTATTTTTAGGGTACTCGCTATAGACTAGGCTATATACTCGGATAATTATATATATTTACTAATATATATTGGATAATATTAAAGGTTAAAATTTTAGTATTTATATTTTACTAACTATTTATTATAGTATTTCTCGTTTTCGTAGATATATTTTCGAGATTTTAAATTAATATTAAGAATTCTGGATAACTTTAATATTAAACGAGGCGCTAGCGTTTCTCGCCCTTTCGAGTATAATTCTTAATTATAAAATTAATTTATATACTAGTCTATAATCTACCTCGTATAATTTATTTATAGTATAGAATTAGTAAGGTTATTAATAATATTTTAACTATAATTTAAATTTTACTTTTATTAAAATTACTATTAATACTAGCCGCGTAATAAATCTTTAGTTTAATTATTATTAATATTTATTATCTCTCTAACTTTAAAAAAAAGAAAACGCCGTTATAACTTCTTTATATAAATTGGATATTATAATTCTAATAAAGTAATAAAGTATATCCGCCTCGTCGAAAACTATTTAAAATACTATTTAATTTTTTAACTTAATAGATATATATAATATAAAGTTTTTTATTTCTAATTCTAGATAGCCCGACGATGATTTTAGAGTCTAAAAACTTTATATAAAAAGTATCCAAAATAGGATCTAACTTAGGGGTACTAAATTACTTTATTAAATATATATAAATAAAGAGCCTTAATCGACCCCTAGATAATTTATATAAAAATACTTTATCTAGATATATAATCTAGTTATCTTTAATTAAAATAAAGTCTCTTATTTTAAATATAATACGGTGCTCTAAATATCTATATTCTATAGATTAGTAATAGATTTATTAATAAGATAGATACTTTAAAACGCCGCGAAAAATCAAAGTTATAATTTGGGATCTCTAAAAATATATAATAAAATATATTAACCTATTAGTGAATATAAACTTCTAGTACTACTATAGTTTATATACCTTTAGAAATATTATATTAATTTTATTATAATCGACTTTATATACCTCCTATAATATTATAGAAAATACTTCGTAAAGAGAGAGATAGTTAAATTATAATAATTATTTCTATCTAGATACCTAAACTCTCTATAAATAACTAATAATTACTAGATTATTATAATTATAGTCCGATAGTATTATGAGCCTTAAAATATTATTCTCGCCTTAGTTTTATTTAGAGAAAGGTAGTAAAGTATTAAATAAAAATAAATAACGGGGATAAATATTCTATAAGTTTAATATTAATCGCTTTTTACTAGCTTTAAATAAACCTATTAATATAAAGCGAATAATTTAGTAAATTAATTCTTTAGTAAATAAAATTCTAATAATATCTTTAAAATTTATATATATTATATCTACCTTAAAACCCCTAATATTTAAAATTAGTAAATAAGAAAATTATATATTATAATTTAGATAAATTAAGAGATTAACCTATATTTATCTTCGCCGCTAAAAGTCGTAATATTATTAAATATTATGTACTCTTTTACTACCTCTACGTAATATAGACTTATATATATATTCGGCCTAGCCTATATATTTCGGTAGGAGATAATAATTTTAATTAAATTTCTCTTTATCTTTATTATAAATTACTCGCCTAAAGTACCGAGTTTTTAATTATTTAAACTATAATTAACTAGGTCTTCGAAGTTACTAGCGCTTTCCTACCCGGTATCGGATCTATATATAAATATTATCTCTTTTAAAGATATTAATATCCCGCCTTTTTTAAACTCGGAGGTCGACGAGATATATATATATTCGTAGAGTCTTTAAAATAATTTCCGTAAGATTATTATAATAATATTTAAGTTATTATAGTTTACTTATAATATTACCTAGGTTAGGATAATTATATTATTAATCGTTATTATCGTAAAAGTTTGGGTAATTAAGTTTATTATATTTAACTTTATTCGCGGAGACTAAATTATCTTTACCGCTTTTAAGTAATAAGATTTAATCTATTATAGTTCTAACTAAATCCTAAATAATAAGGGGTAGATAATCGATAGCCGAGTATATTCTTATATATATAAATAAATAAGGTAAATAACGGGTAATTAGATATACTCTTAATTAAATAGGAATAAAAAGTTACGAAGCTCTATAGAGTAGGCCTTAAGATTTTATTTAATTAAAACCGTATTAATAAAGACTTCTTAGGTTTATTTAGCGATATTTACTAGTTTAGAATATACTATATTTAATAGCCGAGATCGAATAATATCTAATACGGGGGTAATATTAATAAATAGTATTTATTCTCGTAGTATTCCGAGTATTTAGAAAGTTTTATCGCTTTTTTCCGCCGTCTTATATCTATTCCTTTCTTCTAGTACTCGGTAATAATATTAGCTATTAACTTTAATATCGAATATTAAATTAACTCTTTGATTTACTAGTATTAAATATTTATTATAACTACGATCCGCCTTAGTAGTTATTATATTAGTATTTTTTAACTACTATATTATATCCTCTATAAATACTAGAGTATATATATAGATTAAGGTCTCTACGTTATTAATATTTATTATAATTCTATCGTCTAATTAACGTAGGCTCGGTTTTAATATTTATATAATATCCGAGAATACCGCTCCGTAAGGTCTTAGCGCGAGTAGAAAGATATTTACCCGTTTTTTATACTCCCGTTATATTATTCCCGCTAGTATTTAGTAGAAGCCGAGGATAGCGCGGTATATATTCTTATATAAACTAAATTCATCGATAAATATAAGAAGAGATAAGGAGATATAAATTAATTTAACGAAACTAAATAGGCGGGACTAATTATAATAATATAATTCGAGCTCGCCGCGGTTAAAATATAATAATTATAGAGGGTAAGTTATCTCTATATCGATATCGATAATATTATAAACTATAAAGTTTAAAATATATATAACGGAGTATTTACTAAAGGAGATTAATATACTTTTATATTAATAATTATAGTATATATCCGGCTCTAGTAAAATAATACTATCCTCGGTAACTTAATTAAATTCCTAAAACGAGAGGAATACTTCTTTGAATATTAATTAATATAATATTAGAAAGTCTAATTATTCTATATTAATCCCGGCTAGGGTATAGAAATAATTAATTTTAAATATTATAATATCTTTAATATCGCTTCGAAAATCTTTCTCTATTATAATAACTCTATTAAAATAGCGGTCTACTTTATTATTTATATATATATATATTAAGTCTTTATATATATAGAAAACCGTATCTAATAGAAAAATAATAATCCTATTATCTCGTATTTTATTATACTCGCCCGAGTATATTTTAATCGAAGACGCCTATATTTTAAAATAATATAACTCCGTAGGTTTATCTATTTAATATATTATATTAATATATATTTTCGACTTAATAGAAGAAGAGATAAGGATTATCTTAAATAACTCTAACGGATCGAAAAAAATTATATTCTTTATTATAGTTTTTAGCGCCTTTTTTTTACCCTTCTTTTTTATTCTCGCCCCTTCTATAATTAATTCTATCGGGTTTATTATAATCTCCTATATCCTTAACTTTAGAAGTAGTAGCTACTCTCTTATATATTTTTTAATAATCGCGATAAATCGGGGTAGGTACTTAAGGGTTTAAATAAATTTAAGAAATAAAAATACCTTAAGAAGACTCTAGTAATAGTAGTATAAAAGGCCTATTATTTAATATTATAAATTAAAGACTATAATGAAATTATTTAATTTAACTCGAGCTCTTTTATTTAGAATCTCTTTAAATAGGTCGGTAACTAACGCGCGATATAATAGCGGGGGTATTATAGTATTTAATAGAATCTTATTTTAAAGAAACTCTATCTTATTAAAATTATTAATAAATTCTTATTTAGATAGCGCTATATTTATTAAAGCGTTTATAATAACGCCCTATAACTACGAAAATATATATTAAAGTTCTGAAAATCTATTATTATTATTATCCGATTCTATATAAACTTCTTTATTAAATACTAGGTTAATAGGGTTATTAGACGCTATATTTTAAATTATAATAAATAAATTATTAGTTATATTAATTATACTTTAATATAAAAAAATTAGTAACGAATATTATATCCTAGTATATATATTTACCGTTGTCTCGCTATTAGTAATCGTATCTAGGATACTTGAATATTTAAATATATTATCGCTCTCTAGAAATAATAATAGTTCCGATTTATTAACTAGTATTTATTTAGGCTTGAAACTAACCTCTATATTTATAGATCTCGGTTATTTTAATATAAGCGGCCCCCTTATTACGAGTATTCGGCCTCGACGCTATATTAAATCTATATTACTTTTCTATATATAGCGAGCGAGGGCTATATAGTATATATTACCCGATATTATAAATCTATAACCGGTATAAAATTAGTAGGACTATATAATAGTATAATAAAGAAATAAGGTATTTATTTAGGAAGACTTCGAAGTTATAAAAAAATTAAAGAGGATTTTAAAACAACGATAATATAGTAAAAGATTAGAGAAGGATATAGAAAATACTAGAGATAAACGGTTTAATATAGATATTTTTAGAAATAGTAGAATAATAAGTAATATATTTAGGTAATTATATAAAGTAGTTAGTTAAATTAATAATTTATTATAACCTAGAAGAAAAAATTTAACTAATATTTATTATCGCGATATTTGGCTAGCTCGGAGAAACTATTAACCTAAATCCTCCCTTCTATATTATTTATTCTTTATATAAATTATATATAGTTTTTATTTCTACCCGTAGTACTATAATTCTTAATAATTCTTTATATTAAAGTACCTTATCTATGTAATAAACCTAGGTATTTATTATTATAAATTTAATATCTACGACTCTTTAATTAATCTCCTAATATAGTTTATTATTTTAATTATAATAGATTTATAGGATTTAAGGTATAATTCTTTTCTTTATTTTAATTATATATCTAGCTCGCTACCACTAGTAATTTAAAATAGTAATAAGAGTCGGGAAAGAGAATAATCGTTAATATATAAATTAGAGCCTTCTCTATTAACGATATCTTTAGTTTAGAACTTTATATTTATTTACTAGTAAATATTAGATAATATTAAGAGTTAAAGTACTAGCGGTTTTAATTACTATATATTTTACGTTATAATTTCGAGATATTTAAAATATATTTATCTCTATTCTCTTTTATATACTTAAGGTATTTTGTATTAATACGGGAGAATTTCGGCGCGTTAGATAACTCCTATAAATAGAATTCCCTACTTCTCTAAATTATTATCATTTATTCTAGATTTATTATTACCCGTTCTACTCTTTCTTCTAATTCTTAATTTTATATATATATTTAAAATAAGTTAGAAAATATAGCCTAAAGTATAATAAACTAATTATTATTATAATCTAGGTATTAGGATACCTAGCCCCTAATTACTCTTATTTAAGGTAGTAAATATAAAGTATTATTATTATAATTATAATAGAAAGTTAAAAAAGCTAAAGCCTCGAAGTTAAAAAAAAAAGATTAAGAAAGGGAAGAGAAAGGAATTAGAATTAAATAACTATCGAATAATAGGCTCGTTTATTCTACTTCTAGGTTTAATATTAATTAATTTAAAACGACGGAACTCTATTAAATAAGTCGTAATAACCGGATAGAGATTTTTAAACTATTATTAACCGAGATAACCGAAGATTAAGAGAAGAGCTAGCGAGATAGAAAGAGTTAGAAAGATATAATAATAATAACGAGTTAATACTACTATCGTCTCTATCTTTAATAGGATCTAACGAAGAATAGATAAACCTCGATATTATATCGAAATTTAAGGATTTACTCTACACTTTATATATATATTACCTCCGATAATTTAATTTTAAGGAGTATAGGCCTTTAATTAAGAAAATCTTTCTCTACGAAGATAAATCGTCGTTAATATTTAGAGAAATACGGCGGCGGATAGGATATTATAGGACGAACTAGAAAATAAAAATTATCGTTAATATAAAAGTATAATTACTTTTACTTTTATCGAATATTTCTATTTATATTCTATTTAATTTAAAATCGAAGAGTTTATTAAAAAAGATACTACCGGCTAGTTAAAAATCGAGACGAATATACCGCGACTCGCTAAACTCTTTATAAAGTTTTATTTACTATTCTTATTTTAATAAATAATAGAGTTCGCGAATAAAACTATAAATATCGTTAAAACTAAACGAATTAAAAAGTAATAACGGTATTTCTTTAAATATAAATAGCTTAATATATTATTATTTTACTATATTAATATTAATTACTTTTACTAAATATCTAATTAATCCTCGCCGCTAAAGTTAAATTTTAAATAAATTAATATAATAATAATACTACCTGTAAAATCTCCTCGTATAATCGCGATAATATTCTATAATAGTTTAATCGTATAGTAATTTCTCAGAAATACGAGAAGGTATAAATTAAAGATTTAATTTTAATCGAGTTTTATATTCGAAGATTTTCGCGCCGAATTAAACTAATACTTAACCTTAATAAAGACGAGAATTATATCTATTATAATAGAACGCTAGCCGATATTAATTAATTAATTAATTTATATACCTACTCAAGTAAAACTACTTCGTTTATAAGGGAGTTTTATAGAATATATATAATACCCGATAACGTTACTAAATAGCCGTTAAAGAAATCTTTTAAAAAGATAAAAACTTTAATTTATTCTTAATCTCGGTTCTAGATATTTTAGCCCATTAACTAGTAGGTTTTTCTATATATTATTAATTCTTCTTTTAAATTTCTTCTTCGCGTAAATTCTTAAAGTTAGTAATTTTATATTAACTTTAAATAACCTCGTTATTTTATCCTTTATATTTACCCGTTTTTTTAAAACTTATTATTTATCTCCGTTACGGGCCTAAGCCCTCGTAGTATATATAAATATAACCGTAGTTAAATACTATATATTTTATTATACCGGTATACTAGCCCTATTATCCCTCTTTATTATTATTCTATACTTTTTCGCCTCTATTCTTAACCGTATACGCGTAACTATTTTTTCGTTATAGTGGATTTTACGTCCCGCTGGTACTTTAGTATAATTACCCGGCTATTAGAGTTATAACTTTTATATAAATACTAATATCTAGGAGTATAAATAGAGGTCTTTCTATTTACGCGAGTTTCGTTTTACGTACCTATACTTTATTTATTTATTAACGGCGGAGGAAAATATTTAGTCCTATAGGGCTTTATATAGCGGTTATTTTATAATTCTTAGGGTAGAGGAAGCCTTTTATAATTCGAACGTTATTAATATTTAATAGGTAGTTAGACGGGAGCCTTTATTTAAACCTAAGATTTCGACTTTATATATATATATTTATTTTATACTCTTTCTTATATATAGGTATAGTAGACGTATTCTTTTCGTATATCTCTTTTTCTAACGTATCGGGCCGCGACTACGGTTACTTTTCTTAATTAATTATATCGTAGAGGATTCGTTCTTTATCGCTTTAATTCGTTAAGGGAGAGCGGGGGAGGAGGAGGAAAAAGAGGAAAAGAAATTTCTTTTTATCGATATTATAGTCGCGTTAAGAATATAAATACTACTATAAGATAAGTTTAACGCGTTATAATATAAAATCTTTTAACTCTCTAAACTATTATAAATAATAACTAAAAATTCGTAGTTAGTAGAATATATACCTAGATCTCGTTACTAGCCCTAGCCGATATTAATAATAAGAAATTAATATTATTTACCGATAATAAGAATAAGGATAAAAATAAAAATAACTCTTTATCGTTATTAAAATACTTATTAAATAAAGTTTAATACTTGGCTTTACTCGCGCTATAAAATATCTAGTTTATATATTTACTCTATATTTCCTTACTTATTATTATTATATATATCTAGACAATATCTTCTTTAAAGATCTAATACTCGATATACTCTTTAACGGAGGATATTATAATAGTTTATTATTTAAAATATATTTGGCTAGGCCTTAGGTTAGTTTTTATATATAAAATTAATACTCTACTTTTAATAATACTCTATCTAGCGGAATATATCTATATATATTACTATATAAATAAGATACCTTATTTAGTAAAAATCTACTATAATTTACTTGAGAATAAAGATAGTTTCGTTTACTCTACTCTCTTTAATAATATTACTATTTATTACTAATTACTTTTTAAGTTAATATATATAATATCTTTTAACTTATCTATCGTAGGTTTCCTCGTTAAAAGTAAAAGATATTAGATAAATATTAATTATTATAAAATAGAGTTATAAGGAATTAAATTTCTTTAATTAAAATATCTACCGCCCCTCGAGTACCTACTAGATAGAGAGTTTAAGATTTCTACTTTTCGCTATATTAACTACTACTATTATTATAACCTCGCGAGAATCGACGATAATATTTAATTAATATAAGTAAATAAAATCTATTCGTTATTAACTAGAAATTATTATTCTCGTTAATATTATTAAGTCTCTAAATTCCTTAAAGTATACCTACTAAAAATTATCGTAAATAATATTAATTTAAAAGATTAATTATAATTTTACTTTCATTATATTATCGATTTTTAATCTATATAATTTAAAGAAGCCCGATCTCTACCGAGTTTTACTACTAGTTATTTATTAAATTATAAACTATAGAGATACTAAAGATAATACGCTCTTAATCTATATCTTAATATTATACTATAATAAAGATAGGCTTTATACTTCTTCACTACTAACTTCTTAATAATGTATTCTATACGAGACTAAGTATAAGGATATTGATTTTTTTATACTACGAATAATTATATTACCCCGATTTTCCTCTACTTATTTAAACCTAATAAAGCTTCGTTTATTTTTAATCTTTAACGAAGGGGTAGAGGAACTTTAAGTAATATTAAAGAAACTAGGTAAATTATAATAAAGAATAAAAAATAATACCTCTTTAATAACCTAAGAGCCTAGGCTATTATTTATCTAATAACTCGTTAATTATAACTCATAAGACTACTATTATAATAGGTATAGAATATTCTATTAAGGACTTATAATATCCTATTTAATACTCTCGCTATATAGGTATTTCTATCTCTACGAGATATATTTAGGATAATTAATCAATATCTCGAGCCTTGAAAATCGGTAATATAATAAATAATAGAATTACTTTATATTTACTAATAGTATCTAGCTTAGAGAAGTATAGCCTTAAAATATAATATTATTATATACTCTTCTAAATAACCTAGCTTCGAAACAAATCTCTTTTAATAAATAAAAATACTAGTAATAAAACTAATATAGCGCCCCTAATTTTATTTCTCGGGCGAAAAATTATTAATTTTATAATCGCCGGTAGTACTACCCCTCGTGCCTTATTATTTATTAATAGATATATTTTCTAATATTATTTCACCCGCTAAAGTAACTTAGTAGATTCAAAATTAAAAAAATTAAAAGATATCTACCGCGATTATTTATATCGGACTTTACTAAGAGTATTTAGAAGACGGGTCTTTTTTTATTATTTATATAACTTTTATCTTAATATTAAAGATCCGAAGGTTTAGTAATATAGCGGTAGTATATATTCGCTCTATAGACTACGTATATATTCTAATATCTAATAATGTAATTAGGAAATAGTAGAGATAAAAAATCTTATAAATATAATAAACCTAGCGCTACTACTATTTCGCCGATTATATTAATAAATCCCCTCTTTATCCCTTTAACTAAAGGCCTTTATTAATTATATTCTCGATCTTAATATAAAAGATTTAATAACTAGGGTATTATAACTATATATATTATTATAACTTTAATATTATTTTATTAGATTTATTTTTTAAATTTTACTTCCTCCTTTAAAGTCTTAATATTTATAACTTTTTTAAACCTCGTTTCCTTTTTTAAAATCTTAATATTTATAATTCTATTAAACTTTACTCTCTCCCTTAACGCCTATAATTTCTTTAAATCTTATTCTCTTCTTTAAGCCTTACTTCCTTCTTTAAAATCTTAATATTTATATTTCTCTTAATACCTATACCTCTTTAGTATAATTAGAAGAAAGAGTAGAAATATATTATACCTCCTCGGTATAATTAGAAGAAAGAGTAGGAAGGAATATATTATATTTATATTTACTTTAAACTTTATTTCCTTTTTTAAAATTTTAATATTTATACCTTCTTTAACGTTTATACTTTCTTTAATATTTATACCTCCTTTAACGCTTATACCTCTTTTAACGCCTATACCTCCCTTAATATTTATACCTCCTTTAATATTTATATCTCCCTTAATATCTTATTTCCTCCCTTAAACCCTTTACCTCCTCGGTATAATTAGAATAAATAGGAATATACTAAACCTCCTCGATATAATTAAAAAGAGTAGGAATATACTATACCTCCTACGATATAATTAAAAAGAGTAGGAATATAGTATACCTCCTTAATATAATTAGAAAAAGTAGGAATATATAATTAATATATATTTTAAGTCTTAATATATTTACCTTTTCCTATTATTTAATAATATAGTTATTATTAATTATATAGTTATTTTTACTAGTAATTTATACTCTAATTAAATTTCTAGCACGGTTTAGTTAATTATTATATAATAATTATAAATCGTAAATCGTACTATACCGTTACGTCTATATATAGTATATTCCGTCGTAACCTAGCCGAGTCAATATAGTTACTATTAATTACATAGTTATTCTTATTAATAATTCGCGCTCTAATTAAGTTTCTAATATAGTTTAGTTAATTATTATATAATAATCGTAAATTATAATTCGTATTTATACTATTATTTAATTCGTATTATTACTTTACTCGTAAACCTCTTATCCTAGAATTATTTTATATATAATAATTTTTATCCCGTTTAATAGACGTAGTATTTCCGTATCCGTAAGTTATATTTAAAGGACTATAAAGAAAATAGCTTTTATCCTATTTTCTAAACGAAAATTCGTATATTATTAAATTTATATAAAGTAATTTATAGCGCGGTTATTTAACCCCTTTATTCTTTTATTTATAATTTTTAAAATCTTTTCGATACGAGCCTATCTAGTAGTGAATTTTTTACTTTTACTCTCTCGTCCTCTCTCTTATCTAGTTATTTAGTAGTAAACTTTCTACTTTTGTCCTTTTATATTTTTATTTATAATTTTTAAAATCTTTTCGATACGAGCTTATCTTCCCCTTTATAATTTTTAAAATCTTTTCGATACGAGCCTATCTAGTCGTGAACTTTCTAATTTTACTCTTTTATTCTTTTATATATATATATATATAAACTTCATAATAATATACCTAGATTAATACGCGTATTTTTTTATAAACCAAGTTTAGTACTTTATCGTTAAATATACTAGATTGAATTTACTTTTAATATAAAATTTATTTAACTATCCTATACTATACCGAGTATTTTTCTTCGAAGAATACCCGATAGTTATAATATAGGGTTTATTAACGATACCCAAGTTTATATTATAATATAAGGTTTATTAACGATACCTAAGTTTATATTATAATATAGAGTTTATTAACGATATCTAAATTTATATTATAATATAAAGTTTATTAATAATATCTAAAAACTTTCTATACCTACTAAAAGACTAGGTTCTTGTATAAATCTTTAGTTAATATTAAGAAATAGTTAATAAACTTACTTTAATACTTTATATTAAATTTAATAATTCTCTTAATAATTTCATAATCGATTTACCCTGAAAGTCCAATATAAGTATCTTATATAATACTATATACCTCGTTAAAGTTAAAGTATCTAGAGGATATAATATAATCTTTCGAATAAAGGACGATTCTTAAAAACTTATTTAGTATAAATTATATCGATTTATATAATCTCTTCCTCCTAGATAATAGAGGGTTTAGTTTATTATAAATAAATCACTCCTCTTTTATCTACTCGGTCTCTATTTACTAGGTAAATAGGGTTTTATTTAATATTTTATATTCCTTCCTTTTAAGTTATACCGAGTTTAACTTCTTTCTTTTAATATTTATTTAGGACTACGACTTATTATTTAATAATATATATATAAATAAATAAAATAGTTTCTTTACGAGGTTTATAAGAGGCTAGGGTATAAGTTATTTAATATAAATTTAATAAACTAACGTATAAGCGTAATATAATAAATAAATTTTCGAATAATAATATTATTCGTTACTTTATAGTTACTCTTACGTAGTTTTATTAATTTAAGAGTAGTATATATTTTAGTTATACTCTTTAGTACCGCTTAATTATAATCTTAAACGAGAATTTTATATAATTTATTACTACTCTATTAATACTCTATTAACGATTTATCCGGCTTTATTAATAATTATTATTAATATCTCCGAAACTTATTAAAGAATTTTAGATACTCTTATTATTTTTAATCTCTAAATATAAGATTTATATTAAAAATAAACGAGCTAATCAAATTTTAAAGAAATAAATATATTACTTTTATATTAAAATAATATAAAGAGAGAATTATAAAAGAGATTATATAAACTATAAAATATTATTATATTTAATATAATATCGCGCACGCTTCTAGTTATTATTATACTGTATATTATATATTATAAAATAGATTATTCCTTATAAAGTTATAGTTATAATAATATTATATTAATATACTCTAGAGCTACTATTTTATTATATAATATATATTATAAAGTAAACTATTCCTTATAAGGTTATAACGGGGATAATATTATTTTAAAATATCGTAAATACTTTAAATATATAATATTTTATTTTATAAAATATATTACTAAATAGACCTTTCTTTATAAGATTATAGTTAGAATAATACTACTTTAATATACCTTAGATATAGGATTCTTATCGATAGGACTAAAATATCCTGTCCTAACTAATAGCAGTTCTCGCCGAATGTACGGTGGGGCGCGATACTCCTTTGAAGCCTGCGTAAAGCGCTGTTTCCGGTAATTAGCTCACTACGGTATATCTATCGACCTTGACGGATCCCCGCCACCACGCTAAGGTAGTAGTAAAGGAATATGAAAAAGCACTGAAGGAGCGTAAGAAAGTACTGAGGGAGCACTGCGGAGCTATGCAGAGGCGCACCACATAGGGGCCTAAAATGACTCTTCGACCTCGGTTAAAGATGCCGTTTTC
>JAABUS010004864.1_pt1 | contig 18630 bp, 9 predicted proteins | sample 5560161 | NCBI WGS metagenome assembly JAABUS01 (sample SAMN10711885, study PRJNA513376) | rock metagenome | isolation source: Antarctica rocks | place: Antarctica: Victoria Land, Trio Nunatak nord | collected 2016-01-04 | reverse complement strand
CCTGGACACCTTCGTCGCCACCCAGCTGTCCGATCTCACGAAGAGAGCAAGATCGCTCGCGCGCTGCGCCGACACGCCGGACCAGGCGAGCAGTCGCTACTTCAAGCCGGCTGGTCGACCGAGACGCGCGCCGAGACGAGTGACCGCAGGGCCTCTCTCGTCTGAGCGTCGGTCGAGGTGATCACCGTGCCGGCCATCCCCCGGGTCAGCAGGACCTTGTAGACGTTGCGGACCGCCGCGTCGAACTGGCCCGCGGCCTGTCCACGGAACGCCGGGTCCTTGGACTCGCTGACCTGGGAGACGAACCGCCCGTCACGCCAGACCAGGTCCGGGCCGAAGATCACGCCGTTCCAGTCGTACTCGAAGCCCTGCGCGGTGTAGACGCAGCCGACCTGACCGAAGCCACCGTCCTCACTCGCCCACAGGAAGCTCGGCGGGGCGCGAGCGTCGCTCCACGGCCAGCAGAACCCGCCGGTCATCCGCGCCATGTACCCGTCGCGCTCGGCGTCAGCCAACCGCAGCTCCAGTTCAGCGGGCCCGTCGACGACCTCGACCGCGAACCGCTCGTCGCCGTCCCAGGCGACCGGTCCACCGGGGGCGAGCCCAAGCAGCCGTAGGACCCACTCCTCGTACCCGCGGCTCCCCCCCGACCGGAACTGCCCGCGTAGGTCGACGGTCTCCACGTCCAGTCCAGATTCCCGGGCGGCCGCGACGATGAGGTCGCGCCGACCGGTCTCCCCCGGCCGCACGACCTGGTGGTCGTCCAGCAGGAACACCGGAACCCGGGCGGCATCGAGCAGCTCGTCGACCTGCCGGCGGTCGCTGCGCCTGGTCGCGGCGGTGAACCGGTTGTTGCTGGTGGAGCGGATGCGGTGCGCCTCGTCACTGATTAGCACGTCGAGGTCGTTCTTCCCCGCGCTCATGAAGGAGTTGAAGTACTTGAACATGCCCTTCACCCGGCCGTCACGATGCCCGGCCGTCCGGCGAAGAGTCTCGGTGAACGCCTTGGACCCGGTGGCGTGAAGCACGGTCCGGCCCTGGCGGGCGAGATCGCCCAGCAGGGACAGGGCGATGACGGACTTCCCGCTCCCCGGACCGCCATTGACGACCACCGCCGTCTTGAGGTCTGCCTGCCTGGCCCTCCGGACAGCCCGCAGGACCAGCGACGCGGCGACCTGTTGCTCATCGAGGAGGACGAACTGCTCGCGGTCCCGGATCTCGGCGGCGGCCAGCGCCAGCAGCTTCTGGCTCGGTGCGATGGCGGAGTTGACGAGCAGGTCGGCGGAATCCGCACCGGCGGTCGACGCCAGGCGCGCCCGCAGGAAGTCCAGCCACCTCCCGCGGTCGGAGCGTAGGAACAGCCGGCCACCGGTGGACTCGGGCATCAGCCGCAGACCAGCGACGGCGGCCTCGTCCGCGTTGTGGAGGTACGCGGCGCCCACGATCGCATCCGGCAGGTCGGCCAGCGCCCGGGTGAAGTCACGCAGGAAGCTGCAGTAGCGGCGGACCTGCTCGACCGGGTGCAGCACCGGTCGGGCGCCGTAGGCGTCGATGTGGACGAGGTCACCGGCGTCGTCGAGCACGGTCGCTTTCGACCACTGCTTGAGTTCGACGACGACGTAGCTCGGTGCGCCCGTCTTCGGATGGCTAACGGCCAGGACCACGTCGATCCGCTTGATGGACAGGGGAAGCCGGTGCTCGACGAGCACCTCGACCGCGAGCAGGCCGGCGTCGCGGAGGTCCTCGGCCAGCACCGGGAGGCTGTGCTCCCAGGAGCGCACCTCACCGTCGCCGGCGCGGTAGCCCATCTCGTGGGCGAACTGCCCGGCGATGCGACCGGCCACCGTCTTCTCCGTCACGAGCTCGAGCAGCGTCGTCCCCGACGCGCGCAATAGAGCCACCAACCGCCCCCAGGCACCCGAGTTCCCTCGCGCGGGTGGGGGCGTATCCGGTCCGACCGCGGGTCAACGCGGGCGGAGCGCGGGAGCCCGTCGGGCCGCACACCGATGTTCGGTTCAAGATAGAGGACCGGGTAAACCGCCGTTGGCTCCAGGCCAGTGGGCCTGTAGTAGCAAGGCGCTCTGGCGGCCGGGAGTGATCGTGCGGGCGGCGCCCGCAAGCCAGACCCGGTTCTACTCGCTGCCGTGGCAGTGGGAGTTGCGCAGTCCGAGACCCGGAGCTTGCGGGTGCGGGTACTCGGCGCGGGTCCGGAACCGAAGTTTCGGATCTTCAGGTCGGCAAGCTGGCCGATGCCGTGTTGGTTGCGACGCCCCCGCAAGCGGGATGTACCCCCCGTGATCCCCCGTCGAGGTCGGTCGGATGCAGTGAACGTGGAACCTGCCACGGCCGCTTGACTCCACGGTGGCTCCCCGCCTCTGTGGTGATCCGCGGGGTACTCGTCCTCACAGCGGACGTCTGGGCTGGCAACCTGCCAGCACAAGCCCTCCCGTGAAGCACCGTCCGTGAAGCACCGTCCGGTCAACCCCGCGTGTCACACCGCCCGGTGAAGCCCGAGGCTAGTCTGCCGCGATGGCGGCGAACGGGTTGGCGGGATGGACTCCGGACGTCGGCCTGGTAGAGGAGGTCGACGAGCAGTTTCGACGGGCAGTCGAGTCCTACAAGATTCACCCGGACCTCGTGTCGGAGCATGCGAATCTAGAAGAGTCGATTCGCACCGGAGGGTATGCGACCAGGACGCTTCTCGAGCTTGTGCAGAACGCGGCGGACGCTCTGGCCGGGGTCAAGGGTTTGGAGCCGGGTCGCGTCGAGATCGTCCTGGACGTCCCCCATCAGACGCTGTACTGCGCCAACGCCGGTCGCCCCTTCTCGAAGTCCGGGATCACAGCGATCACGATGGCGCACCTCAGCGGCAAGCGCGGCGACGAGATCGGACGCTTCGGTCTCGGCTTCAAGTCCGTCTTGGCGGTGTCGGACGCCCCCCAGGTGCTCAGCCGGTCCGTCGCCTTTGGCTTCAACTCCGTGGAGGCGAGAAGGGCTCTACAGGACGTGGCAGCCAGCGTTCGCCGGTATCCCGTGCTGCGGACGGCCACTCCTTTGGACGCCGCGTCGGAGATCGCCTCCGACCCGATCCTCGCCGATCTCGCCGAGTGGGCGACGACAGTCGTCAAGCTCCCCGCCGCGAAGAACCTCCAGCAGCTGCGTCAGGAGATCGAGCAGTTCTCGTCCGAATTTCTGCTCTTCGTGCACGCGGTGCGCGAGGTCCGCCTCCGGGTGCTCGGGCAGGAGCCGTTCGAGACCACCCACATGTCGCGCGATCTGGGAGACGGCAGGCTTCGCATTGAGCGGCCCAACGGGGACAACGATGAATGGCTCGTAGCCGACAGGATGCATGAGCCGACGCAGGAAGCTCGGCGGGAGGTCGGTGAGGCGGTCTCCCGGGCACGGGTCAAGGTCACCGTGGCGCTGCCGGTGGAGCAGTCACGTCGTCGCATCGGTCAGTTCTGGTCGTACTTCCCCCTACAGGACAGAACGTCGACTTCCGCTCTGTTCAACGCGCCGTGGAGCGTCAACGACGACCGCACCACCCTACTTAGGAACAATTACAACCGGGAGATTTTGCGCACCCTCTCGGAAATGTTCGTCGACACACTTCCCCGGGTCATCACCGAGGCGGACCCGGCGACGCACCTCGACTACATGCCCGCCCGCGGGCGCGAAACTCTCAGCTTCGGCGACGAACTGTTGATCGCCCACATCCCACGCATCGCCGCCCAGCGCCCGCTCGTCCCCGACGCCCTAGTGGAACTTCATCACGCATCGGAGCTCCGTCCGCTGGACTTCAGTGTCGACCTCAAGGCAGAAATCCACAGGGCCTGGAGCACTTCGCCTAACACGGGCGACGACGTACCCAACTGGAGGTGCTACGCCAATGCCCAGCGCGTAACGAGGCTCCGCGCCCTGTTCATCGCCGCGCTCCCCGACGATCAATTCTCCGGAGATGGCCGCGACGATAAGCGGGCGCTCGAGCTCGTCCGCAAGCGTGGTTTGCGCTCGTGGCTGCGCGAGTGGGCAGAGGGCGACGACCCGCAGTCGTCGGAGCTCGCCCTCAAGGTGGTGTCGGGGCACGGCAAGCTGGACGGAATCCGTGACGCAAAGGTCGTCCCGACAAACAACGGGATACGCTCGCTCGTCGACAAGGACATTGTCTTCCTGCGCAGGGCACCCGACCTTGAGATCGAGGATGCCTCTTTCGTCGTACCCGAGGTCCTAGTACGTCCGGGGGTGGAGGTTATCCTCCGGGCAGCTGGCTTTAGAGACATGGACCCGGGCGCCGTCCTGAACGCCCGGCTTGCCCGCCTCCCGGACCAGCCCAGCAATGAGGAACTAACGCTTCTCTGGGAGACGGTCCTAGACGTACCGGTCGCGACCGGCCTCGTCTTGATGCGGGCACACGGCGATCGGGTTCTCGTCCCCACGAAAGACGGAGGCTGGAACCGACCGACCAACGTCTTTGACATCGACGCACTGTCGTCCTCCCTCCCGAACCGTGTCCTCGACCACGACCGATGCATGCCGAGCTTGGCTCACGCGATCGGTGTGATCACCGACCCGCTGGCCGAGGTGAGCGTTGAGGACGAGCCGTCCTACGACGCCTACGTCGAGGCGATACTCGCTCATCTCAACGAGGGCCTCGGCCCGGGTGATGTACCGATGAGTCGCGTCGAGCTGTTTCCGGGCAGCGGGCCAGGCCCCTTCTCGATCCTGCCTATGCTCGCGAACGTGGGCGCATCCGCCGACCTTCGCGAGAGGTGGACGACCGGGCTGCTCCAATACGTCAACGAATCGTGGACGTGCGAAGACCTCGACACCAATCGCACGTTTCGAGTCGACAGCCCGGCAGTATGGGCGGCCAAGACATTCGGGCTCTTGAGGACCGAACGAGGCCTCAGGCCGCCCGCGGAGGCCGTCGCGCCGTCGCTCGTCCGCTACCGAGGTCTGCTGCCGGTGCTGAAAGGACCGTCCAAGCTGGCAGACGTGCTTCATCTGCCCGACGAACTCGAGGAGGTGCCCGGCGAGGTTCTCCGTCGGGCTCTCTCCGAGAACATCTACCCTGCGGCGATCGACGATGCGGTCATCGCCGAGTTCGTCGTGGCCGCAGTCCGGGCGGCGTATCCGGACATGAGGCCTCGCAACATCCCCGCCCGGGTCCAGCGAGCCATCGAGAGTCGACCGCCCGACGCCGTGTACCTCGCGACCGACGACGAGCAAGCGAATTTGCTGTTCGCGCGCCAGCTCCCTCACCTGCGCGTCGCGCTGGGGGACGTCGACACATTCGTCCAGGAGATCGGCTGCCGTCGGTTCGAGGACGGCTTCACCGTCTCACTGCTGACCGACGGCCAGCAGACCACCGAACGCATCGTGGACCTCTTCCCCGGACTGCGGAGCGCTCGGGCTGTCGACCGCCTCGACAGCGCAACTCTGACCCGTGTCGCCCTGTTGGCGAAGCGGGTGAGGGTCGCCACCGAGGAAGGAGTCGAGGATCAGGCCCTCGCTTGGTACCTCGACGGCATCAACCTCTTGGTCGACCAGGCAACCGACGAACGCAGGTGCCTTGTTTTCATCAGTGAGGCCTTTGACCTGCGCCTGAGTAACGCCGAGCTCCACCAGGTGATGCAGCGAGGGCTGGACCACAGACTCGAGCTGGAGCGGCACCAAGCGCAGGCAGCTGCGGACGACGCCGCGCGGCTCGAGGTCTATTTCGGCGAGGACGACTTGCGCGAGGCGTTGCCGTCGGGCATGTGGCAGGCACTGCAAGCGCAAAGGCTCGTCGACGCGAGGACATCGATCGCCGCGCTGTACCTGACGGTGTGGGGATCCGACTCCGTCAAGCAGCTCCAGGAAAATTTCCGCCAGCTCGGCTACCCCGACGTGCCCAAGGAGTGGACCGGAGGCCCGGCGACCATCAGCTGGCTCCGGAGGATGGGGTTTGGGCCGAGCTTCGCAGGACGGCGCAACGAGCGACAGGAGCCGGAGTTCGTGATTCCCGGCGCCGTTCGCCTGAACGACCTGCACGACTTCCAGGAGACCATCAGCCAGCAGCTCCGTCAGGTTATCCTCGGTCGCGACGAGAACGGCCGGCACAGGAAAGCGATGCTCGAGCTGCCCACCGGCGCTGGTAAGACCCGTGTCGCTTGCGAGACCGTCGTGCGCCTGTTCATCGAGGGCGAGCTCGCAGGCCCGGTCCTCTGGATCGCCCAGTCGCAGGAGCTGTGCGAGCAGGCCGTGCAGACCTGGGGTCTGACGTGGCGAGGACTCGGCGACGAGCGGCCGCTGAGCGTCGGCCGGCTCTGGGAGAACAACGTCGTCCACGAGCCGGACAGCGAACTGTCCGTGATCGTCGCTACGGACGCCAAGCTGGACAAGGTTCGTGAGGATCCCGAGTACCGCTGGCTCGGCGATGCCTCGACCGTAATCATTGACGAGGGTCACCGCGCCGGTGACTCGCCCCGCTACACGAGGATCCTGGAGTGGTTGGGCATTGCAGGTGGCGGATGGGAGCGGCCGCTGGTCGGGCTCTCCGCGACCCCGTTCAAGGGCACCTCGCTGACGGCCACCACCTCGCTGGCCAGACGGTTCGGGAGTCGGATCATCCGGGCCTTCGAAGGAGACGCGTACCAGCAACTGGCCGAGCAGGGCGTACTTGCTCGTGTCGAGCACGACGTACTGCCGGGAGTCAAGATCAAGCTGTCCGCCAGCGAAGTGGACGAGGTGAGCCATCTCCGCCGCATCAACTCGGCCCTGCTCGACCGCATCGGTAACGATCAGGCGCGCATGGGGATCCTGATCGACCACATCATGGACCAAGATCCGAGCTGGCCCATCCTGGTGTTCACCCCCAGCGTCCTTTCTGCGCAGGTGCTCGCCGCGTCCCTTCGCTACCGGGGAGTGGACGCCGAGTCGGTCAGTGGCCAGACCGGTCGTCAGCAGCGTCGTGACGTGGTCCGACGGTTCCAGGCCGGGCAGATTCGCGTCCTGGCCAACTGCGACCTCCTGATCCAGGGATTCGACGCACCCGGCGTCAGGGCCTTATACATCGCCCGCCCCACCTTCAGCCCGAACGCCTACATCCAGATGGCGGGTCGTGGCCTTAGGGGCCCGGAGAACGGCGGCAAGGAGTACTGCCTAATCGTCGACATGGCCGACGACTTCGGCGACATGACGCAGTTCCTGGGCTACCGGGAATACGAGGCTCTCTGGAGCGAGAATCGGTCATGATTCTCTCACCGGATCTGGCGACGATCGTCGCCACAGCCACTAGCGACGCCGAACGCCGCGTCGCCCGCCTGTTGGTCCACGTGGACGGCGGGCCCGAAGCGGTGGCCTTCCACTCTGTGCGATTGCGGTCGCACCGCCAAAAGCAACAGGCCGAAGCCGACTTCATCATTGTTTGGGACGGGGTCGTGGTCGTCCTGGAGGTCAAGGGCGGCGGTGTCCGCTGCGTCGAGGGGCAATGGTGGTCCATCGACCGGAGAAAGGACTGGAACCGCCTGCGCGAGTCCCCGATGGACCAGGCCAACGGCGCGAAGGTGGCCCTGCGGGACATCCTTAAAGAGAATGGCCTCGGTTGGTACGCCGACCAGCATGCCGTGATCACCCCCGACGTCGACGACTTGGACAGGGCGATCGGTTGGTACCCGTCGCACTGGCTCGTGGCAGGCGACATGACTGTGGACGGGCTGACGAGGGCGTTCGACAAGATCGTCTGCCGCGCTCCGCTACCGCCGCAGCGGACGCGGCGGGCACCCATACGCGAGGTGCGTGAGCGGCTGTTTGGTGAGTTCACCCGGCTCCCCCGCATCGACGTCGAGCGCGGCGCGGTCCTCGAGGAGCAGAGCCGCGCGACCTCCGGCCAGGCCCGTTATCTCGAAGGCCTCGACCGGAGCGCCCGAGTCGTCGTACTAGGCGGAGCCGGGACCGGGAAGTCGCTCGCACTGGCCGAAGGGGCTAAACAGGATGCTGACCGGGGACGGTCCGTGCTCGTCACCTTCAGGTCGCCAGGGCTGACGAGCTTCTTCCAGACGCTCGTCGTCGACCGAGGGATCGACGTGATCCCGTTCGACCAGCTCGCGGCCAACAAGACGTACGACGCCGTGTTCGTCGACGAGGCACAGGATCTCATGACCGCCGCGGCGATGGACAGGCTAGACATCGTCGTGGCGGGCGGCCGTGCAGCGGGCCGGTGGCGCATGTTCCTTGACCCGAACAACCAGGCCCACGTCGACGGCGACTTCGACCAGGACGTGCACGACTTGGTGCTCGATGAGGCGGTTACCTTCGAGCTGCCAATGAACGTGCGCAATACCAAGCCGATCGTCCACGTGGTGCAGTCTTACCTCGGGGCAGACATCGGCGATCCCGCCATCGTCCACGGGGAGGAACTCCACTGGCACGACGTACCAGTCCCCGCGGACGTGACGGCCGCACGAGCTCTCGCAGAGGAGCTGGTCGAGCAAGGGGTGCGCTCGAACTCGATCTGGCTCATCGACTGCCGCAGCGTGGAGCCGCCATACCGTGATCGGCGGGGCGTGGTCGTGACCAGCCCGCGTTACGCCAAGGGGCTGGAGGCCGACCGCGTCATCGTCTTCAATCTGCCCGAGATCTACGACGAGGTGAGCACCTCGGCCTTCTACGTCGCCGTCACCCGGGCCCGAGTGGCGCTGCACCTGGTGATCTCGGTTCAGGACAAAAAGCGCCTGCAAACGATGCTCCGTGTGAACTGGGAGACACGATGATCCTGACCGAGGCACAGAGCGCTGCCCTTCGGCACGCGCGCGCCGCCTACGTGGGCCCGGAGGGCGGTCCAGAAGAGATCATCGTCAACGGACGACCCGATCTGCAGTACGCAGTCGGCATGCTGCACCCGCCGGACACCGCACCGCACAGCGACGAGGGACGGCCGTCGAACGCCGACCCGGACCCCAGCGCCGACGTTCCCGACGGTGAACTGGAGGAGATGGACGCGAGTGTGCCGCTGGCCGAGGAGTGGCGGCCATCCTCCGTGGCCGTCTCGTTCGTCACCGACGGCGAGTCCGTCCTTGGTGACTTCTCGGGCGGCACCTACGCGCCGGTGGGCGGAGACGGACCGCCCAGCTGGCGACGGACGCCGTTCGCCCACAGCGACCTGGAGCTGTCCAGTGAGACACCGCCCAGAACGCTGATAGTGGCTGGTGTTGAGGTGCAGATCGGATCCCGCTGGCGGCGATTCGGGCTCACGTGGTTGGTCACGGTCCACGCTCGCGTCATGAGCACCGGCGCGGCGGATGCTGGGCCGGACCCGCGCTCGATCCTGTACCAGGTAGAGCTCGCCGTGCGTCCGAGTCCGGCTAGCCACATTCTGGAGTACGACACGGCCGCTTCCCTGGACGCCGATGATGAGTCCGCTGAGCTACGGGTGCGGTACCGGAACCGGAGAACGTATGGCGTCGGGCATGGAATGGCTGCGGACTGGCGGCTCGAGGCCGGACGATGCATCAAAGTGTTCGTCGACCCGGTGCCCGCCTTCGTCGTCCCGGCGATCGAGACGGTTGCCTTTGACTCCGAAACCACCGAGGCACGGGCGCTTCGGCTGGACGTGCTCGCCGCGATCGACTCCAGTACCGATGAGGTCAACGACGCCCTCGACGTCTTCGTCACGGCCTACGAGACATGGGTCACCCAGCAAGAGCATCGGGCAGCCGCATTCGTTGAAGATACTGATGTTGCTCGCCGAATCGTTCAACGCGGCCGGAACACCGCTGATCGCATGCGTGCAGCCGTCGGCCTCCTTCACCACCCGGCACAGGGGCAGCTGCGCACGGCGTTCGCGCTGGGCATGGCCGCGATGCGCCTGCAGATGAGGCAGGCGCGGATCGTCAAGGGCTCAAAGCTAGAAGACCTGACCGAGCCGACCTGGCGCCCCTTTCAGCTGGGCTTCATTTTGGTGTCCCTGGCCTCGACGGTCGATGATCACCACGCCGACCGGGACCTTGTAGACCTCATCTGGTTCCCCACCGGCGGCGGCAAGACAGAGGCATACCTCGGGCTGGCCGCGATCGAGATCTTCCGTCGCCGCCTCGCTCACGGTGCCGCCGGAGGCGGCACCGCCGTGATCACTCGCTACACGCTCCGGCTGCTCACCGCCCAGCAGTTCCATCGCACCTCGGCTCTCATTTGCGCGATGGAGCTACTGCGACGGGCCAACCGGTCCGCCGACAAACGCGCAAGGGCGATGGCTCCGTTCTCGATCGGCCTCTGGGTGGGCAACGAGGTAACCCCGGCGACCCGGACCGAGGCACGAAAGGCTTGCGAGCGCCTGCGCAAGGCGGCCAGACCGGAGGAGGCCAACGCTTTCCAGGTCGAGAGCTGCCCCTGGTGCGGCACATCACTGGTGCCGCCGAAACTCGCGGACCGCGACAGGTACGGCTTCGTCATCCTTGGTAAGGACGTGCTCATCCGCTGCCCGGACAGCGCTTGTCCGTTCCACGACGAGCTTCCCGTCGTCGTCGTCGATGAGGTGCTGTACGAAAATCCACCGACGGTCCTGCTGGCGACTGTCGACAAGTTCGCCCGCCTGCAGTTTCGACCCGACGCAGGGCGCTTGCTGGGCATCGAGACACCCTTCCGGCAACCCTCGCTCATCATCCAGGACGAGCTCCACCTGCTGTCGGGTCCGCTGGGCACCACGGTTGCAGTCTTCGACGCCGTTCTGCAGCTCCTGCTCGGACGCGGTGGAACAGCCCCGAAGATCGTCGCGTCGACCGCCACGATCCGCTCCTCGCAGGAGCAGGTGCGCGGGCTGTACGGGCGCGATGTGGCGCTCTACCCACCGTCCGGCCTCGACGACGACCAGAACTATTTCTCCCGGCCCGTGACGTCTGGCGAGGGCAGGCTTTACGTCGGCCTCATGCCGCAATCGATCTCGCAGGCATCAGCCGTCATCGCGGCCGCCACGCCGCTGGCCGAACTCCCCGAGGCGCTCCGTGATCCCAGCACCACGCGGGACGCCTACTGGACCCTCGTCATGTACCACAACAGCCTCCGCGAGCTCGGACGGTCCGGGCCGCTCGTCGTCGACGACGTCAACGCCAGGCTCGAGGCCCGGGCGGACCGACTCGGCATCCGGTTTCGCCGCGTCCGCCCGGATCGCGTCGTCGAGCTCACCAGCCGACGCCGTCCCGAAGAGCTGCCCAACGATCTGCGCGAGCTCGGCAGGAGCATCGAAGACAGCGACCAGGCGGTCGACGTCGTGTTGTCGTCGAACATGCTGTCCGTCGGCATCGACGTACCGAGGCTGTCGCTCATGCTGATGGTCGGGCAGCCCAAGACGACGTCGGAATACATCCAGGCGACCAGCCGGGTCGGGCGCGGTGATGTAAGAGGCGTGGTGACCACGCTTTTCCGGTCGAATCGAGCGCGTGACCGCTCTCACTTCGAGACATTCCGCAGCTATCACGAGTCCCTCTACCGCACCGTTGAACCGACGAGCGTGACACCGTGGTCGTTGTCGTCGAGAAATCGGTCGCTCGCCGGGGCCCTCGTCATGCTGCTGCGGCACTCCGTAGCCCAGCTGGCTGGCAACGACGCGGCGGGGCAGCTCGACCTCGACGACCCGGCCTTCGGGCCGTTAATCGCAGACCTCGTCGGCCGGGTGGCCGAACGTGTCCGGCTAGCCGACGAGACCGAGGTCGAGGAGAGTACCGATCAGATCCAAGCGTTGCTGCGTGAGTGGTCGCGCCGGGCGTCGGAGTCACGTGCTGGCAGCTCCACATTGTCCTACGACCGATCACCAGGGGTCGATACATCGCTACTCAAGCGGTTCGGGCAACCCGGGGAGGGCTGGTTGGTCGGTGACTCGATGAGGTCGGTCGAGCCGAACGTTGCGGTCCAGGTGCGCGAACCGATGGACGGGGGAAGCTGAGTGGAACAGATCAGGCACGACCTTCGACTGTCGGAAACGGTAAGCCCGTTCGGCGTCGGCGCAATCGTGGACGTGCGAGGAGAGTCCCTGATCGCGCCGGACACGTCCTGGTGGGACACAAAAATTGCGCCCGAGATCAGCTGTGACCGCTTACTGCGGAGGCTCGGCTCCGGCGTTCTCAGGCAGGCACCGCCCCATGCAGGCATCGCGGGCGAGGACACGCCCGCCCTCACCTACTGGCGCTTCCCCACTTGGCGCTTCTGCGAGCGGTGCAGCAAGGTCTCGCAGCTCACCGGAAGGTTCAAGGGGCGCTGGATCAATCGGTGCGACTGCGGCGGCGCGCTCGTGCCGATGCGGTACGTAGCAGTCTGTGACAAGGGTAGCCACATTCAAGACTTGCCCTGGTTCAGCTGGGCGCACCGGGGTCACGACGCCGGAGTGACCGAAACGGTGCGGTTCTGCAAGGCTTACAAGGAGTTGCGCTTCGTTCGTTCTGCCAAGCTCGGGGAAGGGCTGAAGGCTCTCAGCATGGCTTGTACAGGATGCGGCCGGTCGCGTTCCCTCGTGGAGCTGGTGGCGCGAGACGCGCTTACGAGGGACGGGATCAAGTGCTCCGGTAAGCAGCCCTGGATGGACTCGGTCGAGGGCACGGCGTGCGAGCACAAGCTCGTCGCGGTGCAGCGTGGTGCCACCGGCAACTATCTGGCCGAGCGACTGTCGGCTCTCGACATCCCGGAGGAGCAGCCCGCGTCCGTAAAACTGACCGCCAAAGTGAGGTCGCACTTCAACTTCGACAAGCTCGTCGCCGATAACGGCGGTCCCCAGTCGCAGATGGCCGCGGAGTGGATCGCAGACGAACTCGGGGCCACCGCGGAGACTGTTCTTGAGATCGCATTCGGCGAGGATCCTGGCGAGGATGAGAAGCCCTTGCTTGGGCTCAAGGACGGCGAGTGGGCAGCGTTCGTCAACAAGCTCGAGTACGGCCGTGACCGTTCCGGCACCGACTTCGTCGTTGACGGACGGGTCGTCGAACCGAGGTCGACCTGGCCCGCGAGCCTCATCGCGAGCCTGGCCGGGCTGGGTCAGGTGCGCCGGGTACGCGAGGTCCGGGCACTGACCGGGTTCAGGCGCCACAGCCCCGATGCGGACCTCTTGTCCGCAGACTTAGGCTCCGACGGGCGGAGACAACCGACCTATCCAGCGATCGAGATCTTTGGCGAGGGAATCTTCCTCCGCTTCGACGAGAAGCTGCTGCGAGAGTGGGAACAGCTGCCCGACGTCCGCGCACGGGCCGACGTGTTGGTCCGGCGTCGGAGCGAGACCCCTTGGGCTCAGAGGCTTGAAGTACCCGGACCGCGCTACGTGGCACTTCATACGCTGTCGCACCTCCTCATGCGCAGACTCGCCTTCGATAGCGGCTACGCGTCGGCGTCGTTACAGGAACGAATTTACGCCAACGCAGACCGCGCCGACAGGACGGCCGGCATCCTGATCTACACGGGGGCCGGCGACGCCCAGGGAACGCTCGGCGGCCTAGTGAGGCTCGGCTCCCCGGAGCAGCTCATTCCGCTCTTGGTGGCCGCGCTCGACGAGGCAGACGTCTGCTCCAACGACCCCGTGTGCATCGAGAGCGACCGGCAAGGCTCGTCCAATTTGAACCTGTCCGCATGTCACGGTTGTTGCCTGGTCAGCGAGACGTCCTGCGAGGCGGGAAACCGGCTCCTTGACCGTCAGCTGGTGTTGGGCGGCAAGAACGTTGAGGGGCTGCTTGGACAGGTCCTGCCCGAAGCTCGACGAATCCGCTAAATGCGTCGACCAGAACTACCCGGGCGCGGCCTGCGAATAACCTATACGGACCGGTCACGCACGATCCCCTCGATCACTTCGACGGCAGCGACCGGATCTTCATGCTCCCAGAAGCGTAAGACAGTCCATCCGAGCCTTCGGAGGTGCTCGTCGGTGTCTCGGTCGCGCGCGACATTGCCTGCCAGTTTCTCTATCCACCAGGCACGATTAGCCGCCGGCACGGTTGTGTGAACCGGGCATGAGTGCCAGAAGCAGCCGTCAATAAAGACCGCCACCCGTCGCCTCGGGAACAAGATGTCCGCCCGCCGCCGCCGCAGGCCGGGCAACGGAGCGTCCACGCGGTACCGGAGGCCACGGCGGTGCGCCTCTCGCCTCACCGCAACCTCCGGCGCGGTGTCCCGCCGCCGAGCGCGACTCATCCGCTCCGACACCCCCCGGCTCGACGGCTCCGGCTGCTCGACCTGCACGCCCCCACCCTTTTCCACCGGCCGAGCCCGCCGTCCTCGACCCCTGGGCCGTCTATGGACCACCGGTCGGCGCGCACTTGTGCGTCCGAACTGATGTTGGATATGGTTCGTTGGCGATCAAGACGCACAACTGGACGGAGTGCGCCGTTGCAAGACCATGGCACGGCGCAACGTATGGTGGTAGCCGTGCCGCGGACGTACCGCATGATCGACCTGTTTGCTGGCTGCGGCGGACTGACGTGCGGTTTCGTCTCCACGGGTCAGTTCGCCCCGGTCGCTGCCGTCGAACACGACCTCGCTGCGGCGGCCACCTATGCAGCCAATTACGGCGAAGACCACGTCCACTGGGGCGACATCGAAGACTGGGTCACTGGCAATCTGCCTGAGGCCGACGTCGTCGTTGGCGGACCACCCTGCCAAGGTTTCTCGAGCCTCGGCAAACAGAGTTCGACCGACCCGCGCAACGAGCTGTGGCGCCACTACATGGAAACCCTGGTCACCGTCCGGCCGCGCGCTTTTCTTCTCGAGAATGTCGACCGCTTCAAGACTTCGGAGCAGTTCGCCGCCCTTGAACGCGAAACCGAACCCGGTGGTCTGCTGGAGGACTACAACATTGACGCACACCTCGTTCGTGCTACTGATTTCGGCTCCGCCCAGCTGCGACGTCGCTTCATCGTCATCGGCACCCATCGCGATTTTCCCAAGATCTACGTTCCGCAGGGCGACGTCGAGAAGGTCGACTGGCGTACCGTCGAGCAGGCCTTCGAAGGACTCGAGCCCGACATCGATTCGGACGATCGAGACCTCCCAGCCGCAACCATTGAACGCTTCGGCCGGATGGTGCCTGGCGAGTACAAGTCCCCCGACCTGCACATCACCCGCCGCTACACCTCCACCTCGCTCGCCCGCTTCCGCCACATCCCCGCGGGAGGCAACCGTATGAACCTTCCCGAGCGCCTCAAGGCGCCCTGCTGGCGTGGCCACGACAAGGGCTCCCTCGACGTCATGGGCCGCCTGCGCTGGAACCAACCCTCGGTCACGATACGCACCGAGTTCTTTAAGCCTGAAAAGGGCCGCTATCTCCACCCGGACCGACATCGCGCCATCACCCACCACGAGGCTGCCCGGCTCCAGGGCTTCCCCGACGAGTATCTTTGGTGTGGGAACAAGACTGAGATCGCCCGTCAAATCGGCAACGCTGTACCGGTAGAGCTTGCTATTGTCCTCGCCCAGCACCTCTCAGCCCAACTCACTTAGCCTTAGAGTTAACTTGAGTGCTTAGCGTCGGAAGTTTGGGTTCATCGGCGGACCGGGTACAACGGTTGGTTCTGAGCGTAAGCGTCATTGGTGCTGCTGTCGGCACGCCGGTGAAGGAATAAGCTGAGGTGCGCGGTCCGGGTGAGCGGCTCTTGGGCGAGCAGGTTGCGCCATGGACTCGGCGTCAGCAACGCTCACACAGAAGCCGAGTGCCCGCATCCGGCGCGGGTCGGCCACCTTGTCCCGGACCGCCTGCAGCACGCCTGGACCCGCGCGCCGTTTCCGGTGCACAGGCCGGACAGCTGCGCTTGGTCATACCTGCCGCGCTTCCACGCCAGGCGGTCCAGCGACACGTCGTCGTGGATCCCGAAGTACTGGAACCGCGACAGGACGCCGCGGTCGAGCGCCTCCCAGAGACGAAGCTCAACAGCGGTCCGACCACCGAACCACCGGCGGATGTCGAGGCCGTCCGTGCGCTCCGGTGTCGCCGTGAGCCCGACCAGCACCTTGGGCCTCAGATGGTCCAACAACCTCTCGTAGGTGCTGGCCTCGGCGTGGTGGAACTCGTCGACGATCACCATGTCGAAGTGGGTGGGGTCCGGCAGGGCCGCGCGGTCCAGGGACTGGACGGAGGCGAACACCACCCGCCAGTCGTCCCGCACCTTGCCGCCGACGAACATCTCGCCGAACTCACCGTGACGCATGACCTGCCGGAACACCGACCGGCTCTGGTGCAGGATCTCCTGCCGGTGCGCGACGAACAGCAGGGTCCGGACCGTCCCGGCCTCCCGCAGCCGCCGGAAGTCCAACGCGGACACGACGGTCTTGCCCGTCCCGGTCGCCATCACCACCAGGGAGTGCCAGCGGTCGTGCAAGGTCCGCTCGGCGGCCAGGTCGTCCAACACCTCCTGCTGGTAGCCGAACGGCCGGACGTCCAGGGTGGCGATCGGCATCGCCGGGCGGGTCCCGACACCGAGCTCTTTCTCCAGCGACCGGTCCAGGCGGTCCCCGTCTCGCTCGGGGTTGTAGGGCTCGAAGCCGGGGTCGGCCCAGTAGGTGTCGAAGGTGGCGGCGAAGGTGTCGATCAGATGTGGCTGCTCCGCGGCGGACAACCGGACGTTCCACTCCAGCCCGTCCAACAGCGCCGCGCGGGACAGGTTCGACGAGCCGACGTAGGCGGTGTCCAGCCCGGAGGCTCGGCGGAACAGCCAGGCCTTCGCGTGCAGCCGGGTGGTCCGGGTGTCGTAGGAGATGCGGACCTCGGCGCCCAGGCGCACCAGTTCGTCCAACGCCCGGCGTTCGGTCGCGCCGATGTAGGTGGTGGTCAGCACCCGGACGGACACACCCCGGTCGAGCGCTTCGGCCAACCGGGGCAGGACGATCCGCAGACCGACCCACTTGATGAACGCACACAGCAGGTCCACCTGGTCCGCGGACGCCAGCTCACTCTTGACCTCCCCACCGATGTTCGGCTGACCGTGACCGTTGACGAGCAGTGCACTCATCGTCAGCGGCGTCTGGGGCGCTCGCGGTGGGTCGTCGGGGCTGTCCCGATCGGGGTGGTCGTGGTGATCCCGAGCAGGAGGTCACCGGCCGCGCGGGCGAGATCGCCGGCGTCTGCCGCGCGCGGTTCGGCCGCGGCGATCGCGCTCGCGATGGTGTTGGCCAGCGCGAGCTGCTTCTCCAGCGCGTCCTCGCCCGTGCCGACCTGGTGCAGCGCACGTCGCGCCAGCGTGGCGATGTGGCGGGACAGCACCACGTCGGCGTCGGCGCGGTCCAGCCGGCGCAGCTCGACCAGGTCGGGCCGGACGGCCGTCAGCTCCCGCCCGAGCCGTTCGGTGACCAGGTGCTCGTAGGTACCCGGGACCAGCTCCATCCCGCGGACCGTACCGAGCTGGTCGGTCCAACGCGCTGGACAGGCAGGTCAGGGCACCGCGGACCCGGCCCGCACAGCATCGAGTGGCGATCTGAGCTCGCTCAGCGAGCTCAGATCACCACTCGATGGCGCAGCACCAGGCCGGGTCGGCGGACGGCGAGCGCGACGAGTGGGAAGAGGGCGGCCGGGTCCGCGGTTACCCGGGTCATGCGTGCTGTGGGAGTCATGGAGTTCGGTGGTCCGGAGAAGTTGCAGGTCGTGGAGATGGCCGAGCCACACGCGGGGCCTAGCGAGGTCCGGATCCGGGTGCACTTCGCCGCGGTCAACCCGACCGACACCGGCTTCCGGTCCGGGGGCTACGGCGACCGGCCGGGCGGGCACGAAGCCCCCTGGATCCCCGGGGCGGACGCGGCTGGGGTCATCGACGAGGTCGGCAGCGGCACCGACTGGCAGGTGGGCGACGAGGTCGTGGCCATCGTCGTGCCGGCCGGACCGCACGGGGGCGCCTACGCCGAGCAGGTCGTCGTGCCCGCCGCGTCGGTCATCCGGCTGCCGAAGGGCGCCGACCTGGTCGCCGGGTCGACGTTCCTCATGAACGCCCTGACCGCCCGCCTGTCGCTGGACGCGCTGGGTCTGCACGCCGGCCAGACGGTCGCGGTCACCGGTGCCGCCGGCACCTACGGCGGCTATGCCATCCGACTGGCCAAGGCCGACGGCCTGCGGGTCATCGCCGACGCCAAGCCGGCCGACGAGGAACTGGTCCGGAGCCTTGGAGCGGACGAGATCGTCGCCCGCGGCACCGACGTCGCCGAGCGAATCCGTGCGCTGGTCCCGGACGGGGTCGACGGGCTCGCCGACGGCGCGGTCCTGGACGCCGGGGTGCTGCCCGCGGTGCGCGACGGCGGCGGCTTGGTCACCGTTCGCGGCTGGTCCGGCCCGTCCGAACGCGGGATCACCGTGCACCCGGTCATGGTCTACGGCTCGGCGCTGCGGACCGACCTGCTCGACCGGCTGCGCGAGCAGGTCGAGGACGGCACCCTCACCCTCCGGGTCGCGCGGACCTTCCCGGCGGGGCAGGCGGCCGATGCCCACCGCCTCCTCGAGGCCGGCGGCGTCCGCGGTCGGATCGTCCTGGACTTCACCGGCTGAGCCCGCCGTCGGGCGGGAGCGGAGATCGACGGCCCGATGCTCCGGCACGGGCTGCAGGAGATGCGCGACGTCAAGCTGCTGCTCCCCCGCGCCCGCGACGCCCGCCCCGACACCGCGCGACTCGAACGCCGCTATCGACAGTTCCGTCTCGCCGGCTG
>JAABUS010004863.1_pt1 | contig 18632 bp, 18 predicted proteins | sample 5560161 | NCBI WGS metagenome assembly JAABUS01 (sample SAMN10711885, study PRJNA513376) | rock metagenome | isolation source: Antarctica rocks | place: Antarctica: Victoria Land, Trio Nunatak nord | collected 2016-01-04 | reverse complement strand
GGAACTGGAACAAGTCGTCGGGCAACGCTGTGTGGCGCTGCATGACGATCCGGTGCAGTTGTGTCGGACGACGAACTACCACTGGTGGCCGTGGTGCTAATGTGAACGCTTCAACAGGAATCGGTATGAGGACTGAGGACTGAGCGCTGAGAATGAAGTGCCATGTATTCCCCTCCCCTCGCCATCGCCGCACGGACCTGTATCTGTCACACCCTAATGGCGATGGCGAGCGGGTGCCCTCTGGGCAGTAGGGGGTGAGGAGGCAGGCTCCCCGCGCCGCAGTGTGAGCAGGATGACCCCCACGATGAGCGCCAGCACCGCCGCCACCGCGCCGTACGCGACGCCCCACCCCGCGCGCTCGGCGACGAATCCGGTGAGCGGGAAGGACCAGACCATCGTCACGCTGAAGCCAAACTCGGAGAGCGAGAGGACAGTTGCGCGCGTCGCGGAGGGCGCTTCCTCGTTGATCCACGCGGAGAAGAGCGGCTCGAAGATGCCGATGGAGAGTTCCCGCACGCCCAACCCGACGAGCACCAGCGGCACCCACGCCATCCCCTGAAAGACGAGGCCGACCGCCACCGCTGCCGCAAGCAGCGTGAAGGGCATCCACCCCCGCCACGATGCCGGAAGTCGTCCACCGAGCCAGGTTGCCCCGGCGCTGGCGATCAGGGCGATGCCGAGCGTCAGGCCAATCGCGCCGTTCGCGAAGCCGTGCCCCTTGAGGACCGATTGCAGGTAGAGGCCGCCCAGTGTGTTCGCCGTAAAGAATGCGGCGGCGAAGATGACGAGCCGGAGCAGTGTTGGGCGCTGTCGCACCGCCTGGATGCCGCCGCGCATCGTGCGGAGGACGCCGCATAGCGCCCGCTGCTCTGCGGCGCGCGGTGGCTCCGGGAGCAGCGTGGCGATGCCCCCCGCGACCACCGCCGCCGCGATGTTCAGGCTGAACGGCCACGCATACGACCACTCCGAGAGCCATGCGCCCGTCCACCCGACCAGCGCGGCGACGAAGTACGACGCGGCAAGCGTGTTCGCGAGGATGCGGATGAAGCGGTGCGACCGTCCGTCATCCTTCAGCGCGTCGAAGAGGTACGCCTGATCCGCGCCGTACCGGAACGAGCCGGACGCGCCGTCGATGAAGAGCGCCAGCATGACGAGCGGGAAGACCGGCGACCACCACGTCAGCGACGCCGCGATGACGACGGTGATGGTCGAGACGACGAGGCTCCACTTGCGCCCGATGGTGTCCGCGAACGCGCCAGTCGGCACCTCCAGCGCGACTTTCGCGATGTGATAGCATGCCTCCGCGATGCCAATCTGTCCGAGCGAGTAGCCGCGATGCAGCAGCCAGAGCACCCAGATGGACGAGGTGAACGTCCCCGTGGTAAGCAGTTGGAACGCGATAAAGGGAAAGAGCCGCCGGGGATCGACCGCTGTGGGGATCGCCGTCGCGGCGATTGCTTCTTCGATGACTTCGGGTGAATGCTGCACGGTGTGACGCTCCTCCAACATGGTGGCAGGAGCGCACCGTCACGGCGACCCACGCGGGCGCATGGGGAAGAAGCCGTGCCGGGGTTACCCTGCCGCGTATCCAGGCACGAACGGGGGATACGCGGCCAACCTGAACCCTTGAGCGTGTTTCCTGTTGAGCCAGTCGCGCTCAACCACTATCCAGTGCATCGCAACAACCTCCGCGCCGATCATAGCGTCCGGGCGGCTACTCGACAACTGCTCCCGGTACCGGTTCGAGGGTGGCCCGAAGTTGCGGGGTACCCCAGACGGAGATGCCACAACCGAAGAAGCGCGATCTTCGGTCCAGATTTCCGCACCGGTGATCAGCGCGAGAGCAATTGTCTGCCAATCGTCGGGGTCGCCAGGAATGCGACGATGCGCGTGAGATACTGATCTGCAACTTGCCGCGCGACGGCGAGTGTCGATTCAACTGCCGCTGCCTTGAACGTTCCCGCAGCAATGCGGCGTTGGAGGCGTCTCGGAAACTCATGCCATGCCTCGCCCCATGCGTGCTCTCAACAACGATACGCATCACGCGTGTGGATCGGGTCGGGAGGGATCGACGATCACCGCCAGTTCATCCTCACTCATCCCGCTTTCCGCATACAGTCGCTGGAATGCCTCATCCGCCCGGTCAAGCAGTTCCCGACGCTCCGCTTCATTCGGACGGCGAATGGGAACAGAGAAGCCAAGCAAGTGTCCATGCTTCTCGACCGCAATGACCTCATCCCCGGCAACGTGCCGCGACAAGTCGCCGCGCAACTCCCGTACTCCTATGTGCTTGATCACCATACTACCCTCGATAATGCGTCAACATTGTGTGCACAATCATATGATGCACTGGACTGAGCGTCAAAAATGCGACGGTGCTGGCATCCGAAATCTTCGTTTTGGGCGGTGCGGGGTACAATGCCGGTGTTGAGGATTCGTGGAAGGAATCACACCAATGAGTGGCGGCAGTACCGGGGATTCGATGATACCCACGAGCAGCGCGCCGCGTGATGTGTGGGTGCGATGGCTCGTTGCGACGCTGACGGAGCGTTGGCCGCAGGCGAAACTGCGCGCGAGCATGGCGGGGATGCAGCCGCCCGGCGTGCGGCGGGGCGTCACGCCCGACATCGAGTTCTGGTACCCGAACGATGAAGGGATCTACACGCTCCGCTACCTCTACACCGTGATGTCCACGGAGACGGTCCGCACGCGGGAAGGATTGGACGCGCTGACCGCACTACTCGGATACTGCCGCTCGAACGGGCGGCAGTTGACGCTCGTCGTGCCGGACCGCGCGCTGCAGAAGGAAGAGTTGGAGGCGCTCGACAGCGTCCTGCTCGCGACGCTCAACCCGATGGTCTTCGATGTTGCCGCGTACCAGATCGACTGACGCGGACGAGGGCGTTTCCTAACCCATCGGCCCCTTCCAGAGGTGGGAGAGGACGCACTTGGACGAGCGGATGAGTTTGGGGCGGCCCGCCTGCTGCGCGGCGAGGGCGATGACGACGGTTGCCGCGTAGGCCAGGGCGACCCGCTGCATCACGGCGGTCCAGCCGCAGACCGGCAGGCGCTGGAGGCCGAAGAAGCGCTCGATGCTGGTGTGCCTCCCGGCGACCGCGCGCTGGTACGATGGGGGCGGGACCATGGCTGGCCTCCTCACGCGCGGAGATGAACCGCGCCGGGGAGGCAGCCTACACCATTCACCATTGGTTAGGGTACGCCCTCGACATTGTCAAAGAGGGAACGGGGACATTGTCGATGAGTCGGGAGAGTGATAGTGGCGAAGGAACAAACACCAATCGCGGTCTATCTGGAAGCTGGGCAGAAAAAGACATTCGCCGGGGCGCTCGACTGGCCGGGCTGGTGCCGCAGCGGGCGCGACGAGGCATCGGCGCTCGCGGCGCTGGTAGAATACGCGCCGCGCTACGCCAAGATCTTCTCGCGGACACAACTCGCGTTCACGCCGCCAGGCGATCCCGGCGCATTTGCAGTCGCCGAGCGGCTCAAAGGCAATAGCACGACCGATTTCGGGGCGCCAAACCTCGCGCCGAAGCATGACGCAGAGCCGTTCGACGAGGCCGAGCGCGTGCGTTCCGAGGCGATCCTGGCGGCGATCTGGCGGACGTTCGATCATGCCGTCAACGCGGCGGAGGGGCGGGAACTCCGCAAGGGGCCGCGCGGCGGTGGCCGCGACCGCGACAAGATCGTGCGCCACGTCCTCGGGGCCGATGCGAGCTATCTGCACAGCCTCGCGCAGAAGTTCAGCCAGAATGACGATGCACTCCTAAGCGACGAACTGAAGCGGACACGCGCAGCGATACGCGCGGCGCTGGTCGCCGGGGCGCGCAGCGAGATCCCGGAAAAAGGCCCGCGTGGCGGCAAGCTCTGGAGCCCGCGCTATTACGTGCGCCGCGTCGCCTGGCACACGCTCGACCATGCATGGGAGATCGAGGACCGGATTCTGTAGGGACGGTCACGACCCGCCCGCCATCAGCGGCACCCCGTATCACAGGACGAGGGCGATACCACACCGCCAGTCACCGGGTACAGGTGCCACCGGCCGGGTGGGTCATCACCCGCCCCTGCTATCTCTACCCACCGCCTCCCGAAACCAGTCCGCGATCCTTCACAAGCCCGAGCACGATCGCCACCGCATTCTCAGACAGGCGTTCGAGTTCAGTTCGAAAACGCCCTCGCGGACGATAAACGCGGTAAGCACATCAGCCCCGCGTTCGGTTGCTTGTATCCCCGGTGATTCATGCATATTGCAATGGGATTGAGCCGAACGGCACTGGTGGCGGCGGGCTTCAGCCTGCCGCAGTGAGAATCGGCAGGCTGAAGCCCGCCGCCACCGGGAATATGATGTCTTATTGCGTGCGAGACGGCATATCGGTGGAGAGTTCGTCCTCGATGTCCGCGCCCGGTGAGGCGTTGCCACCGCCCGGTTCGTACACGTCCTCGGGGCTGGGCGTGTGTTCGAGCGGCCCGGTATCGGCGGCGTGCTTGCCGCACGATGGATCCGGCTTGTCGCCCGGCTTCTCGCCATCCTCGGAGTTCGGATAGGGCAGGGTATCCTCGGCGAAGAGTTTGTCTGGCGTCTCTCGTTCCATCGTGGACTCCTTGTATTGATTGCCTCGTCGTCGCACGCCCATTGCGTGAGCAAGGCGGATGCCATGCTGCTAGACGGCGTCGAGCAGGAGCGCGTCCACCATCTCCCCGGCGGCGTAGGGCGTGTCGCGCGGCGGGACGATCGCGAGCGCGTTCGCCCCCACGAACGACGCGAGGCGGGACGACTGCTGCGGGCCGGTCGAGGCGGCATCAAGCAGCCCGTCGTCGGCGCGGCGGAGCGTGACGCGCATGTAGTCAATCCGGTCAATCGGCGTGACGGCGTGCGCGAGGCGGACGCGGGCGTGGGGGCGGTCGGCGCGTTGATGCCCTTGCATCGCGAGGAGCGCGGGCCGCACGAAAACTTCGAACCCGACGAGGCCGGAGACGGGGTTGCCCGGCAGGCCGAAGAGCAGCGTCTTCCCCCCCGGCCCGGCGGTCGCGAAGGTGAACGGCTTGCCGGGCCGCATCCGCACCTGCCGGAAGTGCACGGTCGCCAGTTCCACGAGCAGCCCTTTGATGAGGTCCTTCTGCCCCATTGAGACGCCGCCGGAGGTGATGACGACGTCCGAATCGGCGATCCGCTCGATCAGAAAGGCGCGCTGGGCGGCGTCGCTATCCGGCGCGAGGCCCGCGTACCGGACTGTCACGCCGAGGGGCGCGAGCGCCGCCACGAGCGCGAACCGGTTGGAGTCGCGAATCTGCCCCGGCCCGAGGGGCTGCCCCGGCTCGACCAACTCATCACCCGTCGCCAGCACGCTTACCTGTGGCCGCCGCGCGACCAGCGCATCTGTCCGTCCGAGGGACGCGAGCAGCCCGATTGCGGCGGGCGTAAGCACGGTACCACTGGCGAGCACACGGTCGCCGCGTTTCAGGTCGCTCGCGATTGGTCGGATGTTCTGCCCCGCGCGGGGCGTGTCGTCGATCCGCACGCCATCGGGCGTCGTGGCGGTGCGCTCGATCTGCACGACGGCGTCCGCGCCGGGGGGCAGGGGCGCACCCGTCGTGATGTACGCGACGGTGCCGCGTTCCACGTGCAACCCCTCCACCGTCCCCGCGAACTGGCTACCGAGCACGCGGCGCACGGGCGCGGCATCGTCACTGACGACTGCGTAGCCGTCCATCGTCGCGGCAGGGAATGGCGGCTGGTCCTCGTCGCTAACGACATCCTCCAGCAGCACGCGCCCGGCGAGGTCCGCGAGCGGCGCGTGTTCGGTGTCGAGCAGCGGCGTGTGGGCGCGGATGATCGCGGTTGCCTCGGCGGGTTCGAGTAGGCGGTCAAGCGGGTTCGGGGTGGACACGGGGCATTCCTCCGGCTCGAAGCGCCAGCACAACGGGGTGTGATTGTAGCAGGTGGGAGAAAGGCCCGATCAACGCCATCAGGCCGCGCGGCTGGTCGGCATATACCGCACGAATGGGGTGATGCGATGCACGACAGTTACTTCCGGGGCGCCTTCTTCGCGCCGTCCTCGGCCTGGAAGCCGACGAAGATCGCGTCGAGCGCGTTGTTGAGAGCGTCGAACCGCGCGGCGGTGTAGCGAATCACCGCGCGGGGATCATAGGTGACCGTTCGGAACTCGCCGAACTGCACATCGTAGCCCGGTTGCGCCTCGTCCGCATGCACGCCGACGATGTCCCCGACAGAGATGCGCCCCCGGCTCATCACAATCACTCGCGTCCCTACCTCGTACATCGCCTTCCCCCTGCCTTCCCACACCATGACTGCGCTCCATTATACGTGTGTGGGCGCGTGCGGGAGATACTTCTTCTCCCCTTTTGCACAGCATCACCGCGCCCATCTGAGCCGAGCCGTTACGCGGGCGGAGACCCCGCGAGGAATGTTCCCTCCATCGTGTCGCGCTGCGCGTTCGCCTGCGCGATGTAGTCCTCACGCGGTGGCGCGAAGATATCGAGCGCGACGACGCCCTCCGGCCCGACGGTCGCACTGTGCGGGGTATTCGGCGCGATTGCGTAGACATCCCCCACCCGCAACACCCACGGTTCCGCGTCCTCCGTGCCGACGCGCAGATGGATTTCGCCCTCGATCACGGTGCCGCATTGCTCGTGCGGATGGCTGTGCCAGACGACGACCGCGCCGGGTTCGATAGTGACGAAGTTCATCATTGCCCGCCCGCCGCTGTAGACTTCCATCTCCACACCCGGCAGCGGCTTAAATCGCGGCAAATCCTTGCGGTTCGCCATCCCTGTTCGGAAGCCGAGCGGCTGGGAAGCAGGACCCGGATCAGTGACGCGCTGCATCGAAATACCCTCCGTATTTATAGTGTCCTGTTGTCACAATTCTGCCCCGATTCTACCACGATTCGCTTTCCACAAAACGTCCGAGTTATCCACCTATCCACGCCCCGTTTGGGGAGAAGAGAGGCGGTGGATAACTTTTCGGCCCGTTCTACTCTGCGCACTCCCCGACGAAAGCATAGTACGTACGCCCCTTTTTGGCCAGCGGGCGCGCGGACGGTAGAACACGGGTTTCCACAACGGCTGGGGATAAGTGCCCGTTTTCGGTGGATAAGTCGTCGTCAATGTGGATAATCTGTGCGCAGCGCGGGGGCAAAATGGGGAAGGATCGCACGGATGTGGAAACGCGGTGGAGGAGAGGGCGGCATGTCCCCACCGTTCGATCGAATTCGGCGGTTATCCACGGCCCCTGTGGATAGGTGGATAACTCATCGACTTAATTGGGGAAGTGAATTATCCTGTTGCGATGGGCCAAAGTACCCTTCTCCCCACTGTCCACCGCCCCTACGGCGACGCCGATATTCCTGATCCTTTTCATAAAGGGAATTCCACAAACATAGATCGTCTTCCGTCCACACGGGAGTTTTCTGGCAGAGCGCTCCGCTTGGACACGACACAGAAGCCGGAGAAAACGTCGACGCATCGCTGTCGGACATGATGAGGTTGATGGTATCGTGTGGCATGGTGAAGCGACATGCATAGCGAGATTACGCACGAATGGATGACGTACCGATGAGGAGCGCGGCGAAGCCGGGACCGGAAACGCTGCGGCGAATCCGATCCGCGACCACCGGGGGCGTTTTTCTGATCGCGGCCGCAATCTTTCTGCTGCTGATGAGCGGCCATATCTACGCCCGCGATGAGGAAACGCTCTTTCAGATGACCGACGGCATCGCGCGTCGCGGCGTCCCGCTCGTCTCGCCGGAGGTCTGGGGGATCGTCGATAGCGCCGCGCCGAGCAAGAATGGTTTGCGCCCGACGAGTTACGCGCCGGGGCAGGCGCTCCTCGCGCTTCCGTGGTATGGGCTTGGCCGCGTAGCGGGCGCGGTGGGTGGGGAGCGGTACGCGGTCTACCTCACCCGTTTCTGCGTGCTCGCATTCAACGCCTTCGCCACCGCCGCGCTCGTCGCGCTGCTCTTCCGGTTCGCGGTCGCGCTCGGCTACCGGACGCGGGTCGGTGTCGCACTTGCGGCCTGTTACGGCCTCGCGACATTCGCCGCGATCCAGGCGCGGACCTTTTTTGCCGAACCACTGACGGCGCTCCTCGCGTTCCTCGCGTTCTTCCTCCTCTGGCAGTCCGGCGATGGCGAAGCGTCGAGGTGGCGACAACGCACACTGCTCGCCGGCTCCGGCTTCATCATCGGGTTCGCGCTGCTCGTCAAGATTCACGCGGCGCTCTTTCTCCCCGCCCTCGCGCTCCCCCTTGTGCTCCCCGCGTTCCCCGCGATGCATCGGATCGCGGACAGGGCCGTGTGGCGGGCGGCGCTCCTTCGCAGCGTCTGGTGGGGGGTCGGGTTCGCGCCGCCGGTGGTCGCCCTACTCCTGTATAATCGGTGGCTCTACGGCGGCCCGTTCACGACGGGGTACGGCGACGGCCCGAACGTCTTCACCACGCCGCTCGCGACGGGGCTGCACGGGCTGCTCTGGAGCAGCGGAAAGGGCCTCATCTGGTACGCCCCGCCGCTCGCCTTCGCCATCGTCGGGGCGCCCCGCTTCGTCCGCCGGTTCCCGCGTGCGGGGATCGCCGTTCTTTGTGCCACCCTCCTCAATGTTCTCTTCTATGCGCGACTGGCGTACTGGCACGGCGATGGGTCATGGGGACCACGCTACCTGCTCATCGCCCTGCCGTGGCTGATGCTCCCGGCGCTCCCGACATTGGATCATCTGCTCAACCCCGGACGGAGCGCCATCGCGATCGCGGCGCGCGGGGTCGCGGCAGCCATTCTCCTCGCCGGAATGCTCGTCCAGTCGCTCGCCCTCGCGGTCAGTTTCGATACGCCGATCATCACGACGAGTGAGGAGGCGCGCCATTTCACACCGTCGCAGTCGCCCATCGTCGTCTCGTACCGAACCGCGCGCACCCGGTTCGCCGCCTGGCGAGCGGACCGGAACCCCCCGACGAACTCCTTCACGCTCGCGGAGGGACTGTACCCGGCGGAAGGCGACCGCGCGGCGCTCTTTCCCCGCTGGACGGCGGGCAGCGCGCATGTGACCCTTAACCCCCGGCGTGGCACGGCGGTGCACATCAAACTGACCTACTTCGACCACCGCCCCGCCGCATCGCGCGCCGCAGCGACGCCGGTCGTTGTCACGCTCGGAAAAGAAACGCTCACCCCTGGCGACCGTCTCTCCATCGCCCCGGCCAATGAGGGGTACATCCTCGCGTACGACGTTTCCCCCGCGCTGCTGCGAGCCGCCGGCGACCGGCTCACGATCAGCGCCCCGACGTGGAACCCATCGCGCACCGGCGTCAGTGACCGCGACGAGAACCTGGGAATCTTCATTAACAATCTGGAAATCTGGGCGGATGGTATCCCGCTGATCGCGCGGGAGCGGGCGATGGCGTCGCCCGTGCCGGAGACGCCCCGCAATGTCTGGGTCTGGGCGAACTACCCGAACTTCCCGCACCTGCTCGATTGGTGGCCCGTCCTGCTGGTCGATGCGGCGATGCCGCGCGGCCTGACGGCGGCGATGTTCGGCGCGATGCTGGGAGCGGTCGCGCTGCTCTTCGGTAGTGGGGTCTGTTGCATCTGGGTGGGGCGACGAAGCGGAGCGCGGACAATTCGCCCCCCGATTCCCGTGGCAGTGCGGCAGTTGTGATCCGCTCATCGCCGCCCGAGGCCGCCGCAACGACTGATTGGTCGCCGCCTCTCCTCGGTGACGTGCCGGGCGCCACTCCCAACGCAAAAACACGGATTTTCCGCATTGGGATGGAAGAATATCGACGTGGGGTTATGCACCGTTTCGTGGACAGCGTGGATAAGTGGTGCGGGCTGTCCGTGCGCGGTGCATCGACGGCTAGCCGAGCCAGCGATGCAAGTCACGATGGACGCTCCAGAGAATCTGGAGGATGGCGACCGTGAAGATCACCGAGAAGACGACGATGAAGATGTCGCGCCCGGCCTTCACCGGCCGCGTGGCGAAATTGTACACCGGTACGACAAACGCGCCATAGAAGACGCCAATCGCCAGAAGCACAAAGATGATGTTGAGCGCGACCGTCATGGGCACCCCGCTCTTGTGCTACGCGGCGTCGCGACGAAGCGCACACCGTAACCGATGCAGTGTACCGACCCGACCGTAGCGCGACAAGGCGCACAAGGCGCACTCGGCGATCTGCACAGTAGGGATTGCGATGCATCGTACCGTTTCACTCTTGACAGACGAATGTATGATGGGGGCACTCGTAACAAGCAAAGATCGTCGGTCGAGCGGGATCCAGGCCATTATAGTGATGAATACTCCTGATCGACCGGACTGCACACATTCGGCTATTCCGAACCTATTGCGGGGACTGTCCGACGACGAGAGGAGGGATGCCAGCACACACCACGACGATCTCTTCAGCGCATTCGCCCATCCCGTTCACCGGATTCTGCCCCATATTTGACAACAGCCCGTAAAACCAGTACATATGCTGCCGCCTTATAAAAAACGCCGCGCCGGGTTAAGCGCTCCGGCGATGGCGTAAGCCCAGGCTTTAGACCGTCACTTTTGGGGCCGATGAAGAAGGAGGAGGTGCCGAAAAGGCGGGTCATAGAGCGCTCACCCCAGTGGTTCGGAGACATGCAACAGGACTGTCGATTTTTACGGGAATCATCGGAGGAATCATGAACGCACGTTCGACATGGAGCGGAGCAAAATGGGGCCGCGTGACATCGTTCGCGCTGCTCGCGTTGGTGCTCCCCCTCCTGCTCGCCGCTTGCGGCGGTAGCAGCACGACCGCGACGACCGCCGCCACGAGCGTCACCGGCGCGGCGACAACCGCGAACGGCACGGCGGCGGCGACGAAGCCCGCCGCGACCGCCGGGAGCACCACGGCGGCGGGCACAGCGGCACCCGCAGCGACGACCACCACCGGCTCCGCTGTCGCGCCTGCCGGCACAACGGCAGCCGCTTCGAAGACCGCCGGCGCGACCACGACCGCCAGCACCAGCGGCAATGCCCGCGGCGCGGCGCCAACGAAGCGCGGCGGCGGCGGCACGCTGCGGTTGCTCTGGTGGCAGGCCCCGACGAGCCTCAACAACCACACCGCGCAGGGGACGAAGGACGAGGACGCATCGCGCGTCGTCTCCGAGACGCTCGCGGTGACGACGATTGATTCGCTGCTCCCGAATGTGCCGATCCTCGCGGCGTCCATCCCCTCCACGAGCGATGGCTCGGTGGCGGCGGACGGCAAGAGCGTCACCTGGAAGTTGCGGCCCGGCGTCAAGTGGTCGGATGGCACGCCAATGACCTCCGAGGACGTTAAGGCGACGTGGCAGTACGTCATGAAGCCGGAAAGCGGCGCGACGGATGTCTCGCAGTACGAGAACATCGCCACTATCGACACGCCGGACGCGACGACGGTGAAGATCACCTTCAAGGACGCGACCGCGCTCTGGTACACCCCGTTCACGAACCTGCAGGGCGTCGTCAACCAGAAGGCGCAGCTCGATAAGTGCAACGCGGACCCGAAGAACTGCCCGATCAACACCGCGCCCATCGGCACCGGGCCGTTCAAGGTGAAGTCCTTCACCTCCGGCGACAATGTGCAGTACGTCATGAATGAGAACTACTGGGACCCGAACGCGCCGTTCTTCGACGCGATCGATCTCAAGGGCGGCGGCGACGCCGGCACTGCGGCGAAGGCCCTCCAGACTGGTCAGGTTGATTTCGCCTGGAACCTCCAGGTTACGCCGGACATCAACAAGCAACTCGTCGATGCGGGCAAGATTCTCGATCAAGGCCCCGGCTTCGGCGTCGAGCGCATCCTGATGAACTTCACCGACCCGAACAAGGACGTCAATGGCGAGAAGTCCTCGTTGCAGGCCCCGCACCCCTTCCTCGCGGACCCGAAGGTGCGCGAGGCGATCTCCTACCTCGTGGATCGCGACAGCATCGCCAAGAACCTCTACCCGGCCGCGAAGCCGACCTGCAACATCCTGCTCGGCATCCCGCCGTCGATCCAGTCGAAGACCTCCAAGTGCTCGTACGATGTCGCGAAGGCGAACCAGATGCTCGATGACGCGGGCTGGAAGAAGGGCGGTGACGGCATCCGCGCCAAGAACGGCGTGCAGATGAAGATCGTCTTCGGCACATCGGTCAACCCCGTCCGCGAGAAGGAGGAGCAGGTCCTCAAGCAGTCCTTCACGCAGGCCGGCATCTCGATGGAGATCAAGAACGCCGACGCGGGCGTCTTCTTCGGCCAGCCGGACAACCCGGACGCCGCTTCTCGCTTCGAGAAGGACATGGAGATGTTCACGAACGGTCCGTCCGACCCGGACCCGCAGGACTACCTCGCGGGGTACACCACCAAGCAGATCACGCAGAAGTCCAACGGCTGGAAAGGTAACAACTACAGCCGCTGGAGCAACCCAGAGTATGACAAGCTCTACGATCAGCTGGTCAAGGAAGTCAACCCGGAGAAGCGCGCCCAGATCGAGGTGCAACTCAACGATCTGGTCGTCAGCAACTTCGTGCACATCCCGATGGTGGACCGGTACTCCAACAACGGCCACTCCAAAGAACTGATCAACACGAACTACAACCCGTGGGACTCGGCGCTCTGGAATGTCGGCTACTGGCAGATCAAGAAGTAACGAGGAGCCAGTAACCAGTAGCGAGTAACGAGTGACCAGAGGAGGGGATTTCGGTTCCCTCCTTTTTCGTGCCAGAGCAGGTTTGCCAGACTCGCCTCGATGCCGTATTCCTTGCCTACTGACTACTCCCAATACCACTGCAATATTTTTTTCGCGATAGCAGTGGCGTGATGCCCGTGTAGGGACGATGCTCGAATCGCCCTCGCGCGATGGCCGGGCGTTATCGGGGTGGCGCGGATGCTCCGGGAAGAGCGATTCGAGCATCGTCCCTACGTAACGAAACCAATCGAGACAATCGTGTATCTGTATCGCGAAAGAGTATAAGTATCATTACAACGACAGTGGCACGTTCGTTGCGTACCTTACACACGATGCGTCTTCGCACGCGCGGCGCGTCATCGCTCACCGGCATTCATCAGGAGGCACGCACGATGGCCGATCAGAAGAACAATCCGCATCGCGAGACCTATATCCCGCCCACACCGCAGAATGTGAAGCCAAAAGGGTCGGCGGACAATGCCGTGGAGATGGGTAAAGGGGGCGAGGCCGAGCGGGAAACGCTCGCCGCCCAGCGGGACAAACTGGACGAACGGCTGCGCGATGACGGTGGTATCGCTGCGAAGAAAACACCATCCGCGCATGGCGGCCAACAGGATATCGCGCCCGTGGTCGAGGTCGTCGTGACGCCGGAGCAGGAGCAGGCGTTGGGCCGGACGGATAACCCGCGCGGCACCGGGGTCGGCTACGCGGGCGAGGGCGGCGCGTCCTACGGGACACAGGGAGCGACCGGCGACCGGGAGACGCTGCGCTCGCCCGCTGCCCCATCGATACACGCGGAACAGAAGCCGGATCAGGCGAACCGCACGAGCGGTACGAACACCCCAAAGGAGGGCCCCATGCCAGAGCAACGCCAGCCCGAACAGCAGCATCCTCAGCAGTCCGCCGGAAGTGGGCACGGCAACCAGCAGGGTCAGCAGAACCAGCAGGGTCAGCAGGGTCGGCAGGGTCAGCAGAACCAGCGCGGCCAGCAGAGCACGGGCAGCATGCCGCCGAGCCAGGGCACCGGCAGCACCCCGCAGAGCCACACCGCTGCGACTGACGCGACCGCCGGCCACAAGGAGCAATCCGGCAACACCACGCAGACCACCCGGACGGAGAGTGCCACGCCCGGCCAACAGAAACCAGAGGACACAAAAGCGCAGACGGAGAATAAAGCGACCGATCTCAAAGATCAGGCGCAGGAGAAAGCCGCCGATCTGAAGGATCAAGCGCAAGAGAAAGCGGACGATTTGAAGGGCCAGGCACAGGATAAAGTGGCTGGGGCCAGGGACGGCGCGCAGGGCAAGCTCGACGACGCAAAGGCACAAATGCAAAGCACGATGAGCGAAGCGAAAGACGCCGCGCAGATGAGAATGGGCACGGTCACTGAGCAGGCACAATCTACGCTCGATGGGGTGCGGACCAATGTGCAGGCGAAGACGGACGAGCTGAAGGGGACGATCAACGAGCGGACCGACCAACTCAAGAGCACCGTCAGCGAGAAGACGGATCAGTGGAAGGGCACCGTTGGCGAGAAGGGTGACCAGGCGAAGCAGACCGCCGATGAGAAAGCGACCCAGGCCGGCGAGCGGCTGACCGGCCTCGCCGGGACACTGCGCGAGAAGACGCAGACGCTCGACGAAGGCAGCCCGGCGGCAAACGCCGCGACGAAGGCGGCGGGCGCGTTGGAGCAGACCGGCGCCTATCTCCAGCAGGCCACACCGGACGATTGGGTGGCGGACCTGAAGCGGCTGATCGAGCGCAAGCCGATTGAATCGGTTCTTCTTGCCGCGATCCTCGGCTTCATCATCTCCCGCGCCTCCTCGCGAAGTGGGAATGACTCGTAACCACATCTGTCCAAAGGGTACCCGACAGAGAGCACGGAAAAGAACGGGGAGAGGAAGGGACAAACTCCCTTCCTCTCCCTTTATACTGCGCGCAAGAGCGCTAAAATTATGGGTTCGTCCACCCAGTGGTGTCGATTTCGTCCGCGCCGAACGACTACCTGGTGTCAGCTGCGATGTTCCCTTGCTTCAATCAAGGAGGGTACCGCTGATGTCATCCGTCGCCACGTCTCCGCCCGCGCTGCGGCGGAGGTAATGATGCGCACACGATCGTCGCGTGAGGAGTCTTCCATGCCTGAACTGCAAACCCTGTTGACTGATCTCATGTTCGGCGAGTCGCCGCGTTGGCACGACGACCGTCTGTGGGTCTCGGACTGGGGCGCTCGAGAGGTCATCGCCGTTGATCTCAAGGGCAAGCGTGAAGTCATTGCCCGCGCGCCCTCATTTCCGTGTTGCATCGACTTTCTGCACGATGGGCGTCTGCTCATGGTTTCGGCAGACGATGGGTTGCTCTTATGCCGGGAGCCCGACGGGTCGCTGGTTACCCAGGCCGATCTGAGTCGCCTCTCTGGCCGTACCTGGAACGAGATCGTCGTGGACGGTCGCGGCAATACGTATATCAACGGCGGCGGCTTCGACTTTTCGGCTGGCGAGATCACCCCAGGGATCGTCGCTCTTGTCGCCCACGACGGCGCGGCGCGACAGGTGGCCGATGGCATCGCCTTCCCCAACGGCATGGCGGTGACGCCCGACAACGCAACGTTGATCGTGGCCGAGTCCTACGCCAATAAACTCACCGCCTTCGACATCGCGGCTGACGGCAGCCTGCCGAACCGGCGCGTGTGGGCCGACCTTGGCGACGGCGTCCCTGACGGCATCTGCATCGACGCGGAAGGCGCCGTCTGGTACGCGGACGTCCCAAACAAGCGGTGCGTGCGCGTGCGCGAAGGTGGCGAGGTGCTGCAGACGGTCGAACTCGACCGCGGCTGCTTCGCGTGCATGCTCGGGGGCGGAGACGGGAAAACGCTGTTCCTGGTGGTGCGGGAGTGGCGTGGTTTTGAGAGCGCGGCTGACGGGTCGCGAACAGGCCAGGTGCTGACCGTTGCGGCGCCCGCACCGGGTGCCGGTTGGCCGTAAGAGAGGGGCGGCGCATCAGACCGGGGCAGTGACACTCCGGCGCTCGGCGGGGCCGAGGGCGGAGACGCGCTCGAAGGTGTACGCGAGGCGGCGCATCCCCTCGGCCAGCGCATCCGGTGTGTTGTCCGCGAAGGTGAGGCGGAGGCAGTTCGGCGCGACATCGACACCGGCAGGGTAGAACGCCTCCCCTGCGACCGTCGCGACGCCCTCCGCGAGCGCCACCGCCGTCATCTCCTGTGCGGTCAGGCCATTGCGCAAGGTGAGCCAGATATTGAGGCCGCTCTTGGGTGGCAGCCAGTCCGCGTACGGCGCCAGATAGGTCTGGAGCGCCGCCAGCGTCGCCTCGCGCCGCTCGCGGTACGTCGCGCGCATCGTTGCCACATCGCGCGCCGCCATCTTGCCGCCCCCCTGATCCCAGTAATGCACGAGCGCGCGCTGCGGCAACCGGGCGGTGAAGCGGTCTGTCACCATCTTCATCGCGGTCAACCGCGCCATCAGCGGTGGCCCGGCGATGATCGCGCCGACGCGCAGATCGGGCGAGACGGTCTTCGCCGCGCTCCAGACGTAGACGACACGCCCCTCCGTGTCGCCCGCCTTGATTGGCGGGGGCGGCTCGCGATCATAGACGAAAGGGTTGCAGTGGTCGTCTTCGAGGACGAGCACCCCGTGCCGCGCCGCAATCTGGAGCATCGCGCGGCGTCGATCCACCGGCAGCACTGTGCCGAGCGGGTTCTGCGATGTCGGGATCGTGTAGATCAGCCGGGGCCGCTCCCGCTCGCAAACCGCCGCGAGCGAGGCCATGTCCATGCCGTGCTCGTCCATCGCCACCGGGACGATGCGCGCCCCGGACGCGGCAAAAATGTCCAGTGCGGCGGCGAACGTCGGCACCTCCGTCGCGACCCGCTCGCCGGGGCCGACGAGGGCGCGCGCGACGAGGTCGATCCCCTGCTGCCCGCCCGTGGTGATGAGGACATCGTCGGCGGTCGCGCCGAAGCCCCACCCGGAGCACCGCTCCGCAATCGCCACGCGCAAATCGGGGTCGCCGAGCGCGGGACCGTAGCCGAGCAGGTCGCCGTCCATCTCGTCCACGGCGGTCTTCCACGCCTTTTTCAGGTGGACGATCGGCAGCACGTCGGCGGCGGGTTGCCCGGAGGCGAGCGAGATCACCCCGGCGCGGTGGGCGGGCGTCATCAATTGATTCGGGCGGGCGGCGCGGATCGGCAGCGGGAACGGCGGCAGCGTCAGCGCGGGGGAGGGCGGCAGCATCTCCGGATCGCCGATGGGCGGCACGACGTACGACGGCAGGTACGATGCGTGCGCCCGCGCCCCATCATCGTCGCTTGGCCGCACGAACGTCCCGCGCCCCACCTGGCCGGAGACGAGCGCCGCATCCCGCAGCGCCTCGTACGCCTGCGCGACGGTGATGACGCCAACGCCGAGCGTCTTCGCCAGCCCGCGCACGGTTGGCAGGCGCGTGCCGGGGGGGAGCGCCCCGCCGGTGATCCGCGCGGCGATGCGGTCGGCGATCTGCCGGTAGAGCGGCGTGCCGCTACCCGGTGCCAACTGCCCGAGGTCGAGGTCGTCGCGTGCTGCCATGATCCCTCCGCCGTACGTTCGCGCGCCCTTATCCAGTATACGGCACGCCGAACGACGAGCATATGCCAGCACGCGGCGTCAGCGGGGAGGATGTGACGCACCGCCACAGCAATTGGATGGTATACAGGCGCGCGGATTGGCGCATCAGGTGAAGGTTACGCCAGGTCGGGCCCGATTTTGGGGCGTCGGGCTGTTATCCGCTGTGGTGGGAAGCATCGTGGGCAGTGCAAGCGGCCCGCGCCTTGTTCACCAGGTCGAGCAGCACACGCTGCTCGGCTGTGGTGAGGCTCTGGAGTGGGGGGATGTCGGCGGCCATGAGGGTGGTCCCTCACCGATGCGTCTTCGTCTTGACAGAGGGGCGAAGGATGCTATGCTCGCAATAGGGACAATAATCGCATTGTGATTAGATACAATACGTTCGGCTGATGGAGAGGAGCGGGTGACATGCAGCGGTATCTCGAACGACCCCTGACCCAAATCCGGCGCAAAGACCGGGCGCTGACGGACGAGGAATGGATGGATCGCTTTCTCACCATCAGCCCCGTCGGGCATCTCGCGGTGACGTGGGAGGGCCAGCCGCTGCTGCACAGCAATTTCTTCTGGTTCGACGGCATGCACGTCTACTGGCACACCGCACCGGTCGGGAAACTCCGCGCGGTGCTGGAAACCGGGGTAGCGCGGGCATGCTTCACGGTGACGGAGTTCGGGCGTGTGCTGCCGGCCGGGACGCCGTTCGACTTCAGCACAGAGTACGCGAGCGTCGTCATCTACGGCGCGGTGCGGGTCGTCGCGGACGCGGCGGAGAAGCGGCACGCGCTCGAAGGCGTGATGGCGAAGTACGCGCCGCACCTCGTGCCGGGCGTCGATTACGCGCCGATGCCGGAGAGCGACATCGAACTCACGAGCGTCTACTGTTTGGCGATCGAGACGCGCGTCGGTAAGCACAATGTCAAGCCGGACGACTATCCCGCGTACCCCTATCCCGGTGGCTCGTTCATCGACGAGGAGCGGGAAGCGGGCCGCGCGACGGTGCGCCCGAAGGAACTGGCGTAGGGCTGGTGCGCGGAACCGGCCATCATCGTGAGGGGGCGCGATGCACACCCATCTCTCGTTTTTCGTCTCCGCAATCGGCTTCGGCCTCGCGTATTCCGCCGCACCGGGGGCGGTGAACACGGAGACGATCCGGCGCGGCGTGCGGCATGGGTATCGCCCCGCCGTCCTCGTCGAACTAGTGTATAATCAGGCGACCTCTTGTGGGAGAGACAGAGGTGCTTCATGCTCACACCCGAAACACGCGCAGACGCGTTCGGCGATCTCGTCCGCTGTCAGCAAGCGCGTCGGTTCGACAATCCAC
>JAABUS010004862.1_pt1 | contig 18635 bp, 15 predicted proteins | sample 5560161 | NCBI WGS metagenome assembly JAABUS01 (sample SAMN10711885, study PRJNA513376) | rock metagenome | isolation source: Antarctica rocks | place: Antarctica: Victoria Land, Trio Nunatak nord | collected 2016-01-04 | reverse complement strand
TCACCTCGTCATCCCCGGGTTCCTCGACACCGAATGCGATGGCATCGCCCACCGTTTCCCCGAGCAGGACCGGGCGCTCGAAGCCATAGCCGATCATCTGGCGCAGCTCTGCACGGGGCAGTTCCGGCAGTGGCACCCCGTCCAGGAGCACGGTGCCGTCGTCGGGGTCGACCAGCCGACCGGCGAGCCCGGCCAGCAAGGACTTACCGGCTCCCGTTCGACCGACGACTGCCACCAGCGAGCCGGCCGGGATCACCAGGTCGAGGCGATCCAGGATCAGCCGGTCGCCGGCGCGGACGGACACCTTCCGGAATTCGAGGGTGCCGCCGGCCTTCGGTAGGACGGCGCTGCCGTAGCCGACCGCGGGAAGGTCGAGCACCTCGCCCACCCGGCGCGCCGCAGCCCGGGATCGGATGAACCGGGTCAGTGCCGGGACCACCGAGCTCAGCCCGGCACCAAGGGCCACGTACTGACTGGCGGCGAGCAGCTCTCCGGCCGAGATGCGCCCTCGGGAGAGCTGCCATCCGGCCACGGCCAGCACCGCGATCTCCAGTCCGGAGAGCAGGATCAGGTCCTGCGCGGTGATCCTGGTCTGCGCCCGCCACATCCGTATGCCGGAGTCGTGTAGAGCGGCCAGGGGTCGCAGGACTCGACTCGTCTCGCGTTCGGCGGTGCCCGCGGCGGCTATCGTGCGTGCGCCGGACAGCGCCTGGACCAGTCGCCCGGCGATGGTCCCCTGGATGGCCAGGTAGCCCTCGGCCAGCTCCGAGGCGTCGCGGGCGAAGGCCCAGAGCAGCGCCATCAGCACCGGCGCCCCCACCAGAAATGTGACACACAGCCACGGGTCGATCAGCGCCAGAGCCACAGTTCCGCCCACGGCGGGGATGACAGCGGCCGCGCCGCGAATGACGTCCGGCGCCACGCTTCCGGCCTCGGCGGTGTTGCCGACCAGACGGGCTGAGAGGTCACCAGGTGGAAAGCGCTGGGCGGTGCGCCAGCCGACGGCAAGCACATGAGCAAGTGCGGTACGTCGAAGCCAGGCGGTGGAGCGCGCCGTGGCGACGCCGGTGCCGAGGTCCTCGAGTGCCTCGGCGGCCGACAGGATCACCACTATGACCACAAGCAGGGCCAACCACCGGTTCGGCGCACCGGATCCGAGCACACTGTCGAGGGTCTTGCCGAGCACAGCCGGGAGGGCGAGATCCGCAGCGGCAATGACCACCGTGTTGATAGCCAAGACACCAACCCAGCCGCCGGCGTGCCGCCCCACCTGGACCAGCAGCCTGTCACTGGGTCGGGAGTCGTCCGTGTTCTTCACCCCCCTCTGAACGAGTCTGGCAGTCGCCCCGACCAAAAGGACGGAGCGACTGCCAGATCTATCGCTTTGCCTTGTTTAGCAAAGGGCAAGGCTGAGGCGGCTTCCGCCGCCACACCTCCGGCTACGCCGGCTGCGTCGCGCAGCGGCGCCATCTTCCAGGGTGAGACCCTGAAGGTCGAGAATGGCCATATTGTTTTCACCTCCTCCCGGTAGTCACGGAACGGTCGGCGTAGGCCGGACCGAGGAATGGGAGCTGCACGGGCTCGTCGTGCAGCGCGGCCCCGAGGGCCAGCAGGACTCCGGCGGTCCCGGTCGCCAGGTCCATCGACAAGCGGAGCAGCTGCTCGCCCGGGAAGGCCAAGTGTCCGCCGTAGTCGACGGCATGCCACTCGAGCCTGCGGACGTGGCCGGCGACAACCGGATCTGCAGCGGCCCGTCCAGGCAGGTTGTCGCGACAGAGATAGAGGATCATCCCGGCTCGACCGGAGAACAGTCCTGGCTCGATGTAGAACTGCGATTGGGCGGCAACACTTATCGCCTTGCTGGCGGTGGCGAACTGCTCGTCATCACGCAGGGCGAGATAGCGGTCCAGCACCAGCCCGATGCCGACGCTTCCGTCGAGCAGGTAGGGCATTGTGCGATAGCCTTCGTCGACCTCCAGCGCCCCGTCCTCGCGCAGCACGCAGCGGCGCAAATCCTGGCGCAGCGCGGTTGCTGCCAGGTCGAGCAGGGCGGCGTCGCCGGTCCGGTCGAAGAGCCGCAGGAAAAGCAGCGCCGGCCCTGAGGACCCGCGCAGCAGTCCGGCATAAGGATCGGTCCGGCCGCTCGTCGTCGGCACCGAGTCCACATCGCCCAGCTCGTCGGCGACTAATTCGGTCAGCTCCGACACCTGGTCCCACAAGGACGACTCGCCGGTGAGTTCGGCGAAGTGGGCTAGATTCAGCCCGATCCCGGACAGCCCGCCGTACAGGTCGAGACTGAGCTGATCCCAGTTGTCACCGAGCTCGTCGATGCAGATCTGCAGCACCCGCAGCGCGTCGTCTCGCCGGTCGAGCGCCTCCAACGCGTAAGCCACACCGTGCAAACCGTCATACAGCCCGAAGCGGGTTCCTGGCTGGGGGTCGGTGGCCCGGCTGACCAGCCACTGTTCGTGCTCCGGATGCCGGCCGGAGCCGGTGACGGCCAGCGCGTAAAGAACTCCGGCCGCACCGTGAGCAAGGTTGAGTCCGCCGGTCTCGAACTGTTTGATGTCGCCAGGAAACAGCCGGTCGTCCCGCTCCGGTGTGGCACTGGCCAGGATGGCCGCAGTCATCGACCGCCTGGTTGCCTCCCAGCTGGCCGGATCGACGTCCAGCCGTGGCCGCCGCGCGGGGGCCGGCGGGCTCGATATCTGCCCACTGGTGATGACCTCGACGGCAGTACGGAGGAACTCCCTGGGGACCGGAAATGTCTCGGCGATGACAGTGGCGAACTCTTCGACCTTGCCGGGATCCAGGATGAGAAGTTCGGTGATGGGCATGAACATGAAAAACCGTAGACAGGCAAGGGCATAGCGGTCGATGTCGAACCCGGTGCACTCGCGGGGGGACATGAACGCCGGGTCACCGAGGGTCGGGCGCTTACCCTCGCTGACGTCCGAGGCGATCTCCAAGTCGATCAGCGCGATCCGGCCGTCGTCGCGGACCAGGATGTTGTAAGGGTGCAGGTCCCCGATGACCATTCCCCGTTCGTGGGCGCGCTCCACGGCTGCCTCGACCCGGCCGTGCATGTCAATTGCCCACGTCGTGTACTCGTCATATGTCGAGTCCCCACCGATCAGGGCCAACGGGTAACGATCGACCAGGGTGTTGCTCAGTGCTGGCCCCTCCACGTACTCCAACACCAGGAACTCGTGCCCACCCACCGTGAAGTAGTCCAGTACCTCCGGTGCGATGTCCAGACCCTCCAGCCGCTGCAGCATGTCGCGCTCCCGCCGCAACCGAATCACCGCGTCGGCGCCGTCCACAGCCAGCCCCGCATGCGGTCGGGCCTCCTTGAGCACCACGTTCTGCCCGGTCTCCCGGTGCACCCCGGCGTAGACCCCACCGCCATTGGAGAAGTGCAGCGGCCGTTCGATCCGGTACGGCATGTCCTCGACGGTCGCGCTGGTACGGGCTGCCAGATGGGGGGCCACGCAGGCTGGCACAGCTACCCAGGGCGGGGTGTAGAACGTCGTTCCGCGCCGGTCGGCGACCAATTCCCCGTCCGGCTTCTCGATCGCCGGCTCGAACTCGCCGCTGCTGCCGATGCAGTACCGCTCGGTGAAGCCGCCGTACCGCACATAGAGCGGTCCCTGCCCCCACCTTAGATCGCTCAGAATGTATGGGCCTGGCTTACCGCCGAGGATCTCGTCGAGTTCGGTCACCACGACCTCGAACTGCGCATCATCGGCGGGAAAGATGGTGACGAACTTTCCGCTCGACCCCCGGTGGGCGTACTTGCTGTTGGCCAGCAGTAACAACTGCCGGCTGCGGACGAACTTGAACGCGATGCCACGAGACGTGCAGTAATCCCAGATCACGTCCAGGATCTCGGCGGCATTGTCCAGGGAAGCCGAGGCGTGGATTTTCCACCCTTGGGTCGGGAGCGAAATGCCCTTCGGGGTGTAGACCAGCCAGTCTTCCAACTCCAAGCGCCGCCACCCGGTTGGCACCTTCTGGCCGGCGACCGGGAAGTCCACATCGTCCGAGCGGGCGACGATCGGGTTGTCGTAGAAGTGCGGATCGGCGAGGCAGTACACCTCATAACCTCGGTCCACATTGACCCCCGGTCCTTGTCGTTTCAATCAAGTTACCTCGCCCGTACGCAGCCGTATACCCCGTAAGGCTGACGCGCTGGTGAACTCATTGCCGCGACACAACTAACCAAAAGTCCGGAGCGGTCCACCTAGGTGGATCTACCGACCAGAGATCAACTGCCGCTCGCCTGCCGCACCGCCGTCGCTACGCGGTCGAACCTTCCCCGATCCAGGATCGCGCCCTCCCGCCGTACAGCATCCTGTGCCAAGCGGATCACCCGGTCGGCGCGCACCTCACTCGGCCGCCGCTCGCGGTCCCAGGGACCGCTGCCGATGTCGACCCAGAGCTCGTGCCGGCTGTCATCCCCAGCGCTGCGGTCCTTGTCCTTGCTGGTCAACATCAGGACCAGCAACCACGATCCGTCCCGGCCGATCACCAGCGACGGCCGGTCCTTACCCCTGGTGGGGTCGTCTTCGTACGGGATCCAGCCCCAGACCACCTCCCCCGGATCGGCGTCACCATCGAGATCGGGCGAGTAGGCGATGTCGACTGTTCCGGTGTAGTCACCGGGGTAAGGCGTGGTTGGACGCGGCGGACGGGTGAGCAGGCCGGTGATGGCCCTGGCGATCCGCGAGCCCAGAGGACCGGGTTTCATGTAGTCAGCCAAGCAGGTTCCTCGCCGGGGTGGGCACCCCGCAGCTGCCCAGAGCTAGCATCGCGGCCATGCCTGGACGCCGGTGCCGCGAGTCGACGAGCACATGAGCCTGACGATCGGGGTGGACATCGGCGGTACGAAGGTTGCCGCCGGAGTCGTGGACCCTGACGGCGCCATCGTGGCCAGCGCCCTGCGCGAGACCCCCGCCGGCGACCAGGCCGAGACCGTCGAGGTGATTTCCGAGGTCATCGCCGAACTACGTCGCTCGCATGAGGTCACGGCGATCGGGGTAGGAGCTGCTGCCTTCATCGACGCCCAGCGCGCAACGGTGCTGTTCGCGCCGAACCTCGCCTGGCGGGACGTACCCCTTCGGGAGATGATCGAGCAGCGTTCTGGCCTGCCGGCGGTCGTGGAGAACGATGCGAATGCCGCGGCCTGGGGCGAGGCCACCTTCGGTGTGGCGCGCGATGTCGATTCGATGGTGCTGCTGACCATCGGTACCGGAATCGGCGGCGGCATCGTGCTCGACGGGAAGTTGTACCGAGGGCACAACGGGATGGCCGCCGAGATCGGTCACCTGACCGTCGTACCCGATGGCCGTCGGTGTGGCTGCGGCAATCGGGGCTGCTGGGAACGCTATGCCAGCGGTCGGGCGCTGGTACGTGAGGCCCGCGACCTCGCCGATGTCTCACCCGAGTACGCCAGCCGCCTGCTGGAACTGGGTGACGGCGATCTCGACGGCATCACCGGGCCCGAGGTGACCCAGGCTGCCAGGGAGGGAGATCCAGCTGCCTTGGAAGCCTTCGAGGTAATCGGGATGTGGCTCGGCCGCGGCCTTGCCTCACTGGCCGCAGTGCTCGATCCCGACATGTTCGTGCTCGGCGGCGGCGTGTCCGATGCTGGGGAGCTGTTGCGTCGCCCGGCAGAGGAGGCCTTCCGATCCAGGCTGACCGGACGCGCCTACCGGGAACTTCCGCAGATAGCCCTCGCCGGACTCGGCGGCCAGGCCGGCATCGTCGGCGCCGCGGACCTCGCCCGCCGCCGCTGACCCGATCTCGGCCGCGCGTCATTTTCGCCCTTATCGCGATAAGGGCGCTCAAACCGTCCGGAGAGCAGCAGTTATCGCGATAAGGGCGCTCAAGGGAGCTTGGCCCTTTCGTAGGCGTCGATCTCGGCCAGCAGTTCTCGCTTGCCGGTCTCGCTGCGGTAGGAGACCCGTACGGCCGTACGCGACAGGTCGGCCAGCTCGACCGAGGACAGCCCGAAGACGGTATGGGCCAGCTCGTACTCGTGACACAGGGTCGTGTCGAACATGCCAGGATCGTCGGAGTTGAGCGTGAGGGTGACCCCCGCGGCCCGCAGCGCCGGAAAGGGATGATCTTCGATCCGGGATACCGCGCGGGTCCGCAGGTTGGAGGTCGGGCACACCTCCAACGGGATTGCGTGCTCGGCGAGGTAGTCCATGAGGCCGGGGTCCTGGGCGGCCGCGAGTCCATGACCGATGCGTTGTGCGGCAAGGGAATTGATCGCATCCCAGACGGTCTCGGGGCCGGTCGTCTCACCGGCATGCGGGACACTGGCCAACCCCAGTGCCCGGGCTCGCGCGAACACCGCGGCGAACTGCGGCCGGTCGATGCCCTGCTCGGGACCGCCCAGCCCGAACCCGACACTGCCCTCTGGTGCGTACTGCTCGACCCAGTCGATCGTCCGCAATCCCGAGGGCAGCCCGAGCTCGCCCGGGATGTCGAAGATCCAGGACAACTCCACGCCGTGCTCGGCATGCGCCCGGGCCCGACCGACGGTGTAGGCAGCCGCAACATCTTCAGCAGCGATCCCGACCAGGAGGTGGCTGTCCGGAGTCGCGGTGACCTCTGCGTACCGGATGTTCTGTCCGGCCATGTCGGCACCGATCCCGACGACGAGGGCCTCGATGTCCGCAGGGGTGCGGATCAGTGAGTTGACCGCGATGTAGACCTCGATGAAGTGTCCGAAGTCGGTGAACTCGTAAAAGGCGCTGAGCGCTTCGGGCTCGGTCGGAACGCCGGAATCCGGGTGTCGGCGGGCCAACTCGAGGACGGTCGGGACCGAGGCTGACCCCACGAGATGGACGTGCAATTCGGCCTTCGGGAGTCCGGCGATGAATGCGGGGACGTTGATGAACTCGGCCACGCAGGCAGCTTTGCACGACACCTCACCCCGTGCTCACCTTCGTGTTCTCAGACTTGATGCGAATGCGGAGTCCTTTGGCACGACCCGGACAGTTTTGGACCCTTTCCACCCTGCCGGTTGCTCTCGTGCTGGCCCTCGTCCTCGGCGGCTGTGGCACCGACGCGGAGGTTGCGGTCCCGTCCGTTGCCGGATCCAGCGAAGACCCCACTGTGGCCACGGACAGTGCAGAGCCAGATGCTGACGCCGAGAGCAACGCTGGGTCCGGAGACCGAGTCGACTTGGGCGCTTCGGACGCACTGGTCTGGGGTGAGGGCGACCACGGACTGGTGATCGTGCCCGCACGTTCCGAGGCCTGGAACTGGGAACCCCAGGCGTTGGAGTTCGCCGAGGGCGGCATTCCAGTCGTGGTGATCGCGGACTGGCGAGTCGGTGACGACGAAGCATCGGCCAAGCTGTTGACCGCCGCTGTCGACTACCTCAAGGCAGAACGCGGTGCCCAGGATGTCGCCGTGTTGTGCCTCAGCGTGGGGTGCCTGTCCGTCATGGACGCCGTGGCGAGCAGTCCCGGCAGCTACGACCAGTTCGTGTTGGTCTCACCAGCCTTCGGCGATGTGACTGCACTCGGCGATGCGCCGAAGTTATTCATCTACAGTCCGGACGATCCGGGAGCCGAATTTACCGAGCCGCTGATCGAGGCGGCACTCGGCCAGGACAACGTGGTGCTCGAGGTCGCGGGTTCGGCGGATGCCGAGGAGCTGTTCGTGACCAGTGCACGTGCCGCGGTCATGGAGGCGATCGTGCGCAGACTGATCGGCTGACCGATCCGTTCGACTGGCACACGGACGGACGGCCCTAGTGCCGAGTTTCCGCCGTGGTGGACACCGCTGACAATGAGAAGAGCGAGGTCGCGCCGGCCGGGGTTTCGAGCACGTACCGCTCTGAGCGCCGCCGTCCTGGTCGCGCTGGTCGGTTGCGGCGCCGACGGGGAGGCCGCCCCACCCGTTGCTTCCTCCGAGGCGAACCCGGATGACGTTGCCGAGGGCGGCGACGGGTCCGGGCGGCGCGTCGACGTGGGTCCCCAGTCGAGGACACCTCGACCGAGAGCCTGATCGCCGCCGTCGACTACCTGAAAGCCGAGCTTGGCGCCCAGGAGGTGGCCCTGCTCGGCGCGAGTGCCGGCGGGATGCGGTGATCGAGGCTGCGGTGGACAATCCCGACAGCTACGACCACTTGGTCTTCCTGTCCCCAGCAGGCGGTGCGGCTGCCGCGCTCAGCGACGGGCCGGAGTTCTTCATCTACAGCCAGGACGAGGGGTCGGCCGGCGCTATCGAGGACCTGATTGCCGATGCGCCCGGGGACGACAACGAGGTGCTCGAAGTCGCGGGTTCGGCGCATGCCCAGGCGATCTTCGAGACCAGTGTGCAGGTGCCGAGGTCATGGAGGCGATCCTGCGCCGACTGAGCAGCTGAGCGACCCCACTCGCCCTGCTCTTAGCGGGCGGCTTCGAACAAGTGGTAGAGCAAAAGCAACTGGGTCACCGCGAGCGGCTCGTTGCGCACGTCCCCGCCGAGCATCCCGAGCCCGGTGGGCACGGTGTCCTCGCCGCCCATGTCCGCCCAGATGGCGTTCTCCAGGACTTCGATATCTGACGAGGGGGCGTACCCGTGCACGTGCAGGGCATCGGTGGGCCGGCCGTCCTCGTCGCGGATCAGTTTCAGGTGCATTGCTCGACCGTCCACCTGTTTGAAGACCTCGGACAGGTCCGGGTGGCGCACCGTCGACCGCAGCAGCAGCTCAGCCGAGAGCGGTGTCTCCGGCGGGTCGTCCCGACTGGGAATGGGCGCGAAGCGTACGACGATGTCGGCGAAAGTACGCTGCGGGTGGATGAACTCGGCGGATTCCGGCTCGCGCTTGTTCATCTCGGCCTCGACTTGTTCTCGGTCGTATCCGCGCTTCTTCGTGTCGCGAGCGATCTTCCACTCGCGCCGGATCTCCTCGACCGGATCCAGGTAGACGGTCACGTCGAAACAGGCCCGCGCCAGCTTGGTGGAGAGCGGAAGCAGACCCTCGACGATGACGAACTCGCGCGGCTCCACGAGCTCGGGCCGGACCAACTGACCGGTGGAATGGTCGTAGACCGGCTTCAGGATCGGCTGACCGGTAGCCAGCATCTGCAGGTGCTGCTCCATGATCTGGACGTAGTTGCAGTCCGGGTGCAACGCCGTGAACGGCAGGGTCTTTCGCTCTTCGCGGTCGTACCGGTGGTAATCATCGACGCAGATCGCGCTGATCCGGTCGTCGCCGAGCGCATCGACGAGTCCCTGGGTCAAGGTCGTTTTGCCGGCGGCGCTGTCGCCGGCGATCGCGATCATCACCGGTCTGTGGCCGCCCTGTGCCCGGCCCATCTTCACGATCTTGTCGGGCACCTGGCACGTCCTTCCTCGATCGCGCGCGGCTCTGGATCACTCAGCCTAGAAGTCCTCCGTTCAGGTCGGACCCCATCGCTGGGGGAAGAGCCGGGGGAGCCTCACTAATCTGTGCTCATGCCCCCGCCGTTACGAGTCGTCCTTGTCGACGACCATCCGATGGTCCTGGAGGGACTCAAGGCGATGCTGGCGCGGCGCGCGGGCGAGATCCGGATCGTCGGGCAGGCCAGCACCAGCGACGAAGCGTTCCGGGTGGTCGGCGACTTGGAACCGGACATTGTCGTGCTCGACGTACGCCTGGGTCAGGACAGCGGGCTGGACGTCTGCCATCGACTCATCGCCCGCGATCCCGCCTGCCGAGTCGTTTTTCTGACCGTCTACGACGACGAGCAGTACCTCTTTCAGGCCCTTCGTGCTGGTGCGGTCGGCTACCTGCTCAAGCGGGTCGATGGCCGAGCGCTTGTCGAGCATCTGCAAGCAGTGCACTCGGGAGAGATCGTCATCGACGCCGCGCTGGCCGGCCGGGCGACGGCGAGTGCGGCTCGGATGGCCGCCGGTGAATTCTGGCCCGGGGCGCGGCTCGGCCTGACCCAGCGGGAGAGCGAGGTCCTCTCGTTGATGGTCGCCGGTCATCACAACCGGGCGATCGCCACCCGGCTGGTGGTCGGAGAGGAGACCGTGAAAAGCCACGTGAGTTCGGTCTACCGGAAGCTGGACGTCAGCGACCGATCGGCGGCGGTGGCGACAGCGTTGCGCGAAAGTCTGTTCCACTGATGCCGGACTGGTCATGACGGCCGACGATGCGTTGCCCGGCGACCAGGAAGGGTTCGCCTTCGTCCTGCCGGAAGCTGTCGATGCCGTGCTCGCTGGCCGAGATGCCGTCGCAAGCATCATCGTCCGCCGGTTGTCCGCCGCGGGATCCATGGCCGCTGTGTGGGACTTCGACGACGCGGCCAGGGAACTGATCTGTCGGCACACCAGCCTGATCGACCTGCTCGAACGACGTCTTCCATTGGGTGTCGGTGTCGCCGGCTGGGTGGCCAGCCACCGGCGACCCGCGCTCGTTCCCGACCGGCGTACCGACCGGCGCGGGGATCACTATGCCGACGGACGTATCCCGACGGCCGGTGCCGCGGTGCCCATACCGGGCGGCGTGCACTACACCGGCGGCGTGCTCGAGGTGTACGGGCAGCGCAGTCCGTCACTGACGAACGCGGATCTGGTTGAGCTCGGCCGCCTGGCCGCGATCATCGCGGCCGGCAACCCTGACTCTGGAGGTTCGACCCCGACGACCACACCGAGGGGCTCGATCTCCGAGGTGGAGCGGCAGAACAGGCTCATGGCCTCCGAGCTGCATGACGGTGTCTCCCAACGACTTGCGAGCCTGTCGTTCCACCTCGCAGCGGCTAGCGCTGCCCTGGCAGAACTCGCACCCTCCTCGCCCACGAGCACCGACCCCGTGCAGTTCGCCGGACAACAGATCCTCGTTGCAGGCGAGCTCACTCAACTCGCCGCGGATGACGTACGCGCGGCGATCAAGGGCCTGCGACCTCCCGTCCTGGATGACCTGGGACTGGCCAAGGGTCTGGTCAGTCTGTGCGGCGCCCTTGGAGTCGACGAGGACCTTGCCGTCGAGGTCGACGTCGAGGCCGTTGAGCCGCCCTTCGTGGCACCGGAGGCCGCACTCGCCCTCTACCGAGTGGCCCAGGAGGCCCTAGGGAACGCAACGAGACATGCTCGTGCCGCCTCGATCCGGGTACGGCTGCAGCGGCGAGGGGTAAATGTCGTCCTCGACGTACGCGACGACGGCGTCGGGTACGAGCAGGCACCGGACGGGACAGCCGGGCCCAGGCCGGACGAGTCCGAGGGTGGGCTGGGGCTGCGCAGCATGGCCGAGCGGATGCACGCGATCGGCGGCAACCTCGAACTGTGGTCTGCGCCGGGACGTGGCACGCACATTCGCGCCATCATCCGTGACTGACCCGGCCGGCCCCAGAGGTACAGCGCGCGGGCCGGTTGTGGCGAACCGGCCCTTAGACCCGGACCGAGCCGCCCAGGACGGCTGAGGTTGCCCGCACCCGTTCAGCCAGCGCTGCCTGGCCTGCCTGGACTCCCTCGGGCGTGCCGCCCCAATCGTGTAGCGCCTGATCGACCAGTGCCCGACCGAAGGAAAAGGTCAGCGGCCATGGGGCCTGGCGCAACGCAATCGCACCGAGGTGTCGAGTGGCGATGTCGGCCGGCTGACCGCCGGAGAGGAACGCGATGCCCGCGACCTCGGGCGGAACGATTCGACGCAGCGTCATGACCGTGGCCTCAGCGACCTCGTCAACGCTGGCGTCGTCGAGCCGGTCGAGCCCGGGCGTCACCATGTTGGGCTTCAGTACCATCCCCGCGACGTCAACGCCGGCGACCGAGAGCTCAGCGAACACCTCGAGCAACGCGAAATTGGTCACCGCCTCGCACTGCTCCATCGTGTGACTCCCCGCTGCCACAACCTCGGGCTCCACGATCGGGACGATCCCCTGCTCCTGACACAGCACCGCGTACCGAGCCAGGGCGTGTGCGTTGGCGCGAAGTGCGCGGTGGGTCGGCAGACCCGCATCGATGGTGATCACCGCTCGCCACTTCGCGAACACTGCACCCCGGGCGGCGAAGTCCCGCAAACGGTCTCGCAATCCGTCCAGGCCCTCGGTCACCATCTCGCCGGGTGCGCCGGCCAGTGGTTTCGCTCCGGTGTCCACCTTCACCCCGGGCGACAAGCCCATCGCCGTCAATACCTCGGGAAAGGTCCGCCCATCGGCCAGGCGCTGGTTGAAGGTCTCCTCGCAGAGGATCACACCGCTCGCGCCGGTTGAGAGCCCAGGAGTGGTCACCAACAGCTCCCGGTACGCGCGGCGCGCCTCCTCCGAGGCGGCGATGCCCTGACCTTCCAGACGTTTGTCCATGGTTCCGGTACTCTCGTCGGCGGCCAGGATTCCGCGTGGCCGGGCCACGAGATCCGCTGCGGCGTTGTGGAGATCGGTCACCGATCAGTCCTTCCTTACCCCAGCCAAGGAGATCCCGGGCTCCGACTTCCCATCCTCCGGGTGGATCCCGGCCGCCGCGGCGGCGGCGCGCTCGGCGTCCGCCCGCGGAGTGAGCCGAGCCAGGATCACTCCGCCCAAGCTCTTCACGGCGCACACCGCGATGACCCCTTCGACGTACCCCCGATACCCAGGAACAGGTCCACGCCGGAGTCCGGACTACAGGCCATCAGTGCCCCCGCGACATCGCCGGCACTGATGAATTGGATGCGCGCCCCCGCGGCGCGCACATCCGCGACCAGGTCGTTGTGCCGTGGTCGATCCAAAATGCAGACGGTGACATCGTTGACCGAGCAGCCATTGGACTTTGCGACCGCGCGATTCCTTTGGCGGCCAACGTCGTTGCGTCGATGGGATCGACCGCGACGTCGTAGGCGGGTCCGGTCCCGTCGCCGACCCGCTCGCCGTTGTAGAGCATCGGTGCCTGGTCCTTCTCGCCTTCACCGATGACACCGATGACACCGATCCCGTCCCTGGCAACCGTCGACATCATCGTGCGCATGGCCGTAACTGCGGCCTGATCGGCGTCGTTCTTGGCACCGCGGCCGACCCAACGACCGCCGGCCATCGCCGCGGCTTCGGTTACCCGGAGCAGGTCGAGTGCGAGATATCGGTCGGGTGCCGGCCTGATCTGGGTATTCCCCATTGCCGGCCGCCTCCTCGCATCGATGTCGGATTTCTGGTGACTTCGACGCTAGGGATGCGACCGCGAATGCGCCTCCCCCGACAGGTGGACGAGCCGGGGGACTCGCCATTGAGCCGTCCGTACCCACTTGATCTTGACCTTTTTGTCGTTGGCGAGGCCCGCTGTCCGGCGTGTCGCCACCACAAGGTCAAGATCAAGAGGCAGGGCGCCAGCCCGGTACGGCCAGCACGTGCTCGATGAACAGCCGCGTTGCCGGAGTGGGCGTCAGGCCGGTGACCAGATGCCAAGGGCGTACGAGCGGGGTGCCCTCAACCGGTACGACCGACAACTGCTCGCTGGCCAACTCCAACGCGACCGCGTCGGCCGAGACCAGCGCCGCACCGAGCCCGGCGACTGCCGCGGCCAGGACCGCGCCGTTGGACCCGAGCACCATCCTCGGCGGTTCGAGGTCGCGGGAGGCCAGCAGTGCCTCGAGGCTGGCTCGGGTTCCGGATCCGCGTTCGCGCAGCAGCCAGGTCGTCGCGCCTTCGTCGAAGCTGGGCAGTATCGACGGTCGCACAACCACGACCAGCACGTTGTCCCGCCGGGCGGCGATCCGGCCCGAGGCTGCTTGCGGCGGCCGGCCCGCGAGCACCAGATCTACCTCGTGATGGGCCAGCAGGTCCCACACCTCGGAGCTACTGCCCACGTCGACTCTCAGTTCGACGTCGGGGAACTCGCCCGAGAATGCCGCTAGCAGCGGTGCGATCAACTGATCAGCCGCAGTCGGCACCGCCGCCAGCCGCAGCCGTCCCCGGCCGGGAGCCCCCACTCCCCTGGCCGCGGCCCAGCCCTGTTCGAGCAGACCCAGGACCCGCCGGGCATATCCGACATAGGTCTCCCCCGCCGGGGTGAGCTCCACGCCGCGGCCGACCCGTTCCACCAATGCCACCCCGAGATCCTTGGACAGCGCCGACATGGCGACGGAGACCGCGGATTCGCTGACCACCAGCCGTTGGGCGGCACCGACGACCGAACCCTCTTCGGCGAAGGTCACAAGCGTGGCAAGTCGCGACAAGGTGACTGCCCGTGGCGACAATTCAGTCATAGTTCAACTGTATCGAGTAAAGACTTAATAGACGACTCAACCTTGATCCGGCAGACTGGCCCCAAGCCCGCATCTCCACGAAGGGGTACCGATGACCGAGAACGAGGACACGGACAACGCCAAGAAGGACAACGGCAAGGAGGGCGACGCCAAGAAGGGCGACGGCAAGAAGGGCGACCGCTGGTCAGCCGGCGTCATCCCGTATGCGGAGATGGGCTACTGGCAGCCGGACTACGAGCCGGCCGACACCGACATCCTCGCGGTCTTCCGGATCTCCCCACAGGAGGGCGTACCTCCGGAGGAGGCCGGCGCCGCCGTGGCCGGCGAGTCCTCCACGGCCACCTGGACCGTGGTTTGGACCGACCGACTGACTGCGCACGAGCACTACCAGGCCAAGTGTTACAAGGTGGAGAAAGTACCCGGCACCGAAGGCCAGTACATGGCCTACATCGCCTACGACATCGACCTCTTCGAAGAGGGCTCGATCGCCAACCTGACGTCCTCGATCATCGGCAACGTCTTCGGCTTCAAACCGCTGAAGGCGCTGCGGCTGGAGGACATGCGGATCCCGGTCGCGTACGTGAAGACCTTCCAAGGTCCCTCGCACGGCATCGTGATGGAGCGGGAGTATCTCAACAAGTACGGGCGTCCCCTGCTGGGGGCGACCACGAAGCCCAAGCTGGGCCTGTCGGCGCGCAACTACGGTCGCGTGGTGTACGAGGCCCTACGGGGGGGCTTGGACTTCACCAAGGACGACGAGAACATCAACTCCCAGCCCTTCATGCGCTGGCGCGACCGCTACCTGTTCTCCATGGAGGGCGTCAACAAGGCGCAGGCCGCTACCGGCGAGATCAAGGGGCATTACCTCAACGTCACCGCCGCCACGATGGAGAAGATGTACGAACGGGCCGAGTTCGCCAGGGACCTGGGCAGCATCATCGTCATGATCGACCTGACGATCGGCTACACCGCGATCCAGTCGATGTCCGAATGGTGCCGACGCAACGGGATGATCCTGCACCTGCACCGCGCCGGGCACGGCACCTACACCCGGCAGAAGAACCACGGGATCAGCTTCCGGGTCATATCCAAGTGGATGCGTTTGGCCGGAGTCGACCACATCCACGCCGGAACGGTGGTCGGCAAGCTGGAAGGCGACCCCGCGTCGGTCAAGGGCTATTACGACGTGTTGCGGCTGGACAAGACTCCGGTCGACCCGGCCAAGGGCCTGTTCTTCGCCCAGGACTGGCAGTCGATGCCCGGCGTCATGCCGGTCGCCTCGGGCGGCATCCACGCCGGCCAGATGCACGAATTGCTGCACCTGTTCGGCGACGACGTCATCCTGCAGTTCGGTGGTGGCACGATCGGGCACCCGATGGGCATCGCGGCCGGCGCCGAGGCGAACCGAGTGGCCCTAGAGGCCGTGGTCAAGGCCCGCAACGAGGGCATGGACCTGATGAAGGGCGGCGAGGAGTTGCTGCGCAAGACCGCGGAGTGGAACAAGCCACTCAAGCTGGCACTGGACACCTGGGGCGACATCACCTTCAACTACGAATCCACCGACACCCTCGACGTCACCGAGACACCGACCTCCTCCTGAAGGGACACAGCGACATGCGCATCACCCAGGGCACCTTCTCCTACCTTCCGGACTTCACCGACGAGGAGATCGGCAAGCAGGTCCAGTACTGCCTGGACAACGACTGGCCGCTGTCGGTCGAGTACACCGATGACCCACATCCGCGCAACATCTATTGGGAGATGTGGGGGTTGCCGATGTTCGACCTCAAGGACGCGGCTGGAGTCCTCGAGGAGATCAACGCCTGCAGAGATGCCTATCCCGAGCACTACATCAAGCTCAGCGCGTACGACGCTTCACTGGGCCGGCAGTCGACCGCGCTGTCCTTCATCGTGGCCCGGCCCACGAACGAGCCGGGTATGCGGTTGGATCGTGCCGAGGGGTCGGATCGCCGCATCGGTTATACAACCCATGCGTACGCGGTTGAGCGTCCGGTCGGCGAAAGGTACCCAACCAAGTCGTGAGTGAAGAAGAAAAGGAGCGGCCCGGCTTCGGGATGCCGCGGCCGGGTCGGCCGACCGCACCACCCAAGTCTGACAGTTCAGTTACCTCCGATGACGAGACTGACGACAAGGACCCCGATCCCGAAGCGCAGCAGGCGGATTCGGAGTTACTGGCGGCCGACGACGAGTTGGATCTGGCATCGGAGTTCGAGACGTCCGGGGTCGAGGAGATCCTGAAATCGTTGGACGCCGAACTGGTCGGGCTGGCGCCGGTGAAACAGCGGATCAGAGAGATCTCCGCCTTGCTGCTGGTCGACAACGCGCGGCGGAAATTCGGCCTGTCCACGTCCCGGCCGAATCTGCACATGAGCTTCACTGGCAGCCCGGGAACCGGAAAGACCACGGTGGCCCTGCAGATGTCGGAGTTGCTGCATCGCCTGGGCTACCTGCGTCGCGGGCACCTCGTGGCTGTCACCAGAGACGACCTCGTCGGGCAGTACGTCGGGCACACCGCGCCCAAGACCAAGGACGTACTCAAGAAGGCGATGGGCGGGGTGCTGTTCATCGACGAGGCCTACTACCTCTATCGCGCGGAGAACGAACGCGACTACGGGCAGGAAGCCATCGAGATTCTGCTGCAGGTGATGGAGAACCAGCGCGAGGACATCGTGGTCATCCTGGCCGGCTACAAGGATCGGATGGACTCGTTCTTCGCGTCGAATCCGGGAATGAGTTCCCGGGTGGCTCACCACATAGACTTCCCGGACTTTTCGGTGGCCGAGCTTGAAGAGATAGGTCATCTCATGGTCGGCGCGGAGGGCTACACGTTTGCTCCGGAGACCGAGCAGGTATTCGCAGACTACGTACGCCGGCGTAAGGAGCAACCGCGCTTCGCCAACGCTCGGAGCATTCGCAACGCGATAGAAAGGGCCCGGCTTCGGCACGCCAATCGCGTGCTCGGGGCGTCGGGACCGACCACGCGTGAACAGCTCATGCGCTTGGAGCCCGAGGACTTCCTCGGCAGCCGGGTCTTCGAGGAGCAAGCCGACGCCTGATCGGCGTCCCCGGCGTGTCGCCAGTAGCGCCGCTCTTCACAATGCGTAAGCTTGTGGTCACTTTTAGCTATTGACAATGCTTTACGCGTAAGCCTACGGTGCGTTACCTGCAGTCACGATCCGCGATCATTCGTCGAATGGTCGCGCCCCGGTGCCACAACACTTCGCTCGGAACTGACGAGCCGCCGAGGCTATCCACAACTCGCTGAACTCGTGTACCGACGGAAACCGAAGAGCCTCACCTACTGCGGCAGATCTTGCCGCAGAGGCGCTTGTCTAGTCGGGGGAAGGCAGTCATTCATGGGCTCCAATACGGCCCGGCACAGATCAGTCATCGCAGCGCCCCCGTCCACTGGACGACGAGGGCTAGCAGCCCTTGCCGCCACGATCAGCGGGGCGGTCCTCATTCTGGTCGGGGCAGGGCTGGCAGTGCTCACCCCCGCAAACGCCGCCACCCCAGCCCCTGTGCCGTTGGGGACGGACAAGTCGTACGCGATTCTGGCCGGCAGCACGGTCACCAATACCGGCGACTCTGTCATCAACGGGGACTTGGGCCTGAGCCCTGGCACCGCGGTCACCGGCTTCCCGCCCGGAGTGGTCACCGGAGAGCAGCACATCGCTGATGCCGTGGCGGACATTGCGAAGGACGATCTGGTCATCGCCTACAACAATGCGGCGGGCCGCCCAGCCACCGAACTGGCAGCCACCGAACTGGGCGGACGCACCCTGGGCGCCGGGGTTTACCACAACCCCACGCTCGGGCTGACCGGCACGGTTACCCTCGACGGGGCCGGCGATCCCAGCTCCGTTTGGATCTTCCAAGCCGACTCCACGCTGATCACCGGGTCAGGCACAGGCGCCAAGGTCGCGCTGATCAACGGAGCCGACGCGTGCAACGTCTTCTGGAAAGTCGGTAGCTCAGCGACTCTGGGCACCACCACCGACTTCGTGGGCACGATCTTGGCGTTGACCTCGATCTCATTGCAGAACGGGACCACCGTCGAGGGCCGCGCGCTGGCTCGTAACGGGGCAGTGACCCTGATCAACAACGTCTTCAACCTTCCGATCTGCGCGACTCCGACCACCACCGCCACGACCACGACCGGTACTGGCGGCACCACCACCACCGGAACCGGAACCGGCACCACAACGACCGGCACCACAACGACCGGCACCACAACCACTGGGACCGGAACCGGGACGACCACGACCGCCCCGACCACCACCACTGCTACAACCACCACCGCCCCGACCACCACAACCGGCACGACAACGACTGGGACCACGACGACCGGGACCACCACCACCGGCAGTACGACCGGGACCACCACCACCGGCAGTACGACCGGGACCACCACCACCGGCAGTACGACCGGGACCACCACCACCGGCAGTTC
>JAABUS010004861.1_pt1 | contig 18638 bp, 12 predicted proteins | sample 5560161 | NCBI WGS metagenome assembly JAABUS01 (sample SAMN10711885, study PRJNA513376) | rock metagenome | isolation source: Antarctica rocks | place: Antarctica: Victoria Land, Trio Nunatak nord | collected 2016-01-04 | reverse complement strand
ATGGAACCCACCCAGAAGCAACTCGCCAGCCTGTTCGGAATCGACCGCTACGCCCCCACCCGCTGACCACCGGTCAGCCAACTTAGGTAATACAGCCGACCAGTCCGAAACCCATACACTCCAAGGGGAACCCGCAAGCTAGAGGCGAAACTCCCGCTAGAACGGCGAAGGATGTCGGCATCCAGACCAGCGAGGTTCTCTCGGCGGTCGATTCGGCGCGACCCGCAGCCTCGGCGAGGGAGTATGCCGCCCGCAGGTTCGCGGACGGCGCCAAGTCGGCCGGCAACGGCTCCCTGATGCGCACTGCGCCGGTGGCGCTGGCCTACCTCGTCCAGGGTGGGAGGGCCGGTGAGGATGCGACCGTCGAGGCGGCGATCGCGATCAGCGACCTCACCCACGGCGACCCCGATTGCGCCGACGCCTGCGTCCTCTGGTGCCTGGCCATCCGTCATGCGGTGCTCACCGGTGAACTGGACGTCCGGCGCGGGCTTGAGTGTCTCGCGGCAGATCGGCGCATGCTCTGGTCCGAGCGTCTCGATGAGGCTGAACGGTTGCGACCCCAGGACTTTCCGGCGAACTGGGTGGTCGGTGCGCTGCAGGCTGCGTGGAGCGCCATCGTCGGCACACCGATCCCCGACGACGATCCAGCCAGCCAGATGTTCCGGGCCGACCATCTGCGGCACGGCCTGGATGCGGCAGTCCGCTGCGGCCAAGACACCGACACCGTCGCGGCCATCGCCGGCGGCCTGCTCGGCGCGCTGCACGGCGCGTCGGCGGTTCCGGCCGAGTGGCGCCGGAAACTGCTCGGTTGGCCCGGGATCCGCGTTCGGCAACTCGAAGCGATGACCACCGCAATCGTCCGCGGCGGACAGCCGGACCCCTTCGACTTCGGATACGAGTGCAAGGGCGACCTGAGTGCCCGCGCCGTGCATCCGCTGGACGAAAGTCTGCATCTCGGCGCCATCGGCGCGCTGCGGCCGCTCGATGCCAACATCGACGCGGTGGTCTCGATGTGCCGGGTCGGCAATCGCGACGCCGACGCGATCCCGGTGGGGACAGAACACATCGAGGTGCGACTCGTCGACCAGGACGGCGCCGACAAGAACCCGAACCTCGGATTCGTGTTGCGCGACACCGTCGAACTGCTCCGCAGCCTGCGAGCCGTGGGCAAGACCGTTCTCCTGCACTGTGTGCAGGCGCGGAGCCGGACGCCCACGGTTGCGGCGCTCTACGGGCGGCAGTCAGCAACGAGAGCGCAGCGGACGTGCTGGCTCGACTGGAGCGGGCGCTGCCGGATGTCGGGCCGATCTCGGCGTTTCGGACCGTCATTCAACGGTCGTGATGTGGGCAGTGGTGACGTGGCGGGACCACGACCTGGCGAGCTCGAGCCGGTGACCGGCCATCTCTGTGAGCCGAAGCTGCGAGGCGGTCGTATCGAGGGCGTTCGCTGTCGGAGCGCACACGGGGCGAGCCCACTCAGCAGGTGAGCCACATCATCGAGGGCCGAACGTGACCGACGGCGTCGGCCGATACACATGTACCTCTACTGACAAGGAGTCAAAGATGTTCGACGACGATTACGACAATCGAGAGCTAGACAGTATCTACGCTCTGTCGGTCGCGCCGGTGCTCGGCCAGATCGAGGAGAAGGCGCCGCAGTGCCCAGGCTCAACCGACGGATCCGGCAAGCACAGTCTGGAATGGGGAGATCGGTACTTGGAGGGTGACCGGTTCGAGTCGAGCGCCCGTTGCCGGGTGTGCGGCGTGGAGGGCAGCGTGACGTTCACCCAGTGGTGACGGCGATCGGCTGTGAAGTGACCCAGCTGGTCAATCGGGTGTCTACATCTCTAGACTCTCTATCGTGGGAGTCGAGGTCGATGCGGACGACTTGATTGGCGCCGCTGAAGTCGCCAAGGTTCTGCATCTGTCGCACGCCAGCAGTGTGACGACTTACCTGCACCGCTATCCGGGATTTCCGAAACCAGTTGTTGATCTGCCAGCGAGCCGCGTTCGACTGTGGCGCCGTCAGGACGTCGAGCGCTGGGATCGTGAGAGGACGCGCGCGTGAATGCCGCCGAGATTTCACGAGGCGACCAGAGCGGCGGGGCGACGACGAGTCACACCATCGTCGTGCGGGCGCTGCGCCTTCTGATGGAGACAATCGGCACGCGGGCGAGCACCGCCGACTACGAGCGCGCCGTGGTAGAGGACAACGTCCTGAGTAAGGACACCATCGAGGCGCGCCGTCGCACCTTCCGGTACCTCCGGGAGCTGTATCTACTGCGCGAGGATTCCCTGCTCTTCCGGGCGCTCGGCGATCTCTGGGACGATGACCCATACGGCCAACCCCTGCTGGCGGGACTCTGCTCCCTGGCGCGCGATCCGGTGTTCCGGGCGAGCGCCACGGCGATCGTAGACAGCCAGCCCGGCGATGAGGTCACGAGCAGCGATCTCGCGGCAGCGGTGGCGACGTCTTTCTCGGACTCGTACCACGAAGCGACGCTTGCGAAGATCGGCCGAAACACCTCCTCGTCCTGGGAGCAGACCGGCCACCTCAGGGTTGTCGCTAGGACGACCAAGGTGCGTCGACGGGCGGTCTGCACGCCGGCGACCACGGCCTTCGCGCTGTTCCTGGGGCATCTCCAAGGGGTGTCCGGCGCGCCACTGTTCGACACGATGTGGGCACGGGTGCTGGATCAGCCGCGTTCGCATTTGATTGACCTCGCCGCCGTGGCGTCGCAGCGCTCGCTCATCGACTTCCGGAACAGCGGCGGCGTCACGGAAGTGCGGTTCACCGAGTTACTCCGACCGATGGAAGGCCAGCTGCTGTGAGCCGCGTCGACGATTTGATCGCAAGGTACCAACGCGACGTCAAGCTGCCATGGCCCGGCGGTCTCGCGCCAGCTCAGCGCGTGTGGATGGCCGTCTACGAGCCCGAGGACGAACGCCGCCTGCGCCTGCATCTGCAGGAGTTCGAGACAGCGACGACCGCGGCCGGCCACGCCTGGGTGCAGATCGACATCACCGATGCATTCGAGGAGTGGATGGCGGCACACGAGTATCGCGAGCCCTACTTCGAGAACCCGAGGCTGATCCAACCGGAACTGGTCGGCTTCCTCGGCTTCCTCGTCGCCGACGTACGAGAGAAGCTCGCCAAGCACGGCACGGCGAACACCGTCGTCGGGCTCGTGGGCGCGGGCAGCCTATTCGGGCTCGGCGACCGGGTGAAGGTGTCCGCGCTGGTCGATCGAATCGAGGACCTGGTCCTTGGCCGACTGCTGGTGTTCTTCCCCGGTGAGGTCGAGCAGAACAACTACCGACTGCTGAACGGTCGCGACGGCTGGAACTATCACGCCGTGCTCATCACCGCTGACAAGGGGACGATCCTGTGACGCTGACGAACCGCGATGTCTTCGCGATCGATCCCACCGAGCGCGACATCCCCAATCTGGGTGTTGCGAAGGTCAAGAACCCCGAGGACGACGGGGACTGGGCAACTTTGGAGTGGGAGCTGCGCAGCTTCGTCTGCGAGGGGGAGTATGAACGTGGCCTGGAACGCGTCCTCGATCAGTTCCTCAGTCACCTCGGTCAGGCCGAGCAGCCGGCGGTCTGGGTGAGCGGCTTCTACGGGAGTGGCAAGTCGCACCTCATGCGTGTCCTGGAGTACCTGTGGTGCGACGTCCGACTCCCGGCGGGGTCGTCCGCGCGATCCCTGACGACACTTCCGCCCGAGATCCAGCAGCACCTCAAGGAGCTGTCGACCGCCGGCAAGCGCACCGGCGGACTGTGGTCAGCCGCAGGCACCCTTGGGTCGGGTGCCGCTGGCTCGGTGCGGCTGGCGTTCCTTGGGGTCGTCTTCGACGCGGCCGGACTTCCGCAGCAGTACGGACCCGCGCAGCTTGCCATCTGGATGCGACAGGAGGACCTCTATGACCGGGTGCAGGCAGTTGTCGAGGCCAAGGGCAAGAGCCTGACCCACGAGCTTCGGAACCTGTACGTGTCTCCGGTGCTCGCGCAGGCCCTGATCGACGCCGGCGCGACATTCGGCGAGACGTCCGCCGCGGTGAGCGCGTCGCTGCAGAAGCAGTTCCCGATGGTCGATGACATCGACCGAGCCCAGATGCTCGACGTCCTGGAGGACGTCTTGCGCTTGCAGAGCGATACCGCCGGCAAGTTGCCGCTGACCCTCATCATTCTCGATGAGTTGCAGCAGTTCATCAACGACGACAACAAGATCGCGGAGCAGGTCCAGTACATCGCGGAGGACTGCTCGTCGCGCTTCGATAGTCAGGTGCTCGTGGTCGCCACCGGCCAGTCCGCTCTCACTGCCAACCCCACGCTGCAGAAGCTCATCGATCGGTTTTCGGTGCAGGTCGCGCTGTCGGACACGGATGTCGAGACTGTGGTCCGCAAGGTCGTGCTGCGAAAGAAGCCCGACAAGGTGGCCGACATCGAATCGGTGCTCGACAAGGTCTCGGGCGAGATCGACCGGCAACTCGGCGGCACGAGCCTTGAGGCTAAGAGCGCCGATAAGAACACGATCGTGGCCGACTACCCGTTGCTGCCTACCCGCCGGCGGTTCTGGGACCGCGCGTTGCGGGCGCTCGACAAGGCCGGCAAGGCGGGCGTGCTTCGTACCCAGCTCAAGATCGTGCACGAGGCGGCGCGCAGCGTTGCCGCCGAGCCGCTCGGCACGGCCATCGGCGGTGACTTTATCTTCCGCTCGGAGTCCGCCAGCATGCTGCAGAGCGGGGTCCTGCTAAAGGACGTCGATGAGCTGATCCGAGGTCTCGACGACGGCTCTGCCGACGGTGCGCTGAAGTCGCGCGCCGCAGCCCTGGCGTTCCTCATATCTCAGCTTCCGCACGACGGGGTGGGCGACACTGGGCTCCGGGCGACCGCGCCAGTGCTCGCCGACCTCCTTGTAGAGGACCTCGCGGCCGACGGCGCGCGGCTCCGCAAAGACGTCCCGAGGCTCATGGGCGAACTGGTCGACCAGGGTCGCGTCGTGAAGATTGGGGACGAGTTCCACATCCAGACGGCCGAAGGCGCTGAGTGGACCAAGGACTTCAACCAGAGGCGTGCCTCCATTCAGACCGATGCCGCGCGGATGTCCACGCTGCGCAACGAGTGGCTGCAGCGTGTCGTCGACAACGAGTTGGGCGGGCTCAAGCTCGTCCAGGGCCTGAGCAAGACACCGCGGAAGCTCGAGCGCCGATGGGGCGACGACCTCCCGTCCAGCGTCGGCGGGACGGTACCGGTCTGGATCCGCGACGAGTGGGGGGTGACCGGGACGAAGGTCAAGGAGGCCGCCGCAGCGGCGGGCAACGACAGCCCGGTCGTGTTCGTGCTCCTGCCCAAGATCGATGCGGAGGCCATCGCAGACACGCTCGCCGGTTACGCGGCGGCTACTGACACAGTCAACCAGCGCCCCGAGCCACAAACAGCCGAGGGACGTCAGGCCAAGCAAGGTATGCAGTCGAGGGTGATCGAGGGCGAGCACCGGCTGAACGACCTGTTCGCCGCGGTGATCGCCAAGGCTCGAGTGCTCCAGGGCGGGGGTAACGAACTCACTACTAATTCACTTCGACAGGGCGTGGAGGTCGCGGGCAACAACGCACTGGCCCGGCTGTTCCCGAAGTTCGGGATCGCCGACGATCCTGCATGGACGAAGGTCATCACCAAGGCTCGCGACGGAGCGCCGGACGCGCTCGCCGCGGTCGGTTGGACGGGCGAGGTTCCGTCGAACCCGGTGTGCAAAGAGATGCTGGCTCGCACGACGGGCTCCGGTACCAAGGGAAACGATCTGCAGCGCGATCTTGGCGACTCGCCATACGGCTGGCCCAAGGAATCCGTCGACGGTGCCCTATTGACGTTGCTGGCGAGCGGCAACATCCGCGCGGAGCAGGACACCAAGCCTGTCGACGGTCCGAAGGCGTTGCTGCCCACGCAGATCGGCAAGACGGTCTTTTTCAAGGAGGACGCGCCGCCGACCACGGTAGAGCGCATCGCCGTGCGTGGCCTGCTCGAAGGGGCGAAGGTTCCCTATGTTGCCGGCAGCGAAGGGGCTGCCGTCAGCGGCCTTCTGCAACACCTCCGCGATCTCGCCGCACGCGCTGGCGGCCCCGCGCCGCTGCCCGAACCACCCGACACCGCGTACCTCAACGACTTCTCGGCGCTCGCAGGCAACCAGCAGGTGCGTGCCGTTGCCCAGCATACCGAGCGGTTGACCCGGGACATCAAGGCGTGGTCCGTGGCCGCGGAGCACCGGGCCGACCGGGAAGCCGTATGGCGGACACTCGATCGGCTCCTTCGCCACGCGACCGGTCTGGACGTCGCCGCGTCGGTCACGCCCCATCGCCACGCCATCGAGGCCGGGCGTCTCCTGGTGCAGGAGCCCGATCCCGTGACGCCCCTGGTGAAACAGCTCTCCGTGGCCCTTAGGGCCGCGGTGCTCGAAGTCGCGACGGCGGTCAACAACGACATTGGCAAGTCCCTTGGCGAAGTGGAGAACTCGGCCGAGTGGCAGCGGCTCGATCCGTCCGACCGTGTCGAGATCCTGAGCGAGATCGGGCTCGCGTCGCACGCTGTTTCCGCGGTCACCACCGACGAGGACTTGGTAACGGCACTGGACGCCACTCCATTGAGCACGTGGGCCGAACGCTGGCACGCCATCACCGCGAAGGTCGCTGCCGCCCGCGCCGCTTGTGCCAAGAGGCTGGAGCCGAAGGCGGTAAGCGTGTCCGTACCCCACGCGACGCTTCGCACCGAAGCGGAGGTCGACACCTACCTCGCCGGCCTGAAGCAGGAGCTGCTGCGGCACATTGCCGACGGCGAGACCGTGGTCATCTAAGGACATATCGTGCCAGTACTCACCTCGTCACAGCGCAAACTGCTCGAAACGGTCTGCGTCAAGGGCCGCCGTGCCTCGGAGCAGGCCGTCCGCGCAGCACTGGCCGGGCTGGCCGTCAGCGCCGACCGTCCTCCCGCCTATCTCGACGAGGCGGACCGGGGGCTGCGGCGTGGGCTGCGGGCCAAGGCGCGTCAGCTCGGGGACACCGGTAACACGATCGACCTGCTCGTTGCGGAATGCGCCTACGAGCAATGGCACCGCCTGCTCTTCGCGCGGTTTCTCGCTGAAAACGGTCTGCTCATCCACCCGCAGTACCGCGCCCCGGTCACGATCGAGGACTGCGAGGAACTCGCCGGGGCTCTCGGCGAGCCCGACGGCTGGTCCGTGGCAGCCCGTTTCGCGGCCGAGATCCTGCCAGGCATCTTCCGGTTGGACGATCCTTGCGTCCGGCTGCGCCTGGCGCCCGAAGGGCGGTTGGCCGTGGAAGGCATCGTGGCCGAACTTCCGCGCCAGATCTTCGTCGGTGACGACGCGCTCGGCTGGGTCTACCAATTCTGGCAGAAGGACAAGAAGGACGAGGTCAATGCCTCCGAGCGCAAGATCGGCGGGGCGGACATCGGCCCGGTGACCCAGCTTTTCACCGAGCACTACATGGTCCGGTTCCTGCTGGAGAACTCGCTCGGTGCCTGGTGGGCATTGCGCCACCCAGACAGCCTGCTCGTCAAGAGCTTCGACTACCTGCGCCGGTCCGAGGACGGCAAGCCCGCGGCCGGCAGCTTCGATGGCTGGCCCGATCGCGTCGCCGACGTGACGGTCATGGACCCATGCTGTGGGTCCGGGCACTTCCTGGTCGAAGCGTTCGAGATGCTCTGGCAGATGCGCGCCAAGGAAGAAGGGCTTTCTACGATCGGGGCCCAGGATGCGGTGCTTCGCGACAACCTTTTCGGCCTCGAACTTGACCCGCGATGTGTGCAGATCGCAATGTTTGCTGTTGCGCTTCATGCATGGAAAACTGGTGGTGGCTGGCGGGAACTTCCCGTTCCGAACATTGCGTGCTCCGGCATTCCGGTTACGGCGTCGGTCGAGGAGTGGAAAGCCCTCGCGAGGGGGGATTCGAGGCTCGAGAACGCTCTGACTCGGCTCCACATCCTCTTTCGTGATGCTGATTCCCTTGGCAGCCTCATCGATCCAGCGGGCGCGACTGAACTGACCGATCCCTCGCAAATGCAACGGTCGTTCCAGGACGTCAACTGGAGCGAAATCGCTCCGCTCCTCGAACAGGCGGTCTCGCGCGAGACGATGGATCCCGCTATGTCGGTGCTTGGAGAGGACGCGCAGGCACTTTCGCGCGCAGCAGCATTATTGTCGATGCGTTACACAATTATTATGACAAATGTCCCGTACCTCAGCAGGTCTAAACAGTCCCCTGTCCTAATGGACTACTGTGAACGTTACGCTCCTGACGCAAGATTTGACCTGGCAACGACCTTTATCCACCGCTTGGTAACACTTGTAGCTGATGACGGATATGTCGCGGCGGTCGTGCCCCAGGCGTTTCTTGCATTGTCACGCTATGCCGAGTTCAGGGGGCGACTGTTGTCTGAGTGCGCTTGGCCACTTTATGCGAAACTCGGCGATGGCGCCTTCGAGACGATATCCGGATCAGTGGTCAACGTCGGTCTTGCCACCCTTGCGCGCCGCCGCGCGACTCTGGCGGACCGCATTAGTTTCCTCGACCTGGTGGGCCTTCCTCGGTCAGGAAAGATCGACGGCCTGCGGGATGCTCGACTAGGTTTAGTAAGTCAGCTGTCGCAATTGAAGCATCCAGGGGCGAGAGTAAGCTTCGAAGAACCTTCGGTGGTCCCATATCTTGGAGATGTGGTCGACACCCATCAGGGCATTGCAACAAGCGACGGTCCACGGTTTGTTCGCAAATTCTGGGAATTTGGTTTGCCGCGAACCGGATGGTGCTATATGCAAAGTGCGCCGGCCGGCACTGGCCCCTATCGCGGTCGGGAAGACGCTATTTTCTGGGAGGACGGGCACGGTCAGATCACGGGTGTCTGTCAACCTGGAGCGACTTTTAGGGGCCAGGTGGCCTGGAATTCAGCGGGAGTGGTTGCTGCGCAGATGAGCTCGCTCTCTGGAACCTTGTATACCGGCGAGCGGTTTGACGGGAGCGCCGTCGTGCTTACACCGCGCGATCAAATGGACCGTGCGGCTCTTTGGCAGTTCGTCGCCTCGGGAGAATTTGAAGCCTCAGTTCGGCGACTCGATTCAAAGCTCCGGGTCGCGAACGCAACGATGGCAGCCATTCCATTTGATCTGGGGTATTGGAGAGACGTCGCCGAGAAGGCGGGGGGCTTGCCTAAGCCTTATTCGAATGATCCTACGCAGTGGCTTTTCAAGGGGAGGCCGGAAGACTCGACAGAGCCTATCCAGGTCGCAGTGGGACGACTACTCGGCTACCGGTGGCCGGAACAGATCGAGTCCGACGACCTGGATGACTACGCCGATGGGGACGGCATCGTCTGCCTCCCTTCGGTGGCGGGAGAGGCGCGAGCGGCCGACAGGCTGCAACAATTACTTGCGTCCGCCTACTACGGCACGTCGTGGTCACCAGCGAAGGTCAAGGAATTGCTGGAGGCCACGGGCAGCAGGAAGACCAACCTCGGCGACTGGCTGCGCGACAACTTCTTCAAGCAGCACTGCTCCCTGTTCGGAAACCGACCGTTCGTATGGCACATCTGGGATGGCCGACGCGACGGTTTCGCGGCCCTCGTCAACTATCACCGACTTGACCGCACAACCCTGGAAAAGCTGACATACACCTACCTGGGGGACTGGATCGAACGTCAACAGGCTGGGGTGCGCGACGACCTGGCTGGGGGCGAGGCCCGGCTGGTCGCCGCGACGGCCCTCCGCGCGGCGCTCGAACGCATCCTAAACGGCGAGCCGCCCTACGACATCTACGTCCGGTGGAAGTCCCTCGCCGAGCAACCGATCGGTTGGGAGCCGGACCTCAACGACGGCGTGCGCGTAAACGTGCGCCCGTTCGTGGAGGCAGGTGTACTGCGCTCGTCGTTCAACGTCCAGTGGAAGAAGGATCGGGGCACGAACCCCGACGGGACCGAACGACTCAACGACCTGCACTTCACCACCGGCGAGAAGCACGGTGCGCGAAATGGTTCAGCGTGAGCGGGACTGTCCTCGACAGGCTCTTCGGAGCGCTCGACACGGCGGCGGCCAGCGACGGGAACGTCTACGCGCCGCCGGTCGCCCTGCTGTGGCCAGACAAAGCCCGGCAGTGGGAGGGCGCGATCGAACGCCTCCGCGAGCGGCGCACCGTTCTTACGCTCGGCTCTTACGATTCGGCCCACGGCAGCGGTCCGGCGTTGTGGCTGCGCTGCGCCGTCGCCGGAACCATCGAAGTCGAAACCTCTGGCGGACTTCCGGTCGTCTACCTTCCGGGAGTCTCGCGCGACGACCTCCGGACCGTAGCCGCCGACGATCAGCACCTCGCGCTGCTGGCGTCGCTGCAGCACCGTAGCCAGTGGTTCATCCAGCCAAATGGCAAGGACTGGACGGTCCGAGGGCTGCTAGCCCATACGGAACGCGGACTCGGGCTGAACGTCGCTGCCGATGAAGCCACCGCACATGCTCTGGTCGCCGGGCTTGACCACCTGGTCCGTGAGCCGCTGCCGCGCCTGGAGGACAAACACATCGACGCGGCTTTCGTGCACAGCCTGCTCAACCCGGATCCCGTTCGGCTGCTGCTGCGTTGGATCGACGGGCCCACCACGGTGCAGAGAGAACTCGGCGCCGCCGCGTGGGACGCCTTCGTGGCACAATGCCGCTCCGACTACGGCTTCAACCCCGCGACCGCCGGCGTGATCGAGAGTGCGCTGCGACTGGGGACCGCGGAAGGGGCGTGGCACCACGCTTGGCTGCGGTACCGAGAATCGCCCGCTGAGTACCCGAACATCCCCGGCCGACTACGCCATGCTCGGCCAATGGAGCTGTTCACCGCGTCAAACCTGGCCTGGCCGCAGGACAACGAAGCCGCCGAAGACCAGCTTCGGTCTCGACTTCGGGATTTGCCCGCTCTTACCGTTGCTGGCGCGCGCGACGAGATCGCCAGGCTGGAGCGGGCGCACCGCGAACGGCGTGGGTCCGTCTGGGCGCAACTCGGCCAGTCGCCGCTCGCGCTCGCCGTCGAGCACCTTGCCGATGTGGCCGCGAGATGCCAACCGTCGCCGACAGATGCCAGCGTCGAGCAACTGTGCCACAGCTACGCCGTCGATGGCTGGCACACCGATCTCGCAGCGCTACGGTCACTCGCCGAGGCCGACCAGGACTCTGACGTCCTGGCCGTGTCGGCAGCACTGGACGCCGTCTACAGGCCATGGCTCGACCAGGCTGCGAAGGCGCTGCAGAACGCAGTCGGTCCCGAGGCCAACTCCGGGACCTACGCAGTGCGTCGCGCGCCGAAGCCGAAGGCCGGCGAGATCGTGGTGTTCGTTGACGGCCTGCGGCTCGACGTCGCCCACCTGCTGGCCGAGCGGTTAGAGGACAGCGGCGCCACGGTACAGCTGGACACCGGATTGGCCGCCCTGCCGACCGTCACCCAGACGGCAAAGCCCATCCTCGTCCCGATCGACCAATCGCTGCTGGCACCCGGTCTGGCGCTCGACGCGTGCCGGGCATCGAGCAAGGCGTCAGCAGGAGTCCAAGTGCTGCGGTCCCTGCTGAACGAGGCAGGCGTTCAGGTGCTCCTCACGCAGGAGACCGGCCAGCCCTCCGGCATCGCCTGGACTGAGGTCGGCGAACTCGACCACAAAGGCCACGACCTGGGAGCCCGGCTGGCTCGCGAGATCAACGATGAGACGGTCAAGATCGCTCGACGGATCCGTGACCTGATAGATGCTGGCTGGTCGAAGGCCACAGTTGTCACCGACCATGGCTGGCTATTGCTTCCGTCCGGCCTACCCAAGAACGATGCCCTGCCAGTCGCGGCGGCAGTGACGAAGAAGGGCCGCTGCGCCCGCGTCAAGGACGGCGCATCGATCGACGTCCCGACCGTGCCGTGGCATTGGGACAGCAACGTCCGGATCGCCGTCGCACCGGGCATCTCATGTTTTGAGGCCAATAAGGTCTACGAGCACGGCGGCGTCAGCCCCCAGGAGTGTGTCGTGCCGCAGCTCACTGTCACCGCCTCGGCTGCGGCACCGCCCACCCGCGCGGAGATCACCAGCGTCAAATGGCGGGGGCTCACCCTCGTGGTCGAGTTCGCCGACCTGCCCGACGGCGCCACCGTTGACCTGCGCCGGCACGCCGGCGACGCAACGTCCAGTGTCGCGGCCGTGGCCCGGGTCACCGGCGGCACCGGGAAGGTGATCCTGCTCGTTGAGAACGAAGATCTGGAGGGCAAGTCAGCCCAGCTCGTGGTCGTCGCAGCGGACAGCACCGTGCTCTTGCAACGCGAAACCTCGGTGGGACACAACCGATGACCACGCTTGACGACCTCGATCACCTCGCCGGCAGCGTCTTCGACGGTTACCTCGTCAAGAAAGATCTTGCCCAGCAGTTTCGCGGCCAGTACCCCGTCCCGACCTATGTTGGTGAGTTTCTACTTGGCCGTTATTGCGCGACCACCGATCCCGACGAGATCGCTGCTGGCCTAGAGATGGTGCAACGCTCGCTCCAGGAGCGAACCGTCCGCGCAGGCGAGGAAGAGCTGTTTAAGCACCGTGCACGCGAGAAGGGCCGGGTCAAGATCATCGACCTGCTCCGCGCCCGCCTCGACTCCAGGAGCGATGCCTACAAGGCTGAGCTACCCAGTCTGCAGCTCAACGACATTCACATCTCCTCGGAGCTAGTGAATGAGCATCAGCGGATGCTGACCGGCGGGTTCTACGCCGAAGTCACCTTGGAGTACATCGCCGAGCTTGCCCAGCAGCAGGGCGGCCAGCCGTTCCGAGTCGAGGCCATCCGGCCGATCCAGATGTCGACCCACGACGCGCTCGGCGAGTTCGTCTCCGGCCGCAAGCACTTCACGTTGGAGCAGTGGCGCTGCCTGCTGCTACGCAGCGTCGGCTTCGAGCTCGAACACTTCACTCCCCGTCAACAGGACATCCTCCTTCTGCGGATGGTCCCGTTCGTGGTCAACAACTACAACGCCGTCGAGCTGGGGCCCCGTGGGACGGGCAAGTCGCACCTGTTCCAGCAGGTGTCGCCGTACGCCCACCTCGTGTCCGGTGGCAGGGCGACGACCGCCAACATGTTCGTTAACATGAACACCGGACGGCGCGGTCTGGTAGCTCAGTACGACGTGATCTGCTTCGACGAGGTGTCGGGTGTGTCCTTCGATCAGAAGGAGGGCGTCAACATCCTCAAGGGCTACATGGAGTCCGGGGAGTTCAGCCGCGGGAGGGAGTCGATACGCGCCGACGGCGGGATCGTGATGGTGGGCAACTTCGACATCGACGTGCGGCAGCAGCTCCGTACCGGGCATCTGCTCGGGCCGCTGCCCAAAGAGATGCGGGACGACACGGCGTTCATGGACCGGATCCATGCCTACGTCCCCGGCTGGGACGTTCCGAAGCTCGACCCCAGCTTCTTCACGAACCACTTCGGGTTCGTCAGCGACTTCTTGGCAGAGGTGTGGAGCCGACTGCGCCGGACGTCCCGCCTCGACGTGCTCCAAGGTCGGCTGGAGTGGGGAGACCAACTGAGCGGCCGTGACCGGAAGGCCGCGAACAACACGGTTGACGGACTGCTACGGCTCCTATACCCGGACCCTGAGATGGATGTGCCCGGAGAGTTCGTCGCGTGGGCCGCGACCATCGCCCTGGAGTCCCGTCGGCGAGTGAAGGAAGCTCAGGCATTCATCGGCGCCGACGAGTTTGGCAGTACCGACCTTTCTTTCAGTGTCGGTGGCGATTCCCAGATCATTGTTTATTGCGATGAGTCGCTAAAGCACAGGGCACAGGTACATAGCGAAGCCCAAGACGGGGCCGCCATCGGGAAGGTCGATGGCGATGTGCTGCCGGTTCCGGACCCGAGCGAGGTGTCCTCCAAGATCCCTGCGCGGGACTACGCGCAGGGTGACATTATTGGGGGCCGCTTTGAGGTAAAGGACCTGCTCGGTAGCGGCGGGTTCTCGAAGGTGTACCGAGTGCGTGACATCGTTGAAGACGAGGAGCGGGCGCTCAAGCTATTCAACAATGCAGCCGGCTATGATGCCGTGCGTCGCGAGATCGGCGCGCTTCGCAAGGTTCACCATCCGAATGTTGTTCAGGTCATTTGGGCGGATAGAACCGACCAAGGTGAGTGGTACCTTATCATGGAGTACATCGAGGGCGAACTTCTAGCCGATTACACCTCGGGCACCAAACATCTTCGCGACCGTGAGGCAATTGAAGTAGCGCTCGACGTTCTGAATGCGCTGAGCGCATTTCATCCCAATACCGAGAGGCTTGAAGCGCTGAATCTAAAGAAGCGCGATGGTGAGATCTCTGCCGAGGAGTTCGAGGAGTTCATGTCGCTGAGCGAGAACGCGTTCGTCCACCGCGACATCAAGCCACAAAACATCATGCTTACACGGTCTGGGGCCAAACTCCTCGACTTCAACATCGCTTCGCGTGTTGGGGACCCAGTGCGCACAGTCTCGGGTACGCCGCCGTATCAACCGCCGGATGCCGACCTCACCCGCTGGGACGTCTCTACCGACTTGTTCGCTGTGGGAGTGACCCTGTACGAGCTTCTGTGCGACGGCCACCACCCGTATCCTCATGGTCGTCCGACCTTAGATTCGGAACCACGAGATGCGCGCGAATACCGAAGCGATATGGATGCGGTACTCGCGCACTTTCTGGCCCGTGCGTGCGCCAGGGACCGCGCTTCTCGATTCCGCACCGCGGAGGAGATGCGGTCGGCTCTGATCATGGCTCGGTCATCGAGTTGATGTGACCCGGATCCCCTTCTAATCCGCGAGAGTGCCTAGCTAAAACGTATCTGTGGCAGGGCTGCGATCCGGTTCCACCATACGGTCTAGTGCTCAACGGCGACGGGAGTCAGGTCCTTCAACGATCCAAGTGACTTCGGAAACGTCGGGATCCACTGATCTTTCATGCCACGGAGAAGACGTGATCGGGAGTCCTGACTGGTCCACAAGATTATGTCGAGAAGGCGAAGGTCAGTCACGACGGCAACTGATGGATTGAAGGCAACGGCGTGGTCTCGGATGCTGGCCAGAGCGTTGGCGTTGCATTGCAGCGCTCGCCGTAGTCCGGTAATGGTGTTCCGGATCTTGTCGGTCCGACTCTGGGCGGAGTCGCTCTTGGCTCTCACAGCGAAATCGTCATTTGCGAACCCCAGCGCCGAGGCGATCTGCCCGTCGAGCACTGGCACCGCCGCCGGCCGGTACAGGGCGGCGACCTTCGTGGTCTTCGCGGCCCACACCCCTGGGTACCCAAAGGCGCAAAGCTGTACGACTGCTTCCAGTTCGGCGGCGTCCATCTGGACGAGGTCCTTTGTCCGTCGGAACCTGGCGGACCAGCGAGGCGAACTGACTTCGACGTTGCCAGGCCCGCAGCCCGGCGTCCGGATCAGCGGTCGTGGTGCTGACCGGGTCTCGTCGCTGCGTTGTTCGGTTCTGCCCGGTCACCCGGCAGGCGAACCGTTCCACTGACCTTCATCGTGGCGATGAGGTGAGCGACCGCCACCCGCCGGCGTTCCGGGCCTAGAAGTTTCCCCGGGCGATCTCCTTCAACGCGGCCTTCTCCAGTTCCGCGTCGGCGAGCAACCGCTTGAGGGTCGAGTTCTCCCGCTCGAGGTCCTTCAACCTCTTCGCGTCCTCGGCCTTCAGCCCGCCGAACTGGTTTCGCCAGCGGTAGTAGGTCTGCTCCGCGACCGCCAGCTCACGGCAGACGCCGGCGACGTCTTTGCCCTCGCCCAGCATCCGATCGGCCTGCGCGAGCTTGCGCACGACCTGCTCCGGGGAGTGCCTCTTTCCTGTCGTCATCCTTGTCGAGCCTTCCTGCCCATCTCGTGGGCGGCAAGACTCCCACTCGACCTGGATAAACCGTTCGGGGTCAGGCCAGTCATACACCGCCCACCCGCTGATCGGCGAGGAACAGTAGGCGTGGACGCGGTGCGTCGCCTCCATGATGTCGATCCGTCCGAGTGGTTGTCCGGTGGCGCCCTCGATGGCCGGATCTCGAGGTTCATCTTCGTCCTCCTGTGGTGGTTGTGATGGGTGCCCGTAGCTCGATGCGATGGCTGAAGGGCTCCCCGTCCTGATCCCTGAGCAGCGCCAGGAAGTCCTCCTGCCGACTCTGGCCGAAGGCCAGGCGGTACCGCGCGAGGTCCAGCTTGATCTGCTGCAGAGATGCAACGTCTCGGCTGAAAGGGAACTGGAAGAGTGTCCGCTCGATCTTGGCCGGCCCGTCGAAGAGCCAGTCTGGACTCAGGCCGTCGAGTTGGTCGCGAGCTTCGCCAGCCAGTCGATAGGCAGCGTCCCACGGGTGCTCGGTCGGTGACCGAAAGATCTGCGCGCCCAATGCCTGTGCGATGTTCTTGCGGACGGCGTGGCCGCGGAACCGGTCGACGCGGCCCTCGCGTTGCTCGAAGTCCACCGGATTCGCCGGCACGTTCCAGTGCACCAGGCTGTGGGACCAGTGGTGGAAATCGATACCCTCCTGCCCCACTGATGTCGACACCAGCACGAACGGCCAGAATGGGCTGTTGAAGGCCTTGCGCACGTCGGAAGGCCGCATCGATCCCTCTCCTGGGCTGCCGGCGCGGCTGCCGTAGCGAAGGGCGAAGCTGGCGCCGAGATTCAGGTGAGTGTCCGGATTGCTCGGGTCGAAGGCGCGATAGTTGGTCTTCCGCAACGACATCGCTGCCGCCGATTCCTGGGCGAGCTGGTCGAGACCGGCATCGTCGAGCTCACCGGGAGCCTCGGCGGCGAGCTGGTAGACGTACTCGTCCAGCATCGACTGCAGGTTTCCATCGGCGCAGTACTGAAGGACAGCGCGCCAGTAGGGGCCGGCGTCCGGATAGAGCCCGTCGAGCAGTTGGATCGACTCGGGACGGTTGAACAGCGACCGAAGTCCGTTGGCCAGCGTGATCGCTGCCATCCACACACCCGATTCCGTGACGCTCGGGTTGCCTCGAGCGATCCGGTCCAGTGCCCGCCAGGCCGAGTTCGCCGGCGAGAAGCACGCGAGGTGCGCGACGGTGGTGGCGAGATCCTCGGGGCGGTTACCGTCGCCGACCGCCAGATCCGCGAGGGCATCCACATGGCGCCATGCACCGGAGCTGCCGTGCGCAACGTCGCCCTCGGAACCGCCAGTACCGAAGAGTCGAGCGGCGATGCTCGCCGCCTGTCGGCGCAATCCACCGGCATCGATCCGGCGGAGTCGAAGGCCACCCGCCAGTACCAGCTGTCGACCTCGCTGGCCCGCGAGACCTGCTGGGGATCCTCATATCGTTCGGCGATCACCCGTTGGACGATGTCGACCGTCAATTCAGGGTCGGCCGCGTGGCCGAAGCTGCGGGCTCTGCTCAGCGGATCGCCGAGTTTGGCCAGCCGCGGCATCGGCCAGAACAACGCCAGCGTCGACATACCCGCCGGTCGCCCCTGGTCGAGACGGTAAAGCAGTCGTGCGCGAACCTCGGACCGCCGGTACCCGTCATTGTCGCGGCGGCCGTTCTCGACGATGCGTCGCTCCGCTTCGTAGCTGAGCAGCGATGCCACTGCGGTCGGCGTGGCCATCCACGATGAAAAGACGAGCTTCTTGGTCATGTTGCGGATGTAGCGGAACGGTCCGCCAGGAGTCAGGTACGGCAACGTCGGCGGCACCCACAGCAGCTTCTCCCAGCCCACCTCGACGGTCTGGCGGGCGAGCTGCCGCAGCTTGCCGTTGGCGAGATCGATGGCCTGGTGAGACTCCATGGCGACTCGAGGGAGCTGCTGCACCGCCGCCAACTGCTCACGGAGATCCGCGCCGCCGGGCAACTGCAGCTCGTCATCGATCTGGCGGCGGACCTGGTAGCCGTCCATGAAGTTTGCGAAGTAGGGCGCCGACTTCCAGTACTCGACGGGAATTGACCCCTCCACCAGTTCGGCGATCTGCGTCAGCCGGGCGAAAGCGACCAGGTCGTCGACCGTGACGTCTTCGACGTCGTGGATCCGCTCCCGCAGCCGAGCGTGCTGGACGCTGTCCGGGCGTTCGGCGCGGCACATCATGGTCAGCAATTCAGTGCGAAGGACGTCGGAGTGCTGGGAGGCGTCCTGAGCGTTGATCACCGCATCCCGAAAAGCGGACAGCTCAGCGGTGATGCGGTCGATGGAACTGTCGGCTCGGCCCTTGGCCAGGAAGGTGAGGGTGGCCAGCAGATCCGATCGATGCTCTTCCTGCTGGCGCTCTTCCGCGAGCGTGTACGGCTTGTAGGGGGTCGCCGACAGCAAGAGCACCCGTGCCGTCGACTGGTCGTAGAGCTGATGGGCTAGGAGACTCCTGAACAACCGGTCTTGCTGGGCTGGGCGTTGGGTTGGGCACGGGAATCGGGGGCGCCGGTGATCTGGATCCGGTCGAGATTCGTTGGTGGATGGTTCTGCGGCGGTCGTGACTGCAGTGCTGTGGTTGTGGTGGTGCTCTGAGGTCGGTTTCCGGGCCCTGGTGGGCCACTCAGTCGGTGGCCAATACCCAGTTTCCGTCGGTCCGGGTCAATCCAAGCATCAGCAACCGCCGTAGGTTCAGCGCGGCCACTCGCAGAT
>JAABUS010004860.1_pt1 | contig 18640 bp, 17 predicted proteins | sample 5560161 | NCBI WGS metagenome assembly JAABUS01 (sample SAMN10711885, study PRJNA513376) | rock metagenome | isolation source: Antarctica rocks | place: Antarctica: Victoria Land, Trio Nunatak nord | collected 2016-01-04 | reverse complement strand
AGCACACAGCTGCCGAGCTTTTCGATGCTGCGACTCAGGACAGGTCAACGATCGATACAACAATGCGTGTGGGGGTTGACCGCCGCGCACAGCAATCACAGCGCTAACTAGGGGTTGTCAAAGCCAAAGCTACTGTCACAGCGAAACAGAGGTGAAAGCACAGGCTGTACTTGTGAGTTGTGCTGGGCTCGAACGGCATGGGGAAGGATACCCTGGAAGGCCCCAGGTTTGTGGCAAAACAGCACAGCTGTGAAACGTAGTATCCAGATTTTGCAGCAAAGCAGCGAGCTGCAAACAGGAAGCGTTGCACAAGAAGTAGCAAAGACCTGCTGCCTGGACAGCCTCTCCTCTGACAGAGGGTGAGGCTGTACAGGCAGTACACCTTTGTTTTCAGAGCAACAACTTGCAGTGGCTCACACAACAATAGACCTACCTGTGCACAGGTTGTGCAAAAAAATATGCCAGAGTCTGGCCCTTCCCTTGCCCCTTGATTTTGACTGCAGACTGCTGACTGCGTCAGCCTTTTCCTATTACTTGTATGGTGGTTCAAAATTTCAAAGGGATTCTGAAGATTTAGATTGAGTCATGCACATGCAATCATGCTGTCAATCTGGTGAGTCATGCTGCATGCGTGTTCTGGGATAGCAATCTGTGTAATCACTCTGGGAAATGCAAACATGCTGGACACTACATATGCCTATAGCTGTACTGGCAAGACTGGCTGAAGACTTGTTGGGTAGTGACCGGCCCGACCTGGCGAACTCTTGCAAATGTCAGAGCCTGAGCAGCAGATTTGAGGCTGAGCTTGGGTTCTCGGAGGCCGCACTGCCCGTTTGGATGCCTGCTCCGGATGATCCACAATCCGGTTCTGAAAGGTGCGTTGTTCAAAGTCGTTAGCTTGGTAGCTTTTCTTACGCTTACCACGGCCAGTTGCTCATCTTGGCCAAGACGCTTGGCCAAGACGCCTGAAGTTACCCACTTCCTGAGCCAGCGCTGCACCATCACTTGCCAATATTTGTGGCTCTAATTGTGCGTAATCCGCAGGAACCGGGCACTCAACGTCCAGACAGTTCTCGGCGGCGCAGCGTGCTCAAGATCAGGTCTGAGTCCGACTAGTAGGCTTCCAGATTCAAGTGTTTGTGTTGCCTCAAGCTGCTGACTTGTGCACTGTGGGTACTGACACGGAGGCAGCAATGGTTGCGTTTTGCACTTCTTGCCCCAACTTCAGCCTTGAGCCAGGAACCCGGGATGAAGTTGAGGTCAGCACGATTCAAGACTACACAATCCTGTTCAGCAAGCATGCACTTTATCTGCCTGTGTCTTGTATGGCCTGCCACAATGCACAGGGGCAAGAAGGACGCAATGGTCATTGCCAGGCGATTTGCTCAGTATGATTAAGCTGTTACGCACATGCTGCAGATGTGCACACCTCTGTTTTTCAGTGACTCAGCCATGACTGGCTCCGAGTGTGACCTGAAGGAGCAGCTTGCTGCTACTGCAATGCCTTTGGATCACCCAAGCCTTCTTAAGAGGTAGAGTGTACCATCATGCATGCTTGTTGCTCTGCATCCTTTCAGTGGGGAGCATCATTGACGCATTGGACAAGAATGTCCCTTCTGACAACAGATGTGATGTGTGATTATCTAGACTGTCCTGCTCTGATGCAGGCGGGCTGCCAAAAGAGACTCAGCTCGGAGAGTTCGCGCCAAAAAACAAGACTTGCTGAACAGCCTCGCCTGTGAGGTCAGCTTCAGCGCTGCAACACCTCATGGCTGCCTTCTCTTACCTGCATTTGCACTGCAACATGCGCTGCCAATTCCCTGAAGGGGAGATTGTGTCATTTGCCCAGCAGACCTTGAGTAATCATATCAGTTGCCAAGCGTATCATGCAACTGCTGTTCGCAGTACCTGACAGTTGCAAATCATAACTCCACATTGCCAATCAGCTTTGAATTCAGTGTATGGTGTGGTACAGATGGATGAGTTGGCAGCCAGTAACAGCAGACTGGTAGAAGACTCAATTGAGATTGACAACGATGTAGCTCAACTCAGCGCCCATCTGAGTGCAACTCGCACTCGTACCCTCCACACCACGACCTTGAGTGAGCAGCTCATGCAAGAGCTGCAAATGCTGCAGCGGGTGAGTTGCTACAGGCATGACTCAGTCACTGCTCCAACTGTTGCATTGCAGAGAACAGCTCGGATGGTTGACCGTTTGCAGTTGGTCAACTAGAGCTGCACAGCCTATGCTTGCAGCTGTACCTGTACTGGCGGTCCGCTCTTGCAGTTTGTGTGCAGCAGCTGCTGATTTCTTGGCAAACTGTTGTTTTCTGGGCTTTGCAAGGTTGAAGGTGGATCAAGGGTTAGGATTGTGCTGACACTCCTAAAGGCTTTGCATTGCAAGACACTGGCTTCCTTTCTGCACCTGCTCCTGCTGTCTGCACTGTCAGGACAGCGACGCTCGTCAAGGGTGCTACGATTTCTTGACTCACACAGTGTTCTGACACACAAAATGCTGTACAGTCATGCACAGACACAGTGCTAATGCTGCAGATGTCGAATGGACTTACGTATCAGACAGAGCATCTTGCTTGCAACCGACAGTCTGCTCCTGCGTTCAACAGATAGCTTGGCTATCTGTGCCCACCCATACTGGCCCAATCCTGCTGTCAGCAATCAGTCTCAGCTTCCTTTCTTCAATGCTCTGCACCCTTTCATTGGGCAGTGCATCAGAGATATGGTCAAGCAGGCCTGACAATCCAACTGCAGTCTGCTGCTGTACAAATGGGCTCTTTATCCAGCACCTCAGCAGCCGCAGGAATTGTATATCCAAGCAGGAGTGAAACATAACTGACAAATAAACATATGTACTTGACATTCTCTTCTGAGCCCTCCTGAACTGATCAAGCATCACAGACTGGAGAGCGCCTAACCAACCGCTTTATGGGTTTTGAGATCCGACAATGCAGGACCCATGTACCGTGCTGTGGCCCTGTATGAGGTCATACTCCAAATTGGCGGAGAGCTTAGTTAGGCATGCAGCATTTTGCCTTTTGGACACCACCAGGGGATTTGACATCTTGTGTGTTGCAATGGCTGCCACACTGTTCAGGCAAACAGCAGGTTCACCATCATTTGTCCTCGTCATGTTTGCAAATTGGTAAACCTGTTGGCAAGACCTGCTTATCAGGATGTCAGAATTTAGACAATTCTAGCCAGCAGGATGTCCCCTTATGGGAGGTGGTCATTCATGCCTTGCCAGAGCGTTTTACCCTGCTGGATACGAAGTAATTACAAGACAACGTTTTTGATTGTTGCACGTTGATGATAACCATGAATGGGTTTTGCTTTCGCTTATGGTAACTGGCTGTGATTTTTTTTATTTGCTCACCAAGCTGTTTCTGCGTACACCTGACGCCTCACCTATCCCGTTGTACAGGGCAAGATCGGTCAGAATTTTTTTGTTGTTGCTTACTAGTCATTTATAAGCTGTCTCCTAGTCCTGCTAAGCAGCGTAAGTCACTATGGTGTAGTCAGAGAGATGGAATTTGAAGAAGTGGCAGCATTGTAATGTGACGTTTGCTGTACCCGTTGAAACAGTAGATATCAGTACCTTGGGCATTGTTAGCGTATGCTGCACATAAATTCAATGGAAATTCACTGTAACTGTTACAGTGGTTCACTTGCAGAATGCTATTTACCATGTGGATTGACGTAAATGCCTCTATTGACCGTACACACCCAAGCAATTGATGCAAATACCTACCGAATGCTTTTAGGCACAGCGTCTTTTCAGTTTGCTTCTTGCTACAGCGTGCATGCGATTTGTCAGTAAAGGCAGCACGTGCTCAGAGCTGAGGCGGACATTGTTCTGCTGCAGCAGATGCCCAATCTTTCCCATTGCTCGACCACGCCAGCTCTGAAGCCCTCCATACATCCACTTTTAGAACCAGCTTTTGTCTTCCGTTTCATTTCGAAAACATCATGACTGCTGCTGCATCTCTTGCCTCATCATCAGCCTACTGTGCATGCTCCTTTCAGGCTGCTCGCCCAAACACCCGTGCGCGTAGGCAACAGAGGCTAGCAGTCAAATTTCAGGCTACCCACGAGGTAACTGATGTGCCACGGACTCTGTTCGTTGACGCGGGCAGACTGAAGCGAGGAGCAACTCCAACTGCGTCTGCTGCCTGCAGGTTGCACGCAACAGAGCCCTGGTGGCTGGGTTGGCCCTAGTAGCTTCTGTGCCTCTGGTGTTCAGCGGTGAGCGCAAGCATCAATGTTGAGGGTTCTGGAGGGTGTTCAACCAGCTGTATCAGTCAACTTACAGGTTGACAGTTGCATGCAGGAACTGCCGATGCCTTTGTTGGCAACACAGCAAAGGATTTCAGTGAAAAGGTGTGCATGTCTTTCTGTGCATGTCACGTGCATGCCACATACATGACTTGCTGTTTGTGTCGATCTTCACCACTGCTTACAGGTTAACAGATACACACCAAGTCCTGGTGCTGTGACAGACGCGGTGTCATCAAAAGTCAGTGCCATATGCTCTTCCATCTTTTGTTGCGTCTGCTATGCCTGCTTTGGTTGCCTTGAAACTACGCACACTGCAAACATGACCACCTTGATGACTAACTTCGTCCACTACAGTCTAGTACCATGTGCTCTTGCACTGTATGCAATTGTCACTCAGTTGATGACTGAAATGAAATTCCAAAGCATTGCTTTGTACTGCGACAGTAGCTTCGGTACAGACTGCATCTGGGTTTGTGCTGCAGGTAGAAGAGGTCACGCCGGATGTGCCTCTGCCAGGGCTTAAGCAGAAGGGCAAGGAGGCTGAGGCCATTGGAAAAGTGAAGGGGCCCCAATCTGGCCCTGGTGCAGCTGATCAGGTGACTCCCTGCTCCTACCAGCCTTGTGTGGTGCATGCATACTGAGCTTCAGCTGGCAAGCAGGCACACACAAACAGACATGGCTTCACATGCAGCAGCCCAGCAGTCAAATCAAATGACCATGCTGCATTGTATGTACGTTTTGTGCATTTTGAATCAGCCGCCAGGACCTGGTGTGACATGACATGGTGTGTACCCGTGAAAGCAGTTAGCTTGCTTTATAACCCTGCTTGAAGAATAGCACACCATGTTTGGAATTCATGCAAGGTAAGCCTTTCTGACTCCTCCTGTTTTGCTTCTGCTGCACATTTACCCTTGCCTGAAGCCGTCATGCAAGGTAAGCCTTTCTGACTCCTCCTGTTTTGCCTTTGCTGCACAGTTACCCTTTCCTGAGGCGGTGCCCAGCAAGGGAAGTCTGGCTCAAGCCAAAGATGCAGTCACAGATGGTGGTGGTGTTGGTGGTGGTGAATTCAGCATCACTGACTCTCCCTGAGTCACAAGTGCTCTGTCAAGGTGCTGACAACAGAGCAATGCAAACACCAGCTTTGGCTATCCCACTCACACATGGTTAGGGTGCATTGTCTCAAAATTTGATCTTCAGTGACTACTTGCGGGTACTGATGTGTTTTAGCAAACCAGTGAACAGAGATTTTCTGCTTGACGGTGCACCAGCGCTTCCACATTTGTCCAGGCTCCTTTACTATCTCAGAGATTTTCTGCTTGGCAGTGCACCAGCGCTTCAATGAACCTTCTGCATACTGTTACTGAACCTCCAAGGCTGAATGAGACAGGGCTGCACTGACACCAGTCAATTCCTGGTGGCTTGGTGACTCAGATGGCACATCTGCTACAACAGGGCCAGAAAATGCTTGCTCGAGTTGCAGACCACCTGATTCTTCAATTCTTTCAAGTGCAGACCACCTGATTCCTAATGTCTTTTGAGTGCAGACCACGTGATATTTCATTTCTTTGCAATGCAGACCACCTGATTCTTGACTTCTTTTGAGTGCAGGTCAAGGGGGCCGTTGATGATGTGGCTGACAAAGCAAGTGATGTCAGCAAAGGTGCCCTAGGTGACACCCCTAAGCCCAAGGGGGGTTTGTTTGGCCGCATTAATGAGGAAGCTTTAACCAAGAACTCACCTTCTAAACAGATTGGCAAGTAGGCAGTGGTCCAAGTTTCAGCCACTGCTGCATGCAGCACCGCTGTACGGCTGCCAAGATTTGGGATATCTGATCCTGCCTGACCACTTGATGAGATGATAATCTGGTATAGGGTAGATTCACTTGCAGTTGTAACAAATATCTGGTTTATCTGTAACAAAAATCTGGGTTATCTATGCTAATCTTCACTGTCAGACACTACAATGATTATTGAGGGGATGTCTGAACTTTCCTTTTATGATCAAAATCAATGTGCAGAGATCCTATGCCCATGAAGCTGAGGTAATGGTGAGGTTGCTCAACCTGATGGCGCTTGCAGATTAATTAAGCTATCAGTGCAGTGCAGGATTTGGACGCAGAGAGTAAGACTAGAGCCAGCTTTGATCCCATTGGTTTACAACATTGGATACAAGCACTATGTTGCGCGCCACTGCATAAAAGCGTTGCACAGCATGTATCAATCGAAAGCCTGTCTTTAATAACGAGCCAGAAAAAGGCTGCATCAACTACAAGCACATTATACAGTAAATGTTGAAAAATGTCGAAACAGTGTGATGTTATCACGGTGCCTACTGCCAGAACCCATGGCTATTATGGGTTGCTGGACGGCACAACCCTGCTCTGACTGCGCTGCTCAAACTTTTCCAAAGCCCTCCGGGAAGCTGGTACCATGACTACAAACGCAAAAATGAACACCCACACAATTCCATCTTCCCTCGAAGTGTAGCCAAATGGAAACTTGTAAAATCTGAACACGTGCGCCGCGTCAAAGAAGCTGGGTCCAAGGAGGTTGCAGAGGAAGGCAAATATAGTGTAGACCACCCAGACAACTGACTCTGCCACGCTCATGGTCTTGCAGAAAGGCTGAGTGTCCTTGCCAAATGTAAAGACAGGAATCAAGATTTGGCATAGGCCCACGCACCAGCAGGCTGACAGTGTTGGGTTCTGCAGCGCATTTCAATTTGCTCTGCATGCTGGCCAAGACTACAGCACACCAGGACATCCCAAGGCAAGCTACAGGGCAGGGCATAGGGCAGGGCACAAGCAGGTCATCAGGACAGGGCAATGAAGGCTACTCTGTGAGGCATGGGCATGGCAGGGCAGGGCAGTGCTGAGGCGGTTTCTGGTTGTTGAGGCATAAGTAAAATTGTTGGGCAATATACAGTGCACAATGCATCTTGAGAGCATCATGAAAAGCTGCGCCACAGGTCATCAGGGTCAATCAACAGCAACGTCAATCAGTTTGCAAAAGGTACGTATCTCAGGAGAGGCAGATGGAAGCATGAGTAACACTACAGGTCACGTGGGGTCCAGCATCACTAAGGCTTAGTAAGGCTGACCTCATATGAGCTACCGTTGCCGCCTTTGTACCAGGGCTGAGCAATAAGCCATTGTAGACAGCTCCAGTACATGCAGCCTGAAATGAGCAGCATGACTACTGTATGGAGGTAATGCTTCATGGTACACAGCATCTGTGGGGGGCGCCCGGGAGTGAGCCAATCTGCAGCAGGGCGTAAGCTTGCTGCCAGTCCCAGGGACAGAGCAACCCAATCGTACGTCCCTCTCTGCAACAGCATTAGCTCTCCTCAATCCTGAAACGTCTGTTCTTAACTCAGAAACAGCATCCCTACACCAGGAACCTAAGTAGAGAAACGTCTCGGGACAGGAAAATCGTGTTTCTAACTTGTGGAGATGTTTTAGGTGCATGAACACTCGACATGAGAGGACCAAGAAGAGAAAGGAAACGGCTACACCTTGGGGCGCCAGTTTTATGAGAAGCCAAGTGTTATACCGGGCAGCCCAGTGTGAGAGGAGCGATCGTTGCATTGGAAGTGGGGACACACAGAACAGTCAGCTGTGGTGCGAAAGGCAGGTGCGAAAGGCAGGTGTGAAAGGCAAGTAGGTTGAAGGGCAACAAGAGGAGCCAAGTTCCAAGCAAACTGAACGGCAACTGCTCAGAGCAGATCTCAGGATTACGTGCAAACGGCAGGTTGAATGGCAGCTGCCATAGGGAACCAGGCAAGAAAAGGAGACCAAAAGGCCAAATGTTGAGAGGCTGACGCAGAGGGCAGATTGCAGCAGAGTCTCAGCAGTACAGCTTGGCTTGACTAACTAGTGTTTGGTCCATTGAGAGGTAGGGAACTGAAAGGTCTACTGTACTCACAACAGTGTTATATGCACTCACAACTGGTGACTGTTCAATCTGCGTTATCGCTTGCATCTGTTATTGATGCTGTTTACCTGAACATTGGAGAACGAGGAGCCATCAAGGTAGAAAGTCATGTTCATGGCCAGATGCAGAAGTATCTGATACACCACCATGTACTGCAGTCACACAAAGAAGGAAGCTGGACAAATGATGCCTAATGAGGTCCTTAGTCACCATACGCACAAGACCATGCAGTCATAAGCAGCTGCATCTACAGCATGTGCAGCTTGAAACAGCAGTCAAACAAAGAAGGTAGACAAATGATGCAATCTGAGGTTCTGAGTCATCTTGCATATGGCACCTTGGGATCTCACTGGCTAAAAGCAGCTGATTTACTGCATGTTCAACTCGGAACAGCAGTCACTGAGAGCAGACGCTATACCAGAACTATGGGCACAGCAATAATACTGGACTGTTCAACAAATTGGGAACAACTAGGTTAGTTCAGAGTAGCAACAGACTCTGAGTGCAAAGTGCAAAGTGCAGTAAAATGTCTGAGTAACCCAGACTATCGGCTGAACTATATGCAGGGTGCAACAAAAGATGATATGGCCAGCCAAACAATGCTCACAATCAACAAGTGCAGACCCAGCTGCATTCATGTGTTCCATATGAGCAAAGCTTTTGATTGGGAAACAAACAAACCAACAAACCAACAAACCAACAAAACCATATAGTGCTATGCCTTACCTTGACAAGTGCCAGCTTGATCACTTGAGCAGCTCGGGCTTCCCTTATCACAACTGCCACACCTGCACCACAAAGTCACCACACATTCTAGTTCAGTTGTGAGATGCAATCCCTGTTGCTGCGCAATCAGTGTACAGCTACTACTGTAGTGTAACACTAAGCATCTTGCAAGAGTAGCAAAAAATTCTTTCCCATTTCGTTGTTCTGCACTCATCCTTGTGGGTGCTCTTCCAGTCTTTTGTCTGACATTCTTTGCTACAGTAACGCGCTTTGTGGCATCCGACAGTCTACGGCTACTACAATGGGCACCATGCAAGACAGAAAGAAGAAGATCATAACCGGAGCCTCCCAAGGCGGCAGCCCGGTGATATGACCTTAGGCCATAGCCCACATCATGCAAGACCCCTCACAAGACCCCTCATGAGACCCCTCAGTTGAGGGGACTGACCTGCAATGGAGGCTTTTCTGTCTGCAAGGGTGGCTGCTGCTGAGGCCTCACTGGACCCCACAGCCATCCCCACATCTGCTGCCCCCAGTGCTGTCAAATCATTGATGCCATCCCCACAGTACATGCATGTCTTGCACAAGCCCTGCAACCATCCCCACACTCATTGCTGCCATCCCCACAGTCATTGATGCTACCCCCACAGTCATTGATGCCATCCCCACAATACATGCATGTCTTGCACAAGCCCTGCAAGCATCCCCAAAGTCATGGATGCCATCCCCACAGTACATGCATGTCTTGCACAAGCCCTGCAACCAGCAAGGGCCAAAACTGCAGACTGCAGGTGGCACCACTTTCAACTGGTACTGATCATTGACATGCAGGCTTTGCCAAAGGGTATCAGATGCACGCACATCAGTTTCCCCTCCTAACAGGCTGGCTCTGAAGATCAGACACAAGGTGGCTCTTCTCCAAGTGGCAGTTGGTGAGGCTTGCAAGTCCAGACTCCGTTTCCAGCAGCTCAACGCTGAAGTGATGGTTGAGCTGGTGTTATTAGTCACCACAGTCCCCACCAGCAATGGGCTAGGCAACTTGTGACAGCCAGACAGACAAGCGTCGTTCCAAATCTTCCAAAGAAGATTGGCCACTTCACAGACCTTTGGTGCAGACAGTCCAATCAGTGATTACAGGGTTGTCAATACTGCCTCTTACTGACGCAGAGTACATTGATGCTGTGATGCAACTTGCCGCCTTGTTGTTTGTTGGCATTTCTGCTTCAAATGTCAAGTCTGGGGAAACACATACTATGGTAGGTTTCTCAGCACCTGATCAGGACCCAGCAGCTTCAAAGCTCTGCATTTCTGATGCAAAGGTGACTCGCAGACCTTGTTTTCCCTAACCAAAGGTTTTTGGGGTCTTGTTTACAGCCGTTTGTGTTCCATCTTTCTCACATCTTGCAAGTTCTCTGCAGTCACCAGTCACTAATCATGCTCGTCATGAGCCACAAAGCGCCAAAACTCATGTTTGCCATCAGCACTGTTGTTATCATCACTATGACTCTTATCCTTATGATTGTAGATTGTCATTTGTTATATGTTTTGTTGTCACTATCCACTACAGTGTGTTCCATGTTGTGTTCTTATCATCCATTATTGCAATGATTATTTACCATTGTTTCTGTGTCTTCTATGTTGTCTGATTACTGTCTTGTCATGGGGTGCTCTGGGCTGCCGCCTTAGGAGGCTCCCTTTATGATCACTGAAAAGCGTAAACTGTTGTTGTTTTTTGTTTTTTTTTTGGTGATGGGGCTCACCGGCACGTGCCTTAGGAGGCTCCCATTATGATCGCCGAAAAGCTTTTTTTGTTTTGTTCTTTTTTTTGATATAGCTCACCGGCACGCGCCTTGATTGGCCCTTGAAGGTTTGATGCAGGCCTCGCTCCCCCAGCAGGTCCATCACCTGACCCTTCTGATGAGACCTCATGCGGGCAAACACCACCACATTACTCATCACCGTCTCCACCACTGACAGGTCATCCTGCTGCAGCATGTGCTGAAACGCCGGCCCTGTGACGCAGCATTGCGCCTGCCCCTGCACGGACGCACAAACATCCTTGGGGACAGGGCGAGGGGTCTTGAAGTGTGGTGCATCGTGGGGGTGTATATGGGCTCTGCTGCTGATGTGTCTGTCTGTAGCATGTGTATGACTGCTGGCCATGTCAAGGGATTTCATGCATGTTGCTGAAAAACGCTCACAGCATAATTAGTATTAGTATTATTATTACTCACAGCCAAGACGCACACACCAAGGCAGGTGACACAGCCTGATGTACTTGCAGGACCTTTGTGGCACGGATGTGAGGCATGCTTGCATCTGCGCTGTTTCCTGCTGAGCAGAACTGAAAAGAGAAGGTTACAGTCTGTGTGAAACCCTAAAAGAAAGGGCTGAGGGCAAGTGCCTCCTTGTGGCCTGCTGGGCAAGCTTAGCCCAAGGGCATTTGTCATGCTGGAAAGAGCCCCTGGGTCCTTGTTGTAAAGAAGCATTACCTGGGCTATGCTGGTCAGAGCGCTGAGGGCATCCCCATCCTCAAAAGCATCTCCATTGTCCAGCAGGAACTTCAGCCCCTCACATGTCCTCTCCTGCTCATTGGCCTTGCTGATGTGGAAGGACACGGCCCTTTTGGGGGTCAGGGGGGTGTTGACTGCAGACTTGTTGCACTTCAGAGCTGAGTGCATGCACCCAGGATGTTTACAGGATGGCCTGATCTCCGTTTGGGATTGAATGATGACTACGCGACTGTCCCCAGGGATCATGCCTGCTCCCCGAGCTACTGCTATGGCCGTTTGATGGTAATCGCCAGTCACCATCATTGTTCTGATGGCTCCCCTGCAAATCATTGAGCTGCTTGTTTCATCACCACTGCGTCATTCACAAGAGTCTCTGCCTCAGAGATGCTCCCCCTAGTGCTTGTAGCATGCAGTTGCTTGGATGTTCTGAATCTGCATGACTGTGTTTTGCGCGTTTGATAGTATAGATTCACCCAATGCAAGACTTAAGCTTTCACAGAAAGTTTTTGAGCTTTTCAGGCAGAAGTCAAGCTTTCAACAGAACCTGAGCTTCCAAAGCAGAGCCTGAACCAAAGCTCGAGTGCGTCATGGAGTTTTAATATTATTGTTATTATTATTATTATTATTATTATTATTATTATTATTATTATTATTATTATTATTATTATTATTATTATTATTATTATTATTATTTTTATTGTTATTGTTATTTTTATTGTTATTTTTATTGTTATTGTTATTGTTATTGTTATTGTTATTGTTATTGTTATTATTATTACTATCATCATCATCATCATCATCATCATCATCACCATCATCATCATCATCATCATCATCATCATCATCATCATCATCATCATCATCATCATCATCATCATCATCATCATCATCATCGTTATTATGATGATGTTCATTATTATCATAGAGTGGTCTTGGCCCTGCACACACCTCATGCATGACGGCAGCATTGCAAGCTTCATGAAAATGGTTTTGCACTCACAGAAATGCCATGATGGCAGATTTGCACTCATGAAACCCATCCTGATGGCTCTTTTGCACTTCTGAAAAGCATCACTTTAACAGGTTAGCACCCACAAAAAGCATAAAAATGGCAGTCATGCGCTCATGGAAGCCATTGTGATGGCAGCTTTTGCAGTGATATGATCATCATGATGGCAGGTTCTGAAGTTTGATACACTCAGTATCCAATCAAAGTTGTTGAATTTCATGCCGTAGTTCAACATAAAAGCAGAGTTTGCAATTATGGGAATCATTATGATGGATGTCTTGCACATGTGGGGAACCATCATCGTGGCAGATTATGCAATCACATGAGACATGATCATGGCAGACTATGCCATCATGTGAGTCATGAGGTACAAGTACCACCTGTCCTGCAAGTGTGTGATGCAATCCCGAGAGTCATGTCTCAAGTGGTTGGACAGCACAAACAGCCCTAGCACGTCCAAAGAGCCTGCCCTAGCTTCTAGCTGCTGCTGACTCATTGCAGCCAGATTCAGCTTCCCCACCCCCTGCACTACCCCCCCTGCTAGGGCCAGCAGCCGGTAGCTCTGTCCTGAGTAGTTGTCCACCACCTGTACAGCACATGGCGCAGGCTGTCTACCATTTTGTACAGGCTGGGCACATGGGGCGCTGTTGCTGTAATCTGGCCTGAACAGGACGTATGGTAACCTGTCTAGATTCAGCAGGAATCTGGCATGAAGAAGACGTATGGTCTACCTGTCTAAAGTCAGCAGGAATCTGGCCTCCTCTGATGAGCTGTTCAACTGCAGAGGGTGCGCCTCTGACAAACAGCAAGCCAGTATCTGGGTTATCAGTGTCAACAGCTACAACTCCAGACCTCATCAGTGGAGCTTCAAACTCAAACCTCCTCAGAATTTGCAGGGTGAGCACCTGATCAGCCATTCTGTGGCCCCTGTTGAGTGGCAAAGCCACCAGGTTTTGCTCCTGCAAGATCACCCCACATGTTGGACCTGGGCCGGCGTACGTGGGTGTGTGCGAGGCTGGTTCTCCATACTGGCTCATCCTGAGCATGTTGTGTACAACAGCTGTTGTAAGCATGCTCAAGACAAGCCTGTGAGCCAGTTCTGAATCAACACCTGGCTTTTGCTTTCAGAATGATGAAAGTGCAGCAGCTCTAAGTTGTGTCAGCAGCACAGTTGAAATGACTGCGTCTGGGTTGTCAAGCAACATGTGAGCCAGACTATGACACGCGTACTACATGATCCCTAACCCAAAATTTGAGACTTTGTAAGCTGCAAGCAGTACTACCACACTGGGTGAGGCAAACATGTAATAGATAGGAGCGTGCAATTGCTTGTGCTGGTTCATAATTGTCTGTCTCCCAGACATGTCATACTTTCTTTAATCGCTGCAGGACATTGTTAGTCTCAGACAGGCCTTCTCATAACGTGCTCCCTTTCAACCACTGCAAGAGACTCTCTGCACCTTGTGTCGGCAGCAACAATGCATGTACATCAGTGAACAATTGGAACAAGTTTTGCAGTGAATTGGAGCTCTTCTCAATCCCAATACGTCTATTTTATTTCAGAAACGTCATTCCTACACTAGAAATCTAAACTCAGAAACGTCTGGGGACAGTGAACACGCGTCTCTAAATTGTGGAGATGTTGAAGCTATTTTTACAGGAGCAAGAAGAAGAGCCACCCTGCTCACCAGGAACTGTGCTTCCACAGCCTTGAAGACTTCCCTTTCACAGACATCTCCCACTGCTTGCTTCCTGCTGACAAGGCTGAGAGCATTGCAGACAGCAGCAGCTTGTTTGAGCCTGTCTGGCCACCTGAAAGCGCTCCTTTGGAGAGTGGTAAACTCCCCTTTCTCCACTGGCAGCATCCCTTGAAACTCAGGCTGCAGATCACACACACATTTATAGACATGTATCAATCACAAACAGCAGTAGTCAGTCGGGCAAGCGCTCCCCTGCAGGGTGGTAAACTCCTCTCGCTCCACCCTAGAAACTCAGACTGCCAAGCACATACACATTTACAGACATATATCAGTCACAAATAGCAGTAGTCAGTTGGGCAAGCGCTCCTTTGAAGAGTGGTAAACACCCCTTTCTCCACTGGCAGCATCCCTTATAACTCAGGCTGCAGCACACATACACACACGCTCACGTATCATTCATCAGTCTCAAACAGGAGACAATGCTGCGTGGGTGTGTGCATGTGTGTGTGCGTGCGCGTGTGCATGTGCGAGCTGACAGGCATTGCATGTACTTGATGCCTGTTGGCTAAGCCTGCGCTTTGATCACGACTTGATATGGTTAGCGTATAAATATTTGTTGATGATATGAATATGTGAATTATGATTAAATGTATATACTTAAAATGGCAGCAGTCAGGATCATGTATCTCAAGGCACCCCTGAGGGTAGCCAAAGACCGCCTGCTTGCCAACAAGCAGGACACCATGAATCAAATAGAAAAGAAAAGGAAACATCTACGCCTTTCAGCAATAATTACAGAAAAGCCTGAGAATGAGGTACTTTGGGCTTCCCTGTTGGAGGGAGCAAACTCCTCATTCCACAACAGGACAGGCAAAACATGCCTGTGCTTCCAGCAATTTGACCTTGAGACTGTTCTCCTGTTTTGGTGACACATCAGCAAGAGACTTACCACGCTGCCTGTCAAGGTGCCAGTCTTGTCAAAGCACACCACCGACATATCAGCAAGAGGCGGACCACGCTGCCAGTCAAGGTGCCACTCTTGACAAAGCACATCAGCAAGCAACTTACCACGCTGCCTGTCAGAGTGCCAGTCTTGTCGAAACACACCACCGACACATCAGCAATGGTCTTGATCTTCTCAGCCTGCAGCACATGGATGTGCTGCCTGGCCAGCTTCCTCGCACATGTTCCCTGCGACGTAATAACAATAATGATAATAATAATAATAAATAAAAATGTTAATAGAAATAACATTAAAAATACAAAAAAAGAATAACAATAATAATGCTTTCCAGCTCATGATGAGCTAGGTATGTGCGGGACAAGTCTTGTCTCTCCAAAGCTGTTTGTCTGCCTGTAACATAATCATTTGATGATCTGAACTTGTTATGGATGCCCCCTTCACCTTGTGAGCCCAGCTGTGACAACTTAGTATACACTCTGCTTGCTGCCTCTGACTTAACTTCTTTCTTCGGCAAACTTTTGTTGTGATCAGCATTGGCTTTACCAAGCTTCATAGGGTACATTATCCACAACTTCATTGTCATAATTGACAGCATGATCCCATTTTTGATGCAGATGAGCAGCCCCTTCTGGACAAACAATGAACAGTTACGGTGCATCTGCATTTGCACTGAAGGCTTGATCGTGCTTGTGATTGTTGCTTTCAATCTTGCAATCATTCATAGTGTCATTACTGCTGTTATTATTCACAGGATTCCTTTGCTTAAAGTGTGTGATGCTAAATGCGTACAGTCACGGTGCTGGCATACTCCAAAGGTGCAGCACTGTGTTGCTCTGGCCATGCAAACAGCGCAAGCAGCAGCAGCATGTCAGTACCAAAATTGCCCATGTATCAAGCTACAATTTCAAATGATGGCTGCACACCAGCTCCAGTTTCGCAGTGAGGTCGTATTGTTTTTTGCACCAAGCAAAATGTATGTGTGTTGATGCTGGGCAGCCCAGTAAAATACTTGGCTTCTCATTAAACTGACGCCAAAAGGCGTAGTCTTTTCTTTTCTTTTCTTTTCTATTGTGTGTTGATGAGGGGAGGAGCACTACTAGTGAGAAGATGAGAACTGTTGCCAGTCCAGTGGGGGTTGTTTGCACCCAGCAAACTGTATGTGTGTTACTGATGGGGAGGATCACTACCAGTGAGAAGATGAGAACTGTTGCCAGTCCAGTGGGAAAAGCCCCAAGGAAGATGTTGGCAACCCTCTTGACCACGTCTGATGGGCCATGATAGTATGTGCGAGCCCTGGTGATGTACAGCACAAAGATGCCAATGTGTAGCAGCAGTGCAAAGGCACAGAAGCTGAACAGATCCTGCAGGCACCACATGCTTGTTGGGTTCATTTGGGTTGCGGTGTATAATGCATAACAGCAGCACAAAAATGCCCATGTGTAGCAGCAGTGGGAATGCACAGAAGCTGAACAGCAGTCATGATATGCTTGTTGGGGTTAGTTGGATTGTGGTGCACTATGCATGGCAGCTGTCTGATGTACAGCATGAAGGTGTCAATGTGCAGCAGCAGTGCAAAGGCACAGAAGCTGAGTAAATCCTGCAGGCACGACATGCTTGTTGGGTTCATCTGGTTTCTGATGCATTACACATAGCAGCAGCATGAACATCCTGATCTGCAGCAACAATGCAAGTCCACAGAAAGCAATAACATGATGCAAACACAGCATGCTTGTTAGGGTTCAGTTGGGCTGTGGTGCATGGCAGCTACAGAATGTATAGCATGAAGGTGCCGATGTACAGCAACAATGCAAGTGCACAGAAGCTGAACAGAGCCTGCAATCATGATATGCTCGTTGGGTTCAGTTGGGTTGTGGTGCATTATGCATGGCAGCTGTCTGATACATAGCATGAAGGTGCCGATCTGCAGAAACAATGCATGTGCACAGAAGCTGAACAGTTGCTGCAACCATGACATGCTGATTGGGTTCAGTTGGGTTGTAGTGCATTTTGTGTTGCAGCTGGCTGGTGCACAGCACGAAGGTGCCAGTGTGCAGCGACGACGCAAGGGTACAGCAACCGAACACATTCTGCAACCATAACATGCTTGTTAAGTTCAACAACGGTTTTTGCTGAAGTACGCCTGGGGCATGGCAACTACCTGCTTGCCTTGTTGGCTAGATGCGTCAGTGAGCTGATATGAACAAAAGCTGCAAAGCCACGGCAGCAGTGCAGATGTGTGCAACTAGTGTAGCAACACTGCAAATGCCAATCCTGTTGCGTCAAGATGCAAGGCCATCCCAGGTCACAGTGTCCTGAGGTTCTGGCGTCACAGCAGCTGGCTCACCCTGAGGAAAGGATCCTTGTAGAGCTGTGTGTTGTGTAAAGGGTTGGTGACCTGCCGCAACATATTGCCCATTGTTGTGCACAGCCCTGTTCTGACCACCATCACCAGAACTTCGTCCTCCGCATTGCTCTCATTCCACACCTGCCAATCATACTGACTAACCCAAAAGTTGAGGCAAAGCACATCTGCAGCTGGCTCAACAAGACTGCTTGCAGACTTGTCAGGTGGGCAGTTGTGCATGCTAGTGCATGTTCTCAGATCATGGCTGCGTGTATTGCACTGCTCAACAGGGCTTGTTTGCTGCATAACAGGGCCTTAGTTTGACCAAAAAGCAGCAGCCAGGGACCAGAAGATGAGCAGCTTAACACAGCTGAGTTTGAGGGAAGTGTGAGGCTTGTTCTGTACCTGCTGAACAAAGGTACCAGCATGTACTGTACAGGTATGATGAGTGTCCGGGTGGTAGCCGTTAGTCTTCATCACTCCGCCCTCTGGCACAAAGCCAGACTTGCGCACCTGGGCAGCCTGCAGCAGAACTCCAGCAAACGCTCACATCAAAGTTGTACTAAGTCACTTTGAATTTCCACAAGCTGATTGTTTTTCACAACGTAAATTTGAGCTTAGCCTGTATGTCACGAGTGTGACTGCAAGCAGTGTGTGGCGTTTGCCTATGCTACGGACAAGTGGAAGGTGCCCTGGTTGATATTAGGATTGTGAGGCACTTTACTGGCAGATGACAAGGGACAGCGATGAGCAGCCTTCCTGAGACAGACAATGCCTTTCCTGAGACAGACAATGCCTTTCCTGAGACAGACAATGCCTTTCCTGAGACAGAAGGTCTCCTCTTTTGCAAGGCATCATTCTCTTCTCAAGGCCACTTTTGTGTTCAGCACAATCACAAGCTCTCAGCTGGAGCGCATGGCACAGACATCATTCAAACTCACAGACAAATGAGCTATGGAGTACAAAATTGGCAGGATCTACCAGCAGATGTCGTTCCTTGTGTGTGTACAGGGTTCGTCACCATCTGCACAGATGTCAAAATGCTCAAGAGCACCATGCACACAAAGAACCTGTGCATCCCAATCACATGACAATCACATGACATTTATTCTGCACTGGACTATGGCCCTAGATGTCTTGAGGTTATAGGCAAGATACC
>JAABUS010004859.1_pt1 | contig 18645 bp, 15 predicted proteins | sample 5560161 | NCBI WGS metagenome assembly JAABUS01 (sample SAMN10711885, study PRJNA513376) | rock metagenome | isolation source: Antarctica rocks | place: Antarctica: Victoria Land, Trio Nunatak nord | collected 2016-01-04 | reverse complement strand
CGAGCGGACGCAGCGTGGCGAGAGCAGGCGCTCGGCGACCTGCAGGACCAGCTCGCCGCCGCGATCGACACGCGTGAGGAGCAGGCCGAGCGCCACCGCGAGCGCGTCGCGGCGCTCACGGCCGAGCGGGACGCCGCCGCCGAACGCGTCGCAGCGCGCGACCTCGAGCTGACCGCGCTCACCACGGAGAGCACCCGCGAGCGCGACATGGCGCTGGCCGGGGCGGAGGAGGCCTCGGCCCTCCTGACGGCCGAGCGCGAGCGCGCCACCTCAGCGCTCGCGCTGGCCACTGACGCTCTCGACGCCGAGCGCGAGCGGGCCGCCGGGATGGAGGCCGAACCCGACGCGGTCCGTGAGCGCCTCGCGCTCCTCGCCGACGACCTGGAGGCCGCCCGGGCCCACGCGACGCAGCTCAGCGCTGACCACACGCAGACGGTCGCGGCGCTGACCGCGCAGCGCGACGAGGCGTCTGCCTGGGCGGAAGCCGCGGTCGTCGAGGCGGCCACCCGGGCGGAGGACCTTGACGAGGCCGCCGAGCGCCTCCGCGCGCAGACGGGCGAGCTCGCCGACGCCCGTTCCGAGCGCGAGGGCCTCGTCGCCGAGCTCCAGACGGAGCTCGACGCTCTGCGCGCGGAGGTCGAGCGCGCCGACGCGGAGGCCAGCGCACGCGCCGCGCTCGAAGGCCGCCTCCAGGCGCTTCAGGGCACGCTCGACGAGCGCGAGCGTGCCACCGACGCCGCGCTGGCCCATGTCCAGCGGCTCGAGGCCGAGCTCGCGGAGGCGCGCGACGCCGCCGAGCGTCGCGACCGCGCCGCCGACGCGGCGGAGGCGCACGCCGCCGCACTCGAGAGCCAGATCGACCGTCTCGACGCGGTCCTCCCCGATCGCGAGGCGACGATCGAGGCGTTGGAAGCGGAGCTCGTCACCGCGCGAGAACGGCACGACCACGAACATCGCCTGCGTCTCGAGGCCGCGGATGACCACGACGCGGCCGTCAGCGACGCGGACGCCGCGGAGGCCGTCGCCGCCGCCGCCGAGCGAGCCCGCATCGCGGCCGAGCAGCGGGCCGAGGCCGCCACCGCGCAGGCCACGGAGGCCCAGCGCACCGCAGGCCGCGCGCGCCGTGACGCCGACGACGCCGCCGCCCGCGCAGCGGCTGACGCCGACGCCCGCGCCGACGCCGAGAGGCGTCTCGAGGCCGCACTCGACGCCGTCGCCCAGGCGGATGGCCGAGCCGACGCCGAGGCCGCCGCGCGCGCCGCGCTCGAGGCGGAGGTGACCGAGCTCGCGGAGGCAGGCGATGCGGCCGCTGCGCGCGGCGCGGCCCGCGCCGCCGAGGAGCAGGCCGCCAACGCAGCGGAAGCGCAGGCTGCGGCCGAGCGCGAGGCCCGCGCCGCCGCCCGGGAGGCCAGCGACGCGAGCCGCGCGGAGGCGCTCGCCGCCGCGGAGACCGCCCGCGCCGAAGAGGAAGGCGCGCGGGCCGAGGAGGCCTTCCGCGCCGAGGCAGAGGCCCGCGCTGCGGCCGCACGAGCGGGTCCACGGGAGACGCTGATCCCCGCCAAGCGCGAGCGCCCCGGGGCTCTTCAGCCCGCGCCCGCGCGCCGCGCGCGTCAGCGCGTCTCGGCGAGCCCCCGCGCCCACCGGCCCGCAACGCGCCGCGCTCGCTCACGGCTGCTCCCGCACGACGGCGTCGTCCTCTTCCTCGTCGTGCTCGTGGCCATCGGCGCCGGACTGTCGCTCCTGATGGGCCTGCTGGATCTCACGGTCGCGCCCTAGCAGAGCCGGCCGGCCCCGTCGCGCCCGACGCACCCGTCGCCCCCGACGCACCCGTCGCCCCCGTCGCGCCCGTCGGCACCACGGGCGCCGCCGGCAGCGCGGGCGCCTGCACCGCCGCCGGAGCGAGCGGCGTACTGACCGCCGTGGCCGACGCTCCGGGCGGCGTCCGGTAGGCCACGGCGGCGAGCGCGACCTCCCGCGCGCGCGGCGACCTGGGGTCCAGCTCGAGCGCCCGCAGCGCCGCGCGCTCGAAGCCGGCCCGATCGGCCAACGCGAACGCCGAGGCCGCGAGGCTCAGCCACGCCGCGGCGGAATCGGGCTGGCGCTTCACGGCCTCCAGGAGGAACCCGCGCGACTCGAGCAGCCGGCCCCGGCGCCGCGCGATCGCCGCGGAGGCCAGCAGCGGCCGCAGGGCCACCGAGTCCAGGCGTGCGGCGAGGTCCGCCTGGGCCGCGGCTGCTGCCAGCGCCGCCTCGTCTGAGCCGGCGCGCACGGCGACCTGCGCGTCGGAGGCCTTCCCGTCCGCCCACGCAGGCAGGATCGCCGAAGCTGCGACCAGGCTGAGCACGAGCGCCGCACCCGACGCGACCAGCGTCGACGTCCCTGCGGCGCGCACCTGCGGCCTCCCGCCCGGCGCGCCCGCCAGAACGCCGAGCAGCACGAGCGCGGGAAGAGTCGCGCCCGGGATGCTCCAGTCCCAGTCGTAGAAGCCGTGCGCCACCCACCCGGCGACCGCCGCCAGGCCCGCCACCGCGAGGTCGCGCTCCCGGCCGCCGGGGAGCGCTCGCGCCCGCGCGATGGCCGCAGCGCCGAGCGCGCCGACGCCGCCCGCGAACAGCAGCAGGCCGACGAGCCCCGTCTCGGCGAGGAGCTGAAGCGGCACGGAGTGCGCCTGCGTGACGGCGAGCTCGTCGACGCGGTAGCGCAGGTGCGTGGCCCGGAAGGAGCCCGCGCCCCAGCCGCCGACCGGCCGGTCGGACCAGGCGCCGACGGCCTCCTTCCACCACACCCAGCGGTTGCCGGAGGTCGTCGTCACCAGGCGGTTGGGATCCAGCACGTCGTCCCGGCTGGGCTCGGTGAACCCGCTGACGCGGTCGGAGACGGTCCCGGGCAGGCCGCGATCGGAGACCGCGAGCCCCGCGACGACCAGCAGCACCGCGAACGCGGCGACGGTCGCCGCGACCCGGAACAGCGCGCGCGTCCGCTGAGCCGTCCAGTGGGCCCGAGGCTCCAGGCGCCAGAGCCCGAGCGCGCCGACCAGCAGCGCCCCGAGGCAGAGGACGAACGTGAGAAGCAGCAGGCGTCCGTCGCTCTCGCGGGCGGCCAGGGCGACGCCGTTGTCCGACGTCCCTGGCAGGCTGAAGGCGACCGTGAGCACCGGCAGGCTCGCCAGCCCGAGGCCTGCGAGCACCACGAGACCTCGCAGCCGCGCGCCGCCGAGGGCGGTGAGGACGACGGTCGCGGCCCCGACGGCGACGAGCCCGCCGCGCGAGTAGGTCAGCCCGATGACGACCCCGAGCAGAAGCCCGGCCGACAGCGCGAGGGCGCGCTCTGCGCGGCGTCGGCCCATGTCGCACGCGATGCGCACGGCGATCGGCACGGCGATCGCGCACACCAGCGCGAGCGCGTTCCAGTACCCGAGCGGCGCGCGCAGGCGGCTCAACGTGCCGGACTGGTCGAGGTCGAAGAGCCCCGGGATCGAGAGGCCCGGGAGCGTCTTCGTCGCGAACGCGTAGAGCGCGACCAGGGCCGTGCTTCCGAGGAGGAGCACGGTCACCCGCTCGATCGCCCGCGGGTCGCTCGCGCCCACCGCGAGCGCGAGCGCGACCACGATCGCGTAGGCGATCACACGGTTGGCCTCCAGCCACGTGCGGTCAGGGGTGATGCTCCACAGCAGGCTGAGACCGGACCACGCGGCGAGCAGCACGAGCAGCGCCAGCCCGATCGTGGCCGCGCAGCTCGCGCGCCAGCGGATGCCGTCGCCGCCCGTCCAGCTGACGACCGCCCCGATCGCGACGACGACGAGCAGCAGCTCCAGGCGCGTCTCCTGCGGGGGGCTCGCGGCGCCCGAGGCGAACGCGGCGTACGTGCTGGCGAGCACGAGCGCGAGGGTCAGGAGCGCCGGATGGCCGGGCCGGGCGCCGAGGGGCTCGGTAGGAGCCGGTGGCCGCGCCGCGGCCACCGGTGCACGGGTCGAAGCGGCCATGGATCCGGCCAGCGACGCTAGCATCACCACCTAGATGCGGTTCCTGCGCACGCTCCTCACGCTCCCGCTCGCTGCGACGCTGCTGCTGCTCCCCGCCAGCGCCCACGCCACCCCGAGCGAGGACTACCTCACCGTCTACAGGGCCTACCGGGCATCGGGCGCCGTGAACGGCTGCAAGTTCTCCGCGAAGACGCTCGCCTCGGCCAAGAAGGGCATCACGCCCGACGTCGACACGTACGCCCCCGACTTCCCCGAGGTGCTCGACGCGGCCCTGCGCCAGCGCGCGAGCGGCGACTGCGAGAAGGCCGCGACCAAGCCGGGCGCACCGAGCGGCGCGAAGACCGCCGCGACGGGCGCTGCTCCGTCCACGCCAGCGACCGGCGCCCCGCCCGCGCCGGCGCCCGGCGCGGGCGCCGCGACGGCTCCCGCCCCTCCCTCGGACGCTCCCGCTGCCGCCCCGACGACGACGCCCGCGCCGGCCCCCGAGGTCGTGGCCGCGCCCGCCGCCTCCGACGGCTCCGTGGAGTCGGTCGCGGGGCGCAAGGCGAGCGCGACCACCGCCGACGACGCCCCGCTCCCGCTCGTGCTGCTCGCCGTCCTGGCGAGTCTGGCCCTGCTTCTGGGCTTGATCTGGTCGCTGGGACGGTTCCTCGCGTTCGACCCTCCGTGGCTGGCCGCGGGTCGCCACGCGACAGCCGAGGCGGGCTGGCGCGCTTCGGCGTCGTGGGCGGAGTTCACGGACTGGGTGCGCCTCGGCCGGTAGGTTGCGTCGTCCATGGACGACGAGACGATGCGCCGGATCGGCGGCAACGAGGGCGCCTTCCGCAACGTGAACGAGGCGCTCCGTGCGGGCAAGACACTCGCCGATGCCGAGCAGCTGTTTCCCTTCCGCTGCGAGTGCGGGGTGCTCGGCTGCAACCGACTGGTCGAGCTGACGCTGCCCGAGTACGAGGCGGTGCGCTCGCGGCCGACCTGGTTCGTGATCGTCGACGGGCATGAGATCACCGAGACCGAGCGCGTCGTCGAGCGGCAGAATCGCTACAGCGTCATCGAGAAGGATGGCGCAGGCGCAACCGTCGCCCGCGAGACCGACACACGCAGCTAGCAAGCACACCAAATTGTGTGCAATCGTCCATGCGAGCGTGTGAAGCCGCCTGCCCGGGGTACGCAGAAGCCATGTTCGCCGAGGCCCTTCACCACGACCAGCTCACGCTCCGGCTTCCCGTGCGGCCGAAGAGCGTCGGGATCGGCCGTCGCGCGGCCGCGCAGTTCGCCGAGGAGACGGGCTGCGACCCAGCGACGCAGTGGCGGGTGCGGCTCTCCGTCTCCGAGGCGCTCTCGAACGTCGTGCTCCACGCGCACCCCCCTGACGAGGAGGAGCACCAGCACCTTGTTCTGCTGGCGGAGTCCGACGACCGTGCCGTCCGCATCACGATCTCCGACGACGGCTTCGGCCTGCGCGCCCGGACGGACTCGCCGGGCATGGGCCTCGGACTCTCGCTCATCGCGGGCTCCTGCGACGAGCTCGCCCTCGACGCGGGCCGCGACGGCGGCACGATCGTCCGCATGACGTTCCTTCGCTGAGAGCGGGAACTTCGCTTCGTGGTCGCTTGAGCGCAACGTCGTAAAATCCGAGGGGCGCGAGCGGTTCCATCCGCCGGGTCTGTGATCTTCATCGGCCCCGCCCGATGACCGCACCGCGCACCTCGACCGCACAGGAGACCGCCCGAATGGAAGGCGCCCCGCAGACCCTCATCCACGACGCGAGCGCCGGCGAGCCCCTCGCGGTCCCCCGCTACTTCACGAGCCCGGGGGTCCACCCGTTCGACTCCGTCGCGTGGGAGCTCCGCGACGCGCGGATCGGCTTCGGCGGTAACGTCTCCTTCGAGCAGACCGACGTCGAGTTCCCGTCGACGTGGTCGCAGAACGCGACGAACATCGTCGCCCAGAAGTACTTCCGGGGCAAGCTCGACTCCCCCTCGCGCGAGCGCTCGGTCAAGCAGATGATCGGCCGCGTCTCGGGCACGATCGCCGACTGGGGGCGCCAGCGCGGGTACTTCGCCTCCGCCGAGGACGGCGACGCCTTCGAGGCCGAGCTGACCTACATCCTGCTGCATCAGATGGCAGCGTTCAACAGCCCGGTGTGGTTCAACGTGGGCTTCGAGGAGAGCCCTCAGTGCTCGGCGTGCATGCCGTTCGGGCAGAAGGTCTCCACGCCTGCGGGCATGGTCGCCATCGGGGAGCTCGTGGAGCGCGAGCAGGTGGGTCGCGAGGTCTACGACGCCGACGGCGTGACACGGATCGTGGCGGTCAAGCACAACGGCACCAAGCCCGTCTTCCGCGTGACGCTGCACAACGGCCAGTCGATCGAGGCGACGGCCGACCACGTGGTCAAGGCGGTGGCCGAGCGCCGTACCGCGCCGAGTTGGCTGCGGGTGGACGAGCTCGAGGTCGGCATGCGCATGCACCTCCACCCCCACCGGGCGAAGGCCGCTGCCCCGGTGCTCGTGTCGGCAGGGACGGTTGGCGCGGACGAGCCCGCGATCGAGGCCGTCGACCCGGTCGCCGAGGCGGAGGCGGCGCTCGCGGGCTGGCTGCAGGCCGACGGCTTCGTCGGCCACTACGACCACGGCACGAATCGCTCCCTGACGCTCGAGTTCCTGGTCTCCGGCCCGGACGAGCGTGACTGGGTCGAGGAGAACCTGGACGTGGTCTTCCCGAGCCTGCACCGCAAGGTCCGCACCGCGGACACCCTCGAGGTGCCCGTCGAGCGCATCCGCCTCTACGGCGAGGTTCTCCGCCCGTTCGTCGAGCGTTGGGGCCTGCTCGCTCGCGGCACCGACATCCGCGTTCCCGAACGCCTGTTCACCGCGTCGTGCGACGAGATCGTCGCCTACCTGCGCAGCATCTTCCAGGCCGACGGTTACGTGTCGGTGCGTCGCGAGCGCGGCTGCGAGAGCGCCCGCGTCGGCTTCGCCGTCATCGGCCGGCGCTGGATCGAGGACGTCCAGCTGCTCCTCAACGTGATCGGCATCTACTCACGCCTGCCCGCCAAGCACGAGCGCCGCGCCGATCGCCACGACATGCACGAGCTGGCGATCTCGATCGGCTCCGAGCGCGCGCGCTTCGGCGAGCTCGTCGGGTTCGTCGACCGCCGCAAGTCCGACCAGCTGCTGGCGTCGCTGGACCTTCGCAACCCCAAGCGCTGCCCGGACCTGCGTGAGGAGCAGATCGTCTCAATCGACGCGCTGGGCGCGGCGGAGGTGTACGACATCCAGACCGAGTCCGGCGAGTTCCTGGCGAACAACATCGCGGTCCACAACTGCTTCATCCTCTCCGTCGAGGACACGATGGACTCGATCCTCGACTGGAACACGCGCGAGGGGCGCATCTTCCGCGGCGGCTCCGGCTCAGGGATCAACCTGTCGAAGATCCGCGGCTCGATGGAGACGCTGAGCAAGGGCGGCACGGCCTCGGGCCCCGTCTCGTTCATGCGCGGGGCCGACGCATGGGCGGGCACGATCAAGTCGGGGGGCAAGACGCGCCGGGCGGCCAAGATGGTCGTCCTCGACGTCGACCATCCCGACATCCGCGAGTTCATCTGGTGCAAGGCCAAGGAGGAGGACAAGGCCCGCGCGCTGGCCAAGGCCGGCTTTGACATGTCGCTCGACGGCGACGGGATGATCTCCATCCAGTACCAGAACGCGAACAACTCCGTCCGCGTCACCGACGAGTTCATGCGCGCCGTCGAGAACGGCGAGGAGTGGCGCACGACGTCGCGCGCGACGGGTGAGCCGATCGGCGAGCCGCTCGACGCGCGCGAGCTCATGCGCGAGATCGCCGACGCCGCGTGGCGCTGCGCCGACCCCGGCGTGCAGTACGACACGACCATCAACCAGTGGCACACGTCGCCGAACTCGGGGCGCATCAACGCGTCGAACCCGTGCTTCCCGGCCGACGCGCGGGTGCACACCACCCACGGGCTGATGGCCTTCGACGAGCTCTACGAGCGCTGGCAGGCCGGCGAAAAGGAGATCGAGGTCTACACGCACCGCGCGACAGCGGGAGAGAACGGCTCGGTCGCACGGCCCAAGGGCGCCGGCGTCGTCGCGTCGCGACCCGTGCGCGTCATGCAGACGGGCGTCAAGCCGATCGTGCGGCTGCGGTTCGCCAACGGCTCACAGCTGCGCTGCACCCCGAACCACAAGCTGTGGACGCTTAACCGCGGGTACGTTTCGGCCGAGGAGCTGACGGCTTCCGATCGCGTGCTCTCGGTGATTGCGGCCGCCCAACGCGTCCTCGTTGGGGCGGGCGGGGCGTCGGGCGAGGCGTGGGGATACGCTGGTGACGAGCCGACGTCGCTCGTGGCCCGCGAGGACGACGGGCAGGAAGTCGTCTACAACCTGACCGAGCCGCTGCACCACTCCTACCTCGTAGACGGCGTCGTCGTCGCCAACTGCTCGGAGTACATGCACGTCGACGACTCGGCCTGCAACCTCTCGTCGCTGAACCTGATGAAGTTCCGCCGCCCTGACGGCACGTTCGACGTGCGGACGTTCGAGCACGCCGTCGACATCATGTTCCTCGCGCAGGAGATCGTCGTCGGGCCGTCGAGCTACCCGACCGAGGAGATCGGCGTCAACGCCCGCGCGTTCCGCCAGCTCGGCCTGGGCTACGCGAACCTCGGCGCCTACCTGATGGCCGACGGCCTGCCCTACGACTCCGACGCGGGGCGCGGCGTCGCGGCCGCGATCACGTCGCTGATGACGGGGCGCGGGTACCTTCAGTCCGCGAAGGTCGCCGCGGCGATCGGGCCCTACGAGCGCTACGCGGAGAACCGCGACGCGCACAACGGCGTCATGCGCATGCACCGCGACGCGTCCTACGCGATCCCGGACGCGTCGTGCTCGGACACGGCACTGCTGGAGGCCGCACGCACCGTGTGGGACGAGGCCGTCACCGCGGGCGAGCTCCACGGCTACCGCAATGCGCAAGCCTCGGTCCTCGCGCCCACTGGCACAATATCTTTTTTGATGGACTGTGACACCACGGGCGTCGAGCCGGATTTCTCGCTGGTGAAGTACAAGACGCTGGTCGGCGGCGGGACGATGACGATCGCCAACCGGACCGTGCCGCTCGCGCTCGAGACGCTCGGCTACGCGCCCGAGCAGATCGAGCAGATCGAGGCGCACGTCGCCGAGCACAACTCGATGACCGGCGCGCCCGGGTTGAAGGCCGAGCATATGCCGGTGTTCGACGTGGCCGTGGGGGAGAACGCGATCTCCTACCTGGGACACATCACGATGATGGGCGCCGTCCAGCCGTTCCTTTCGGGCGCGATCTCCAAGTGCATCGTCGGCGACAGCCTGCTCGCCACCGAGCGCGGGCTCGTGCGTATCGGGAGCCTGCATCGCGGGGAGGCCGCGGACACATTCCGTGCGCTGGAGATCGGGGTCGCGTCGCTCGCCGGGGTGCGCGCAACCGACGCCTTCTACTACGGCGGCGATCGTCCGGTACGCCGCGCCGTGCTCCGCTCCGGCCACAAGGTCACCGGAACTCCCAACCACCGTGTGCTCGTGGCCGCGGGGGCGAGCCTGGAGTGGCGCCGCTTGGACGAGCTCGAGCCCGGCGACAGGGTCGCGACGAAGTACGGCGACGAGCTCTGGGCGACGGAGCCGCCGTCGCTGACCGACTTCGCCCCGGCTCCGGCCTACGCATGCCAGAAGCAGGTCGTGGTGCCGCGCGTGATGACCGCGGAACTCGCCTTCTTCCTCGGCGCTTTCGCCGCCGAGGGTCACATCGCACGCACGAACTGGACCGTCCGCATCGCGAACGCCGACGAGGATGTCCTGGCGCGCGTGGTCGCCGCCGCAGAGTCCCTGTTCGGCTGCACGCCGAGGGTCACTCGAGACGCCGGCAAGTGCCCGAGCGTCGACCTCTCGTCCAAGACCGTGGTCGAGTTCTTGGAGTACCTCCAGACCGGCTCGCACGCCGCGAGCAAGCGCATCCCGGACGCCGTCCTGACGGCACCGCGCCCGATGGTGCTCGCGTTCCTCGAGGGTCTGACGCTCGACTCCCACCTGCCGGCAAGCCTGCCGAAGTGGGCGATCTGCCTCGCATCCAACGACCTGCTGGACGACCTGCAGGCCGTGCTCACCAACCTCGGCGTCGTGAACAGTCGCATACGCAAGTACGACGCGACCTACGACAAGTGGTTCGAGGAGGTGTACGTCACCGGACGGCATGCCCAGCGCCTGGTGGCCGATCTGCGCTTCCCCGAGCGCCACAAGCAACTGCGCGCGGCCGAGATCGCGACGGGAACATTCCTGGGCAGCACGGCCGATGTCGTGCCCGGGATCACCGGCGCTGAGCTCTACGAGCTGATTCCGCGCGGCCGCAGTGGGCGATCGGGCCGCGGCAGCGGCCACAGCAGGGAGTTCTCCTACCTCAAGGACATCCGGACGCAGGAGGTGAGCCGGACGTCACTTGCGCGCGCGGCCACCGTCGAGGGCGTCGAGTTGCCCGACTGGCTCGACCGAGTTCTCCAGGACAACCTTCACTTCAGTCCTGTCGAGAGCATCGAGGATGCGGGGACCGCCGAGGTCTTCGACGTCTCGGTGCCGGGACCGCACGCCTTTGTCGCGAACGGGATCGTCAACCACAACACCGTCAACATGCCGGCCGAGTCGACGGTCGAGGACATCGCCGACGCCTACCTCCAGGCGTGGCACCTTGGCGTGAAGGCCCTCGCGATCTACCGCGACGGCTCCAAGAACACGCAGGTGCTCGGGAACACCGAGGCCCTCGAGGCAATCGTCGACGTGGCGGAGATCGCGGCCCGCGAGGGCCTGATGACTCCCGAGGAGGTCGAGGCGCGCGTCGCCATGGCCGTCTCGGAGGCCACCGCGAAGGCGGCCACGACTGCGGTCGCGGTGCCCGTCGCGCCGGCGGTCACGATGGGCCGGACGGCCGAGCGGCGCCGCATGCCCCGCGAGCGCCAGTCGATCACGCACAAGTTCTCGATCGGCGGCCACGAGGGCTACATCACCTGCGGCATGTACGAGGACGGCACGATCGGCGAGATCTTCCTGACCGACATCGGCAAGGAGGGATCGACGATGCGCGGGATGATGAACTCCTTCGCGACGGCGATCTCGATCTCGTGCAGAAGTTCGCCTACATGCGCTTCGAGCCCGAGGGCATCACGCAGAACCCGGAGATCCCCTTCGCGAAGTCGATGCCCGACTACATCATGCGCTGGCTGGCCTCCCGCTTCCTCGATGCTGACGCCCAGGAGGAGCTCGGCATCCTCACGCCGGAGGTGCGCCGCCGCAAGGAGGCCCAGGATCTCGGCCTGACTTACACCCCCGACACGACGGGCCCGGCCGCAGCGCCCAGGCCCGCAGCAGCGGTGCCGTCGACGACGTTGCTGACCGACGCGCCGCCGGTCGCGCCCGTCGCGACGAAGAGGAGCAACTTCGGCGCGCTCGAGCTCGGGCCGGCCTGCGGCCAGTGCGGCGGCATGATGCAGCGCACGGGCTCGTGCTACACGTGCCCGAGCTGCGGCAACAACACGGGCTGCGGATGATGATTAGAAAGGCACACTCCGGAGCAGGTCATGCGCAAGCTGCGCAAGGCTGGCCGGTTGTCGGCCGAGGGCAAGGTGATCGCGGAGTTTGACGCCCCGCCTCCGGTTGGAGGACAGCAAAGTCGCTCGCGGGCTGCTGGCGCCGCGAATCTCGTTCGAACGTCGCTCTGCACGAAGACGACGTCGGGTCTGTCACCCAGAGTTTGCCGGCAGCAGCACCCGCCCGACTTCCAGCGAGCCGCCGCATGGCGTTGGTCGGCCGGCGCAGCGCGGACGCCGATCTTGGGGTCCAGCGTCGCGTCCAAAGTCGAGCGTCAGGGTGATCAGCAGCGCCTTGGCTTGACACCACCGTGCGTACGCGGGCCGGAGCTCGAAGTCGATGCGCTGTGCGGGGGAAATGGCGCGCAAGGTTTCCGAGTATGCGTATGGGCACGACTCACCGCGCCCGAAAGTTGGCGTCGGGCTCGCGGAAACGGAGTAGCGCCCGGCGAAAGGCGCCACGATGGCGCCCTTCAGCGGCTCATGCCCATCTGGGATCGGGCCCTGAAGTGCGACGCTCCCCACCGGGAGGGTGGTGTCGAAGCTGCGACGCCGTCCGTTCGTCGACCAGCCCACACGCTCGCCGCGCAGGCGAAGACCGCCGATCGCACGGCGCCGGTCGAGCAACAACCGGCCTTCCGGTAGCGCCGCGAACAACGAGACGTGAGTGCCGGCGCGCTCCAAGCCGACCGCGGTACCCCGCGCAGTCAGGCGAACCGATCGCACCGTCCCGAAGTTCTGCTGCTCGTAGGACGCGCCGGCCGGCAGGCTCAGGACCCGGGTGACGTTGAACACCATCTGGCCGCCGAACGCATCCGCCGACGACAGGCGTCCCGCCACGGCAACGCGGTCGCCGCGCACCGAAGCAGCGTCCACTCGCCTGCCCCGGGTCTGCGTCACCAGCGTGCGCGCCGATGTGCCCGGCCCGCACACGATCACCCGCCGCCCGCGCGTGAACACCGCAGTGGTCCGCGAGGCAGCGAGCAGCTGCACGCCGGCCCGAGGAAGGCAGGCCGGGGATGACTCACGCGCGCGCGCCGACGACGTTCCCGAGGCGGAGCCGCCACCGAGCACCGAGACCACGCTCAGGCCACACAGCGCTATCGCGACTCGCAGACACATGCACCGTCAACGGCTGCTGAGCCCGGCAGTTTCGGCGGACCGTCGCCTCCGGGGTCGAAGGCTCGGCCAGACCGTGCCCGTCGTATCCGCTGAGACGTTCCATGGCCTTGCAGAGATGTGATCCACTTCGTGATGTGACCGTCGGATTCGAGGTCCAGGTGCGACCACGCTGCGGACCTCTGATGCTGCTCGTGGTCGTCATCCTCGTCGGCCTGCCGACCGCAGCGTCGGCTGACTCCTTCCGCCCCGAGGTCGACGGTCTCCCCATCGCCGTCTCTCCGTCCGTGGGAGGACAGGGTTCGACGTTCTCGATCGAGTTCGTCGCCCCGGGCGTGGAAAACGGCATCGAGGATGAAGGCGAGGGGCTCGCCGTACGCGGTCCGGCGCGCACGCCATGCGCCGGCGAGCTGGACCCTCCCGTCTTCGTGACCTTCGCTGCGGGCCACGCGCGCTTGGACTTCGGGCCGCACCCGCCGCGTCCGGCCTTCACCGCGAACGTCATTGCGTTGCGGGTCGTCCGGCGCTGGTGCCCGGGGGTCTACACAGGCAAGATCCACCTGTCGGTCGGTGAGTCATCCTCCGGCGGCAGCCGAACGTTCCGCTTCCGCGTGGGCCCCTCCTCAAACGCCGATCCGGGCCGGCGTCTCCGCGCACTCGCCGACTCCGAGGTCGAGCGCCGTCCGCCGGTCAACCCACCCTGGCTGAAGGTCCGCCAGCTCCCCGGCCGGCAGCGCGCAGTACGCGTCGACCTCCTGATCGGCGGCCACGGCGAGCAGGCGTTCTCCGCCGATTTCCGGGCTCCAGGCAGCTGCGAGTTTCCGGAGCCGGACTTCCTCCTCGTGTTCCGGCCCGGCCGCGCGCGGGTGACCGTCGGCGGCCGTGGCGGTCGGTTCATCGCCCGCAACCACCGACGGATCGCCGCCCGGAGCCCGCTGTGCCGCGGACGCTGGCTAGGCTTCTTCGGAGACACGCCGTTCACCTTCGTCGTCCGGTGAGCCCGCCGGCCTGGCACAGCAGGGGCGACCGCCGCGTCCGAATCGGGGACCGTGATCGGCCGCCTCGGTATGCGCGCCCGCCCCGCGAGCGTCGCTTCGAGGGCACGGGCCGTCGGGTACCGCAACATCCCCGTCAGCGCCACGTTCTCACCGGACGCGCTGCGCATCCGTCTGACCCTGGCGTTCGTCCTGTTGCTCGCGGCGCCGGCCCAGGCGGCGCGCGTGACGGCAACCGCGTCGTCTCCCACCAGGGAGGACGGGTCACGCTGCGCCTCGTCGCCGGCCCAGGCGAACGAAACGACGTCGTCGTGAGCACACGGGCCGAGCCAGGCGGCGCCATCCCGGTTGTGGTCTTCCACGATCGCGGCGCGCGGCTGCGAAGCGGCACGCCGCTGTGCGAGGCGATCGATGCGCGCACGGTGAAATGCCGGGCGCCGAGCAACACAGCGTGGCGACCGCTGAGCCTCGAGCTGGGCGAACGCGACGACCGCGCCGTGGTCCAGTCGGGCGTGACCAGCTCGCCGGTGACGTTGCTCCACGGCGGCAGCGGCGACGACCTTCTGCGCGGTGGGACCGGCACCCCCTACGAGCCCGCCGTACTCGACGGCGGTGCCGGTGACGACGTGCTGCGCGGTGGGCCCGGTCCCGACCGGCTCGACGGCGGGCCCGGCGACGACGTGATCGCGGGCGGGCGCGGCCGCGATCTGCTCGACTACTCGTACCGCAAGCGCGGTGTGTAGGTTGATCTCGCCGCGCGCCGTGGGGGCGGGCCCGGCGAGCACGACCGCCTCTCCGGACTCGAGGATCTCGCCGGGGGCAGCGGGCATGACCGGCTCGCCGGTGACGGCAACGCCAACCGGCTGCTCGCCGGAAGCGGGCGCAGCCTGTTGCTCGGCCGTGGTGGCGATGACACAGTCCAGGGCGGCTCGTTTCGTGGGCTGGAGGTCTGGCTGATCGGGTGGGCACTGGCGCCCTGGCAGCACGGTAGTAGCAGCATCAGGATGATCAGCAGCTACAATCATCACAATATGGTTAGTAACGAGTCGCCAAGCCGTTCGGGGCGACCGATGCCGCCACCGGTCCGGCGCGCCCTTCGTGAGATGGCCGACCACGTCGTCGTCTGGCGCAAGCTCCGCGGGCTGACGCAGGTCCAGCTCGCTGACCGCGCTGGCCTATCGCCCAACACGCTGCGCCGGCTCGAGGACGGCGATGGCGGGATCAGCCTCGAGAACGTCCTGCGGATCCTGCGGGCGCTTGGCGTGCTGGAGGGCGTGCCGCGCGCCTTGAACCCCTACGAGACCGACATCGGACGGTCGCGATCCGAAGAGCGGCTGCCGCGCCGCGTGCGACCCAAGAGCTTGACCGGATCCGATGGCTGAGCGTCCCGTCGAGGTCGTGGTGCAGATCGACGGCGAGGACATCCTGGCCGGGCGCCTGTGGGCGCATCGCCGGCGCGGAACCGAGTCGGCCAGCTTCGCGTACGCCGCCGACTATCTGGCGCGCCCGCACGCCTATGAGCTCGACCCCACGCTGAGCCTTGTCGCCGGTCAGCAGCAGACCACGGTCGGTCGAGCCATCTTCGGCGCCTTCTCCGACTGCGCTCCGGACCGGTGGGGGCGCCGATTGATCGGCCGAACCGAGCGGCAGCGGGTGCGTCGGGAAGGTGGCGCGGAGCGCAGCTTTGGCGAGATCGACTACCTGCTCGGCGTCCGCGACGACCTGCGTCAAGGCGCCCTCCGCTTCCGCGATCCCGACGCGGACGTCTATCTGGCTGACGAGGTCAGCGGGGTGCCGCTGCTGATCGAGCTGCCGGCGCTCGTCAACGCGGCCGACCGTCTCGAGCGCGACGAGGCCGACGAGGCCGAGCTGCGGACGCTGCTGCGCGGCGGAAGCTCGCTGGGCGGCGCCCGCCCCAAGGCTCACGTGCTTGGCGACAACGGCCGAGCGGCCATCGCCAAGTTTCCCAGCCCCACGACCGACCAGTGGAACGTGACGGGCTGGGAGGCTGTGGCGCTGCAGCTCGCCCGCAGGGCCGGCATTGACGTGCCGGAGTCGACACTGCACCTGATCGACGGAAAGGCCGTGTTGATCGTCCAGCGGTTTGATCGGATCGAGGACCGGCGCATCGGCTACGTGAGCGCGATGACGATGCTCGAGTCGGCGGACGGCGAGCAGGGGAGCTATCTCGACATCGCCGGCGTCATCGAGCGGTCCTCGCCGCACACCGGCGCCGATCTGCGACAGCTCTGGCGTCGCATCGCCTTCTCGGTCCTCATCTCCAACACCGACGACCACCTCCGCAACCACGGATTCCTGCGCACCACCAGCGCCGGGTGGGCGTTGTCACCGGCCTTTGACCTCAACCCGGACCCGAGCCCCGGACCGAAGTACCTGAGCACGGCCATCGACTTCGACGACCCGACGGCATCCGCGGACACGATCATGGACGTCGCCGGATACTTCCGGCTCGACGACGACGACGCCCGCCGGGTGCTCGGCGAAGTCATCGACGCCACAAGCAGGTGGCGTGCCGTCGCGCACCGAAACGGGCTCCCCCGAGCGGCGATCGACCAGATGGCCCCGGCCTTCGAGCACGATCAGGCCGACCGCGCGCGCCAGATCGTCGGCGCTGAGCGTGCTGCCGGGCGCCGGCCGAGAGCGCCATCTGACTGACTTCCCGGGATCGCCTGCGACGCCCCACCTACGGCGCAGTGGCGGCGAGGAGCTCGAGCGTGCCCCAGACGGTTCGCAGACGCCCGTAGCGACGTACATCCTCGAAGCGCGCGTCGTGGAGAAACACCGGCACTCGCCCGGCGGCATGGTCGCGGGTGCCTTCGAATCCGTCGACCAGCTGCAATGCGAAGAACGTGGCGCGGAGCAGCGGCGTCGCCGGCCGGCCCCAGTCGGCGATGTGCAGCCGCCCTCCGGGACGCAGCACGCGCGCGACGTCGACGAGGGCCCGGCGCTTCACGTCGGCCGCGAGGTGGTGCAGCACCAGCGACATCACGGCCGCGTCGACGCTCGCGTCCGGCAGCTCGAGCCGGCCGGCCCGGCCCAGCTCGAAGCGCACGGCCTCCGCGCCGGGCTTGGCCCGCGCCAGCGCCAGGATCTCGGGGTCGCCGTCGATGCCGATGACCTCGACATCGGGTCGCGCCGCGGCCAGCGCGATGGCCAGCGTGCCGGTTCCTGCGCCGACGTCGAGCACCCGACCGCCGGCTGGGACGGTCGCCAGCAGCCGGTCGCGCACGACCGGCCGCCAGCGCGCCTCCCGCATGGTCAGCGCGATGCTCGCGTCGTAGACGCCGGTGAAGCCGAAGCGGCCCGCCGCGGTGACGTAGTGCTCGTGGTCGCTCGCCGTGGCCACGTTCAGCCTGCCGCACCGTTCGTCGACATCTGCTCGACGTGGGCGCTGTGCCCGCCGGCCTCCCCGTCGCCGAGGAGCTCGCCGATCAGCACCGCGGTCCCGAAGACGAAGGCCACGGCGGCAAGCGCACCGACGAGCCGCGGCGACGGGCCACCGTGGACGCCGGTCTCGTGCACGACCGCGTGGCCCTTGCCGCGCGCGATCAGCCAGCGGTTGACCGGCAGCGCGAACGCGCCGGCGATGACCAGGGCGAAGGACAGCGAGCCCCAGAAGAGCACGTCGGTCAGGCCGGCCTCCATCGCGCCGGGGACGGCGAGCACGATCGCGTTGTCGACGATCTCCATCGTGGCGATGCTCAGCGTGTCGGAGGCCAGCGCGATCGGGACAACGGCGGCGAGCGCCCATCCGGCGCGCAGCAACGGCAGGCTCGTCAGGCCGTAGCCGAACACGAACGCCAGCACGACGGCCAGCACGATCGTGCCGAGGTTGGAGAGCCCCAGCGCCGTCCCGATGACCAGCCCCATCACCTCACCCAGGGCGCATCCGGTGAGGCAGTGAAGCGTCGCGCTGAGCGCGACGCTGGTCAGCGCCCCGCCGGACGCCGGCGTGTAGTCATGGGACGTGTGCGCGGTGTGCTCCATGGGGTCCTCCCTCTGTCTCGCCAGCGTCCTGCCCGAGTATACCCCAGTGGGGTATCGTGCCGCACGGGCGCCGCGAGAATCGGCGGCGAGCTCGGCGCCCATCGCGGCGGAAAGGGCCACGCCGCGCTCGTGTGACCAGTCGGTGACCCGCACCTTGTGGGGCGTGCATGCGTTGAGACTGTGGACGTCCGCATCCCTCACGCACGAAAGGCGCACTTCTTGCGCAACTCCCTCGTCGTTCTCGCTGTGCTCGCAGTCCTGCTGACGGCGTTTGCCGCCTTCCCCGCTGCGGGGCTCGCGCCCGCCACGGCGCAGTCCTGCGCCAGCCAGCGCTATTCGGTCTACGTCGAGCTCTCGCGCTCGCGCTACCCCTACACCACCGACCACACCGCCGACGCCATCGCCGCCGGCGAGGCCTCGCTGCTGCACGTCGACCGCGCCGGTGCCGACCAGAACCGCAGCCAGTCGCTCGCGGGCATCCCCACCAAGCCCGGCTATGACCGCGACGAGTACCCGCCGGCCGTGTCGCGCGAAGGCGGCTACGGCGCGAGCGTGCGCTACGTGCCCTCCGCGGACAACCGCGGCGCCGGCTCGGTCATGGGCGCGCAGCTGTCGGGCTGGTGCGAGGGCCAGCCGTTCCGGATGCGCCTCGTCCCGTGAGCGCCCCGGACGCGATCGCCCTGCGCGCCGACGGCGACGGCGCCAGCCGGATGGGCGGCACGCCGCTGCTGCCGGCGAGCGCCCCGTGGCCGCTCACGCCCGACGGCCGGGCGCTCGTGTTCGTCGCCGCTCTCGACCTCGGCGAGCTGCCCGGCCTGCCGCCGCTGCCGGCCGCGGGCACCCTGCTCGTCTTCTGGGATCTCGCGTTCCACGAGCTCGAGAAGATGGACTTCGTCGCCGCGACGCGGGTGCTC
>JAABUS010004858.1_pt1 | contig 18646 bp, 23 predicted proteins | sample 5560161 | NCBI WGS metagenome assembly JAABUS01 (sample SAMN10711885, study PRJNA513376) | rock metagenome | isolation source: Antarctica rocks | place: Antarctica: Victoria Land, Trio Nunatak nord | collected 2016-01-04 | reverse complement strand
AGGACTCAATCAGGCAGTACGAGGAGGAAGAGGTCCAGAAGTGGCAGCAGCATAAGGAGCAACAGGCCAAGACCAAGCAGATGTACAGTCAGCAGGCAAGTCAAATCAACACCAAGGGCTTGTACCGATCAGAGCAAATCACTCTGACAAAAGCAGACACACCAAGAGTTGCATTGTGAGCGCACATTTATTGCAAATTCATGCTGGAAGTAACAAACCCCAGCAAGCAGCCTATCTGCAGGTCAGATGCTGCTGCTTGAAGTCCTGTCATGCACTGGATCTGTTTATCATTCGTTGCCTGCATGTATGTCAACAATTGTGCATGTCATGAGCCATCACGTGATCTGGGGGGTGTGTGATAGCAGCTTTGGTGTTTTTCCAGGTGGCAGAAGCCCGGCAAAGGCACCAGGCTGAGCGGGAGGAGATCCAGCGGGAAAACGCACTGGAGCGGCGGCGTCTGGTACAGGAAGAACGGCAAGCTGCTGCCGAAAGGGTACATAACCCTCAACAGCCCTGCAGCATGGGCACATCAGGCTTGTTTGTGTACCATCAACCTGCGTCAACTCATCCCCTGGCTGAGATCACTGCACTGCTGCCGAGTTGCACAGCATCTGCCGTTGGCAGCCGGTGCAGCTGTGGTCAGAAGGCCTTGGTTGTTCTGTCTTGCTGGCATGGCTTTGCACAGGGGTCGTGAATGCTGCGGAAAGTCACAGCATGCTGGTCAGACTACAGTGGCATCAAAGCGACGCTCTGCTATGGTCATCCCAAGCCAGCTTTGCAGCATCAGATCAGCCTGCTTGCAGCAAAGCTGTGCCCTGAGGGCATTGAGGCTGCCCTCAAGCAGGGCCCAGACTCTCCTCAAGCATAGCCTGCTCAGTAAGCCAGAGCTGCACTGTCCCTGGCTTGGTGCTGACGTGGCTTGTTGAGAGCCAGGGATGGGTCCACAGCAACTTCAACAGCCAATCAGTGCAGCACAGCTCTGCAACGTCCATGCCGACTAGACTAGACTAGACTCGACTCGACTCGACTTGACTCGACTCGACTCGACTGGACTAGACTAGACTAGACTAGACAGCTGTTTCTGACACCACCAAAGTCTGGCAGAGTTGGGTACGCCCAAAGCAGGCAGCCTCATTTGGTCATGCACCTGGCCAGCGTTGTTTTATGCAGCGTCTGGGTCATCACAGAGTTCATGCAGGTCTCTGTGTTATTAGGCTTGCTGACAGGGAGCTCAGTGCAGCAGTGTCATTGCCACAAATGTTGCATCATTTCAGTGGTACCGCACTAGTATCTGATGCAGCAATCGTGCAGCAATATCAGCAGCGCCTCTTTCTGTGTTGTAGGAAGGAGGCACCAGCTATACTTGGCACTTCGTCAGCACATGCTTTCTGAAACTTTGTACACAGTCCCAAGTGGTCAAGATCTTCACAGATGTTTTTCCTCAATTATGCAGCAGTCACCCAGCTATGCAGCAAGGCTCAGGGACTACTCCAAAGGCACTCTGCAACCTGCAACCTTTCCATGGAATGTTCAGAGACAGGACATAATGTGTAGGAGCTACATCAAGTCGCTGGGTTTTGATGCTGTTGGCACTAATCAGGATAATTGTCGGCCTTTCAGCATCTGGCTTATGGCTTGACACTCACGGTCTCATGGAGTAGTCATATGCCTTTCAGGAGCACAGCCTTGACTTGACTGATCCCTTTGTCTGATTGAACATGTGTACATCATGTCACCTTGTGACATGTCGCCCTGCATCTGAAGCCATCCAACCCGTTGTGCATCATCTTAACATAACAATACCATCCGCACCAACCTGTATTGCTGTCAAGTCCAAAAATCCACCAAACTTCTTTGAGAACATTTGAGGTGTCACAGCTGATCAATGCACACACAGAGTCAGCTTACCAGTCTTCGGAAGTACACCTTCAGGACTTATTTTGTTGTCAGAAGTTGGAATAAAATTGAATGCATTTGCAATTGTGCTGCAGGTTGCTAAGGCTGAGCAGGATAAGGTGATGCTGGCCAAGGTGACCCGTGACAATGACTTGCGCCTGCAGCAGAAGGCGCAAGCTGCAAAGCAGGCCAAGCTGGAAGAGCAAAGGCACAACAGCACATCCCTTGTTCTGAGTACCAATGACAAGACACGCCTTTGTTTGGCTACCCATGACAACACATGCCTTTCTCTAACTACCCATGACAAGACAATCCTTGTTCTGACTATGCATGCAAACACATCTCCTGTTGTCTACCCACGACACCCCACCCCTTGTTCTGATTTGCTGGGTTGCTGGCCTGGCCAAGCACACTGCTAGCAACCAAGTCTTGTAGAGAGTCACTTTTGCACTGGCATAGAATGAAAGGTCCATTGTGATGGAGATCACCTCTTCATTGTATGGAAATGCGCTGGTCCAGCTGTGGCTGCATGGTGAATGGTTACAGTGGGGGACCTGATTACAACAACCATGCAGTCCGCCTTGTGGCGCCAGCTTTTTTGCATGCTACATCAATGTGCCCATAGCATCAGTGGCCGAGTTTAGCAAAGTCGCTTCCACACAGAGTTGCTACACAAATGTGCAGTTCAGAGTCATTTACAAAAGCTTATGCCTGATGTTCAGGCACTTGTCTGCCTTTTCTTCATTGTGGCATGCTTGCCCCATCATGCAGACTGTACAGTGGCCATTGTATCCACAGTCTGCCAGCAATTTATAGGCTCAATATCGACTGATCAGATGTGTCTGTCACTGTGTCAAGAGCTCTGTAATTGTCGCTGCTGCTGTGTGTCATGGCACAGCCAGAAATTGCAGGCATTGTGTGACAAAGGCACAAACAGCATGCTGAAGCATGGTTGTTTGCAGGTTGAACGCTGAGTACCAAGCAGAGCAGGAGAGACAGGAGCAGAAGCGTATTGATGATGTCAAGGCTAGGGAAGCCAAGTCTCGTGCAAAATTCGAGGTCCAACCCATACCCTTGCCTGACATTGCTTTGTCAAGTTGTGTTTCATGCATTGGGCACGAGCTTGCCTTTCTTTTGCTATATGTACAGCATCAAGTGCACAGCAGCATTGCACAGACTGGAAGCAAGTTGCAGTGCCTTTGGCACTTTGCAAAAGACAGTTGAAAGTATCGACAGTATAAAGTAATAATAATTATTATTATTGTTATTGTTATTATTATTATTATTATTATTATTATCATTATTATTTGAAAGTATGATATAAGGCAGTAAAAGGACAAGGCATTTGTCTCCAGATCCTGCTTGGCATCGGGGTCTTCCAGCACAGTCACTGTAAGCAAAACACAGCAGTGGCATATATCAAGTGCTCTGTTTTGATGTCTGTCTGAGATAGCAGCATCATACAAGTCTGTTGTGCCTGGGCATCAGAGATTGATTGGAACTGCCTTTGCACATGGCAACCGGGCGTCCCATGAAGCAGACAGCTTTGCAACAGCCATTGGCATCTTCTGCTCTTACAGATCGAGCCATGCTGTCTTGCAGATGGCCGGTGGGAGTGCGCTGTCCAGGCGTCTGTCTGAGATAGCTGCCATGGACGAGGTCAAGGCTGCCAAGATGCAAGCAGAGTATGAGGCTCAACAGGACGCTGCCCTGCAGAAGAAGAAGAGGGACAGGCAGGAGCAGCAGCAGCTGCTGCTGCGCACAAGACAGCAGCAGGTGCTTCACGCTCTGCAGAGACTGCGTTTGTCTGTGCATGCATGTGTGGCCGTGGAGTTGGTGTGATCACATTATAGCCTGATGATCTGTGTCGAGATATTGTTGCTGTGCACAAGGCAGCTGCCAGCGCACAAGTGATCCTCAGTCCAAATTGACAGCAATGGTGCATGATGAATGGCAGGTTCTGCATGACGTAGCCCCACCTGCATGACCAGTTGACACACAGTAATATGCTTGACCACAGAAGCATTGGCAAGCAAAGACTCTCACTTAAATACATTTTAGTTCTTGTGTCTTGCATCCGTGGAGTGCTTGTCGTGGTTGCAGATGCAAGAGCGCAAGCAGAAGGAGGAAGAAGAGCAGGCTGCTGACAGGAAGCTGGCTCAGCAGGCGAACCAGCAGAAAAAGCAGTATGATGAGGAAATCAAGGCAAGCAAGGCAGCCTTGAAGCTGCAGAAGAAGTCATTGCTGAAAGACCTAGAACAAGGCATGAAGATTGAGGCAAAACAACGGTTCAGAGATCAGAGAGGAATGGTTGATGAGAAGGATAGATGGCTGCACAAGCCAGTGCTAGAAGGCAAATCTGCTGCCTTTGTATAGAGTTGACTCAATTTTATAAAGGCAGCTGCAGATTGTATGCTGCCATACGTCATGCGTGTATCATGCATGGTCATGTTGTACACAAACGGTAGTGTAAGTTTCCAATCAACTGCTTACGTCAACATGGAATGCTTTTGTTTGCAGCAGGACTGAAACCAACATCCTCAACCAATGGAGAGACAGATGACAGTACACTATCTAGGTTAAAGTGCATGCTAGTGGTTCCGGAGCATCGCCATTTTTGCCACACCGTGGTGACGCCCACGGCCACCAGTGCATACTTTCTAAGCGTTGCTGCATTGTTTTCCGACGCAAGTCCGCGCTGCAAAATCTTGGACACACGTAACCTTGGTCCCGTGCAGGCCTTCCCAATGTGACCACTGTTTGAGCTGTCAAGCAGAATGCTCGCGAGCTGTCACTGCAAGTATTGACGTCCAGCGCACAGTTTCTACCATGTCAAGCTGTCATCGGACACAGCACACAGCGAATTGTCCTGTTTCGGCCAGATTTAGGTTGCCGCAGCGTCTGCGCTTCAAGGCTGTACACGGTCACAAACAGCAGTTAAGGAAAAAGCCTTCAGTACTCGTCAGTGCACATAGAAGCGGTCATTCCAATCACACTTGTCGTCTTCTTCGCGAGGCTCGTCAACCACATGTTGCCTGCTCAGCAGCAGCTGCACCAGCTGAGGTAAAACCTGCTGAACAGCACGGTGAGAATATTCCTCGTGGAGACACAGCAGGCGCCAACTTGATTCTGGAGAATGTCACAGTACAGGCTGGCCACAGAGACTTGCTTGAGGTGATTTGTGCTACCCATTTCTGACTCAGATCACGCCAGACTCCACCGCTGCTGTCACTGGGCTGGATCTACAACTCTACCTGTGCTTACAATCTGTGACCTCTGTAACCTCTTGCAGGATGTGTCCTGGCGCCTTATGCCAGGACAAAGAGTAGGCCTAGTAGGTGCCAATGGCTGTGGCAAGTCTACTCTTCTCAGATGCCTGTCAGGCCACCGAAGGGTGGACAATGGCAGGCTGGTGGTCGGCAACCGTGTTGAGATGGGCTACCTGGAACAGACCGCAGTCTCAGGGTCAGACAGGACGGTGTGGGAGGAAGCACGCTCCAGAATGACAGAGCTGATTGAAGCTGAAGCTGCCATCGACGCTGCTTCTCAAGCTGCTAGTCTAGGTACACTCCAGCACTCACCTCCAGGTTTGGTCACTGCACTTGGCACACAGCAATGTAGATGCAGTCCTCCTGCCTGCTGCAAAACGCATGTGACTGTAGTAAGCAAGATACCTTTGCGTACACAACAGTCAATCTCGATCTGATATCATTCTTGAGTCAGGGTGATGCACAGATCGTGAGCATCTCTGTGATCACGAATGTGCTTGATCACTGATGAGTTGAAATGGCACACTCTGCTAAGCACTGCAAGTGGCTGTTGAGCAAAGTTCTGGTCATTCATGACTCGTGAATTGGCACTCTGACGAGCCCCATTTAGTCAGGCGGCAAAAGTCTTGAGCAGCTTCTCTGTCTGGAGCCGTCACGTGAATTGGTACTTTAACGCACAATCAGCCCTCAAATCTAAATCCTAAAGGGGCACGTGACACCTTTCCAATTTTACCTTGGTCTGGTGGCTTGGCACCTAGCACTCTCACAAGCACTGTTTGTGCAGGCAGCAAAGGCGCAGATGATGGTCTGCAAGCGGCTATGGACAAGTTCGAGGCAGCAGGCGGGTATGACGCAGACAAGCGCATTGCCAATGTGCTGACAGGGCTGGGATTCAAACAGGAGGAGTGGAACAAAAGCTGCAGTGAATTCAGTGGTGGTTGGCAGGTGCACCTGCTGCAGACAACATTGTACCCATGTATGCACGCAGACAACACCATGCCCATGCACAGAGACAACACAACCTTGCCATGCATGGATACAGCACGCCTGTGCCATGCACGGAGACAACACAACCTTGCCATGCATGGAGGCAACACGCCTGCGCATGACAACACCACACCTGTGCATGCTGGCTGCTGCGGATGGCAGCATAATGACTTGCGTCTTGCTGCGAAAAGCTGGTAGTCATTGGAAACTCCTTTCAGACAGTTGTAGCTGCTCATCAAGCACTGAAGAGCTCTTTCAAACAGCTGCAGTTGAAGAGCCGTATACTCATCCCATGCAACGCTTTCACAGCGTCCTTTCTCTGACCTGCTGCCACCCTGGTGAACACAGCTTGCAGAAAGGAAAAGACAAGAAAGGTGTTTGCCTTTCACTCATCTCAACAGGAGTCTCCTGAGGCGGCAGCCCAGAACATCACAGCTTGCTGTGTATGCTGCGATGATGTGTAGCTCTGTGACAGCACTTACAGTTTTCCCACACATCAAGGCAACACCATGCAACTTGCTACATCTTGCTCGTGTTACTTCCCTACAACAGTCAAAGCCAGAAGGCTCACCCAAAGAGGCTACCAAGTTGCAGCTATCACCTTGTTGCCTGATTGAGTTGTTGACAAGATGACAGCCCCCATTCAGCAGCCTCCTCAGGTGGAGCTTTTGCCACTGGTACAGCGAGACGCTGCAAGCAAGATACAGCACTTGAGGCGCCGCGTGGGCTTCAGCCTACAACAAGGGAGCTACTCAGGACTGTATGTAACTGACAACAGGATAAGATGCGTGTGTAGTGAAATGAAACAAATAGTGTGCACAGTCTCCTTGACACCTTGTTTGTGCATGCAGATGCGCATTGCCCTTGCTCGGCTGCTGCTTGGACCTGCTGGTCAGAGCGCCAGCAGTGGAGGTCAGGGCGGATTGCTGCTGCTGGATGAGCCCACCAACCACCTTGATAGGTACACATGCCACTCATGTGTCACCCTGTCTGTAAGCCCAGGTCCTACAGTGTGTGTGTGTGCAAGCTAGCTTCAGTCAATGTGCTGAAGGAGGACCAGTAGAGACTGCAGCATGCAGTACATGCATTTGTGTGCAAACTTCAGAAGGCAGCACTGATTTTTTTGTATAGTCCAGCAAAAGGCAGCACAAATGGTCAGGCAGGACTGGTGAGGTTTGGCGAAAAAAGTCCTGTAAATGCTGTCAAGGCTGCATGGCTTGGCAACCATGTCAATGTCACAGTCATTGCAGTGACGCAATCCTTGAGCAACAGCTGCTGCTCTCCATCCTGCCACTAGCTTGCCAAGCACTACTTGACTTGTTGACTCGTTGGTACAATGTGCATGTTGGCAAGCGCACTTTATCAAAATGAGAGTGGCACTGGAAATCTGCTGCGTGCTTGCAGTGCGGCATGTAAGTGGCTGGGGGCATTCCTGCGTAACTCCTCTGGCGGGGCTGTAATCGTATCACATGACCAAGATCTGCTGCAAGATGCATGTGACCAGATAGTAGAAGTACGGGGTCGGCAGTTGCACCATTACGCCGGTGACTACAACCTCTTCTTGGAACAGCGTGAGCTCCGAAGCCAACAAGCTGCATCAGCAGCCGTGACACAGGGCAAGAAGATTGCCGAATTGGAAGGGTTTGTGGCCAGGTTTGGAGCCAAGGCATCTAAAGCGTCACAGGCACAGTCTAGGGCGAAGCAGCTGGAGAAGATCAAGAGCAACATGGTAGCTGCGCCGGCAGCTTCTGCTGGGGATGGCCCTGGGGATGCAAGAAAGGTGACCAGTTCATGGCCAGTTCCATTGCTCAATGTTATTATTGCAGTGGGCTGCAATCATGCTTTATTACAGCATAATCAAAACATGCAAAGCTTGCTCACCTTTTCAATCCCTCTTCATCCCTTGTATTAATTTTGGCACAAGGATGTCATGACCTGTGCAATGACAGGCAATGAGCTTTGGCATGGATGATGCACACATGTTTCTGTGGGCATGCACGCTGACAGAAGATCACTGTCTTTGGTTGGCACACCCAGATTCATACTATTGAAATAATTTGACATGACTTGACTTGATGTGAGCTGATTTGCCTGAGTTCACTCCAAACTGATCCAGGTCATGTCAAGTCCAGTCAATTTGATAGCATGAATGTCGGTGCGCCAAGCAGTCTTCTGTCAGCATGAATACTTGCAAAATTATCTGTTGGAATCATGTGCTCAAAGATCATTGTCTGTCATTACATAGGTCACAATATCCTTGTCATGTCCTTGTCTGATGTCCAAACTGTACATGTGGTTGTTGACTGAGTCACAGTTGCATTGAGTTGTTGGTTTGGGTGAGCTGGAATACGAACTGAAGTGAGTCGGGTGGTGTAGGTAGCCCTGAAGCTGCCAAAGGCGCCCCCTTGCCACCAGGAAGTCCTCATCATGGAGGTGAGCAAACGCTGTCCTTTTCGTTGACAAATGAGCACTTGCTAGCGTGGCACATCGCTTGCAGTTGCTTGGCGTCTTCATGCTGGCCCTGCTGGCATGGGTGCTGTCAAGGACAGCCAAGGCGTTATCATGAGGGGGTGTTCGACATGACACATCCGTGTGAAGCTTCTGTCATCATCAGATGCCTGGACAATAATAATCACAACAACAGTAATAACAATGATGATAATAAGTAATAATAGTGATAACCACAATAGCAATAACAATCATAATGATAATGATTACAACAACAACAATATTGTGTTTGTCATGATGATGCTGTGGCTCTCTCTGACAGCATCAGCTCCTGTAGGACCAGCGTGTAAATCACAGTAATAATGTGTATGCTTTCCGGTTCATGATGAGCTAGGTACGTGCAGGGCAAGTCCTGTCTCTCCAGAGCAATCTGTTCTGCGCATCCCTAAAAGGTCAGTTGATGTGACAGTTGTGACAGTCACCTAACGCAACATCATTGAAACTAGACCTAGGGCGGCCAGGTGGGTGACATGCACCCTGTCAAATGGCATCATTACATCAGGTTGACCTTTTGCACAAGCATGCTGCCCCCCTAGGGTGGGTGAGCCCAGTGGGCTGAAGGAGCCTCTTCTGATCAAATATCGACAAACAGGCAGAACAGTCTCAGAGTTGCCTTGTGCACATGCAGGATGCCTCCATAGGGTGGGGTGAGCCCAATGGGCTGAAGGACCCCCTGCTGACGGGGGTGAAACTGAAGGTAGAGAAAGGGCAGAGGGTACTGGTGCTGGGCCCCAATGGGGCTGGCAAGACCACCCTCCTCAAAGTCCTCTCGGGTACCCCCAACTGCCCTTGGCTGTGCTTTGTGTGTTGCCAGAGCCAGGCAGGATTGTGCTTGGTGCCTTTTCTTGTCCTGGTGGATTTGCAGCATAGCAGCACCTGCAAGTGCTGGATCTTGCACTCCACTTCATGCAGCCACTTTTGTCTGTCACAGCATGGGGTGTCAAATGTGACTGATGATCACGCTTTCTGGGCTGGTCAGAAGCTTATATATATATATCAGTGTGCATGTAGGTGCAGTAGGCATCTGCCACAGATCCAAATCATCCTCTTTGTCACCACTGCTATCAATGTTATCACTAGTTATATATCAATATCAGTACCGTTACCATCGTCATCATGGCAGTATGACTATCAATGTAGGGGCAGTACCCATCTGGGGTGGGATGCGGCATCTGGGCGAGGGGGCCAAGGTTTCTGTCTTCTCCCAAGACCTTGCTCAGGTGAGTCCACTTTTACAACCCCAGGCCCCCCTCCTCACTAGAACACAAGCATCCACAGAGTTGTGCACGTGGCTTGTGGTCCTGCTGCCTGCTTGTGTGGTGTCTCTTTCAGTGCGTAAGCGTTACAAGGAAGAGCACTGTACACCTGTCAGATTTCCCTGACACCACTCCACAACAGCAATGCTGCATGCTGTGCAGTAGCAACTCTTCCAATCATGCTGCTGCAACAAATTGGCAGCTTGGCTTCACACTTCCCTTGAAAGTGGATTTTCCCCATTTAGCATTTGCACTTTTAGGTATTTTTTGGTGCTGGTGCAGGATCTTCCAATGGACAAGAAGGCTCTGGAGTACGTGCTTGAGAAAGCCAGGGTCGATGATGTCAACATCACACAGGAGCAGGGCCGCCAGTCCCTAGGAGCCCTGGGGCTGTCTGGGGAGATGGCCCTTGCCAGAATAGGTATGTCCCTGCCGCAGTTTCAAGTCTGTAATGAGTGTCGCATCACGTCATGTTCTGCTGTTTCTTTAACTTGAGCATCATGGAAGCTGGAGATGCAGCTCAGCTTGTTTTGAGAGATGCTGATGCGACTTCAAAGCACAAATGCATCGTGCGCAGTCCACCTGCTTTCAACGCCTCCCACACAGTAAAAGTGTGAAGAACGCTTGTGCTGCTATGAGTTTTTGTATAGGACAACATAATGCCATTGGATACTCCACGACAAACCTCAACTCCTAAACCCAGTTGTAGGCCTTTGTGCAGGCCCAATCAGCAAGAAAGTAGGTTCCGTGTCTTGACTGTTGTACAGGTGATCTGAGTGGGGGTGAGAAAGCCCGAGTGGCCTTGGCAGCTTTTGCTCTGGTTCCCTGCAACCTGCTGCTGCTGGATGAGGCCAGCAATCATTTGGATGCTGCCACCATCAATGCCCTCACCACAGCCCTTCAGGTAAACCTGTCACTATTGTACACAACCTGTGATGTATGCAAAAGCAAAGGCATTCCCTCACCTGTCCTCACCACAGCCCTTCAGGTAAACGTGTTTCTCGAATTCAAGCGCAGTGGCCTTGCATCAATACTCTCATCAGTTACATCTGTTTCTCGTATTCAAGCGCAGTGGCATTGCATCAATGCTCGCTACAGCCCTTCAGGTATAACTGTCTCGTAAATCCAAGCACACTGGCGTTGCATTGATACTCTTATCTGCTGCTCAATGCAATCAGCAAGCGCTTGGGTGCTGCGACCATTGTAAATTTCAATGCAGCCCCCTTCCGGTAATCAGATCACCTTGCCTCCTTCACACATGTGCAAGCTGTTGCACGCTTGCAATCCACTGCTGCTGTCAAATGCTGCTGCCTGAGCGATTGCAGAATTGCTGCCAAATGTCGCTGCCTGCTCAATCGTTGCAGAGTTGCTGTCAATTTGCTGCAACGTGCAGCTCTGCAGGAGCTGTGGTGCAACTATGGTGCAACTATGGTGCAACTGTTATGAACTGTGGTGCAACTGTGGTGCAACTGTGGTGAACTGCGGTGAACTGTGGTAGGTCAAGGGTAGTCCTCATCTGTGTGTGAGACACCACACCGACAAGGGGTGCTTGTAACTGCAGGCATTTGATGGAGCCATTGTGGCTATCACACATAACAAGGCTTTTGCCGACAGCCTACATGCAACCCATGTCCTACGAGTCCAGGTAATGCAAACTCACTGTATGATGCTGCTTTCACAGGAAGCAGTAGTCCTCTCTGCATTGTAATGTTTTGCACTGTGTGTTTGTCTTTTCTTGGGTGTTTTTTCACGCTAGAATGAGGCTATATCACCGCTGTATCTTCGCTGCATCTATGAATGTCCTGCTGGCAACAATCACCTCCTTAAAGGCCCTTTGGCATCCTGAAGCTGTCATCGCATCTGTTGTGCTTCAGACGTGCTTTCACAAGGCATGCATACAAAACATTCCTTCATAGGGTATGCAGTGCAGTGTTCATGCCTTCACAAGGCGTGCATCATCCATCCCTGCACAATGTCAATGGTTGTATACAGCCTACTATATGTTGCTTGTTGTAGGGCGGCAAAGCCAAGCTGTCAGCACATATGGGGGAGCTCGTCGAGAGTGACTTCACACACAAGAGTGAGAACACGCAGACCAGGAAGCAGTCTAGGCCAAAGGTGGGCAGCTCACCTGCATGCCAGATGTGATGTTTTTGAGGACAAGCAGGACTAGATTCAAGCAGGAGGATGTCCAGGGTGTACAGATGCTGTTGTTGCATGCAAAGCAGAACAGAAAGGATGCTGTTGTACATGAGCTACAGCTCAACTGAACAACATCCAGTTAGCTTCCCTAATGAGGGTATAGCAGCCTGTGACCTGGTGTCCAGTTTTCTGTCCATACCAGCACAGCAAACACATGATGCATGCTCAGTGTCTATTGACAAGCAGTGGCACAACAAGAGCCTGCACAATGTAGCAAAAGGTTTTTTCCAGCATGCGTTTGTTTGAGTCACAACAGGTCCAGCATGCATACTAGCAAGCTGTTCATGTTTTGTCACAGGCATGTGCCTGGCTCACTCAGCCAGTGCATATGGCTGGCATGTTCAATCAAGTCGCTCACAGTGGGGAAGCCCAAGTATGCTGTGTCAATTGCTTCCAGCCTCAGCCAGACTATGAACAAACCAACCGCAGCAGAATGAAACGTTTCAGCCTCAACCAGACAATTGTACACATAGCAGCAGCAGAACAGAACAAAGTCAATAAGACCACACTTAGCTGAAAGTGACTCCAAAACCAAAGAACCGGACTGAATGTATATCTATAATTCTTGGACAGTGTTCTTCCTGGATCAAGTCTGTAATTCATGAGCCTAGGGAATATAGGGATGCACAGGACAGGCTCTGGAGAGACAAGGCTTGCCCTGCACTTACCAAGCTCATCATGAGCCGGAAAGCATTGACAAGCATTGACATTGATATACTTATTATTACTGTGACTTTTTTTGTTATTATTATTACTACTTTTCTTATAATTATAATTATCATTTACTATGAATCTGGTCACTGCTGTGTTCAGGCGCCCAAGCTGCCTCAGGCATCCAATGGCACGGCACAACAGACTGGACAGCTTCCCAAGCCAAATGCACAGGCTCGACCCGCTGCAAGTGGCCATGTTCAAGTCGCTGCAAAAGGGCCTGCCACGCAAAGCCCTGCCCCTGCAGCCACAGTTCCTGCCAAGAAAGCGTCTAAGCCAAAACTGGGATACAGGTGAGATCTCTCACCCTCCTACTCTTATTGACAAACCAGCCCCATTTCTGCGTCGCCTTGGCTGCGCTGCAGGATTGATTGGGGATGAGGGTTTGGTTTGGGAACTGTGATGGAGCTTGGTGTTTTGTGGTGTGGATGTGCATTTGGTTAGTGTGCTCTGTAGGCAGGGGCAGTCATTTGTTGGTGACAGGCCATCTTGAAGGGCAGGTCACTGCATGGTGCAGGGCAGTCCGCTGCAACATTAGGGGCATTTCATTGCATCTTGGAGGGCAGTTCCCTGCATGATGACCTGCCAAGGTGCTGTGAGGACCCATGCATGTTGCTGCAAGCGAAGCGTCTAGCCAGCTTGCAATTGCCATTCATGCTGTGATTGCATTCAGCAGGTCGGGGAATGCTGTGCCAGTGCAGATCACAATGCTGAAGGCCAGAGTCTGGAGTTGTCAAACCATGCTTGGTACTACAGGGAAAAACAGGAGCTAGACAGGCTGCCGGCAGAGATAGATGCCTTGTCTGTCACCAAGGCATCACTTGAGCAGCAGCTGGCGGTGCTGACTCAGCAAGGGGGAGACAGCTACCAGCAAGCTGCGCAGATTGGACTGCAGCTGGCAAAGTTGGCTGCTGATATTGACGCCAAAACCGATAGATGGCTTGACTTGGAAGAGCAAGCAGAACAGTGACAGTGGTGTTCTTCTGTACAAGACGCTTGTATGCTGTTTTGGTGTTGATTATTTGATTTTTCTTTTCTTAGTGTCTGCCAAAATTCAGCCATGCAAAATGTCTCAACGGTTTTGTTTTCTGGCTTGAATTGCTGTCACAAATACTGGTAAGAGTTCCATCCCTTATAATGCTGGCTTGTTGTAGAACATGAATGACAGCTGTTGCCATTGACTGGTCATGTCATTTGCCAGTACTGCAAACAGCAGCACTGAGTTCAGGCTCTCCATTTAAAGTGCGTTGTTGACCGGTTTATTTGGGTTGCTATGGGGAAATGACGTGCAAAAGTGACTGTACATGTGATCAGTGGCGCATACTCGATCAAACAGCCAGGCGACCGCATCGATTGGTGACCTTCACTCATACTGGAAAGACTCTCAACCGCTCATTGGTCCATGATCCCAGAAATGTGCTGATGCATATGCCCAAGTGGGGGTTTGGGCTGGGATGGCAAACGTGGCTCAGCAGTCATTGTGTAGGCTCTCCACAGGACAACCTTCATATTTTGTGCACGGCTTCATCACAGATGGCGTGTCACAGTATTGTTTCACATCCTGTCTTGCAAAAGAACTCTTCGGCCTGTCAATGCAAGGGGTCAGAAATGGTGTTTTGTTACGTCACATCCACATGCATGTCACTACGCATTAATGCAATATTGCTTACACTGCCTGTAACAACACGGGCAAAACATCTGATGTCACATAATTCTCAGGTTCGATTGATGTCACATAGTCCTCAGGTTCGATTGATGTCACATCTAGAGCACATTGAAATGCTTTGGTATTTGATACACTCTCGTCAAATATGCTGGACTGCAAACATAACGAATGCCACCACTGCCACGAATCTGATACAGCAAATCAGATTTGTCGAGGCAAAGGTCAAGCTTGACATTCTCAGGGACACTCAACACAAGACAATTCAGATGGCTGTCAGCAGCAACTTTCACCTTCATCTGGACTGCCTCATTTCGCAAATTAACTAGCTGTCGACCTAGGTACTCAATATGCGGCAGCTTGACATACTTTTGGAAATCAGTGGCATGAACATGCAGAGCAGCATGAGTGAGCTGCGGCAAGGAATTAGCCAACATACCATTGTCCTTGAAAGGCCATGGCGACAAGTATAGATGTCTCAAGTTTGGCAAAGCCATAGGGAACCGCATCTGGATGCCAGCTATTGGACCTCGCTCAGCAGCACTCAAATGCAGCAAGCGCAGGCTTCTAAAGCGCTGAAAGATGCAGATGTCAATCTTGTGATAATCCCGATGATCAGCGTCAACTTTGACATGTAGATGATGCAGGGTTTGAGGCAGCAAGCCTGCTATCTGGTATACATCAAAAGGTCCATCGATGCTGCAGGCTTTGAGTGGCCACAAACCTGCCAACGTTAGTATTGCTAGACCACACGCTGCCAGCTGATGCACGTCGTCAACTGCTGCCGCAGACTTGGACAGTGACAGAGACAAGTTTTGTAGTCTGTCAAAGTACTGCTGCTGGTGTTTTTGCTGCAGCCACTGGAGGATGACATCAGAGTCTATACACTCCTCAACACCATAGATCCCTGGGATTTCAATGGTTGTGGGTCGCAAGATCTTGGACGCGGAATGCCAACATCTGTTGACTGCAGAGCACCTGAGCAGGTCTCGGAGGCTGTCGATATGGCCCAGGACCGCAGCAACAAGCTCTTCGTTCTGGAACACCCCGTTGAGAGCCTGAGCAAGTGAAAGGAACCCGTGATTCAGTCCAGGTCTGTGCCCTCAAGCTGGGGGACATCTCGTACACTGTGACACCACCACACAAACGGGAACAAGTCTCGAGTCTAGTAGGGAAAGATTGCTCACTGTAGGCATGGTCATCTGCGTGAAAGGTAAAGGCTTGCCAGCTTGAGCTATGGCAGGGCGACGAGCACGCTCCAAGGTGCTCAGCGCGTTGATCACTCAGTTTGTACGCTATACCTCCTGCCGAGCTGTAGCATGGACGTGCGGAACCAGCAGGAAAGCCAACAGAAACTGCGAACAAAGCAGAGGGTTAGGTGTGAGTGGTGACTCTGATGCGCTTTGTTGCAGAGGCACAGAAAGCCTGCAATCAGCCCTGTCATAGCTATATATATTTTCTTAGTGCTATATATATTTACCACATCCAGACTCCTGAGGTTTCCTGTGATCTGTCATGATCACAAAGCAAGAATGTAGGGTAAGGGTGTGAGTAATGCATTCAAAAGGACAGCCTTTAGTAAGCAATGTTCTAAAGTTTGTAATAAGTTTGTCTAATATATTGTATAAGCAGAGCAGATGAGGTCCTCCAGGACAGGATACCATATTAGTGAGAACTGCACTGAACCGGCTGCTCTAATTGGCATAGCCTAGTAATGCATGCTATAAGCTGTATGGGTACAGCACTGAATGTGACAACAAGTAACAGCTGCATCAGTGCTTATGCTACACAAACACTCTTTGCTCCGTCACATATACCCTGCTGAGAGCAGGAAAGAGTAACCAGAGGTACATAAATCTAAAATCAAGAGAGTGAGAACGGTTAGTAGTTGCAATGGCAACTCAACAAAACATGCTGCACTAGATACTGCACAACACACCAGAACAGAATAAGATGGACGCTGCCAGCATCTGAAAAACAAGCAAAAGCATCATCAATCACCAAGCAAACTCTTGCAGCATGACACATGTTGCTTCCCATGTTGCCTGACTCATGACAACAAACAGCCATGATTGGTGTTCTTTGGTACCAGATGAAATACAAGAAGGTTGTCATCCTGAAAAAATCTCACTGTGACAGCACACACGCACAATTGATACACTTTCACGCAGAGAACATTTGGATCCTGTGCCTCTGACCTGGAATCCCTGTATGATACACGCCAGCTGCCAGAATGTATATGTCACAGGAGAGCAAGTGCAAAACAGTAGGGTCTGCCACTGCAATGGCTGACTCATCACCTGCGTTTGAAGTCTTTGGACAAGAGGCGCCCATATTGCTGTTCCAGTAGTTGTGCATCATCCACATGCTCAGGAGACTCCACGTCTGCCTGCTGTGTGCTTCTTCTTATATGGTATGTTGGCCATGCGTCCGCAGGAATCATGACATGTGGCATGTCACCCTCTGCAAAATCCAGGTACGCCTTTTGTGTGTCTAGCCATGTCAGATGACAAGGTTGGGGAGAGACATTGGAGGAAAGGGAACAACATCTCTTGCAGTTGCCAAAACTTTGTCTCCAAGGAAAACAGCCTCAAGTTTGTCAAAGAACGCATCCCCAAAGGTCTGGCACAACCAGTCCTCGCTGTACTCATCCACAGCTTCCAGAAGAAGTTCGCAGCCTTTGGCACCGAGCCCAGGCAGGCCATTCTGAGCCATCAACAGCATGGTCTGGATGCAAAAAGCAGTATGCGGACGCTGATTGGTGCTCAATTCTGTGGTGTTGAAGGCCGCCATGGCTGCATAATAGACCTTGGCTGTCTCAGGTCTTTTCCCAAACTGCATGTGCAGCTTCAGCAGCACCTGCTGATGCAGTTGCACCAGAAGCTGGTAAGCCGGCATGCCATCATGAAGCTGAAAAAGTACACATGTGGTGACAGAAGAAAAGGTTTCCATGTCTGGGAGAGGCAATGGTGACTACATGCCTCTCATCAGCCTCACTGCAGCTTCTGCCTTGTTTGCTGTGCTGCTTGATGCCTTGAAGCAGCAGCGTAAGAAAGCATTGCAGGCCTCCACTGACAGAAACGTGGTGTACTTATGATACGCCAGCATTAAGTTTGCCCCTACAATACAAGTCATAAGACATCATGGCAGATACTGCTACAGCTGCTTCTCACCATTGATGATGCTCATGCATTGTCACTGCAGCAAAGTTGGTTGACAATCAGAAATAGTGCAGGTTTGCCATCTGGGTTCAGCACACAACAGTGTCAACAAGCACATGCTGCTGCACTGCTCCATGAGGCAGTATCAGGTAGCATTCATCAAAGCAACATGAGTGCTAATGCTGATCTCAGACAGACATGCAGTTAGACAGACAGCAGGGACAGACAGACAGACAGACAGACAGACAGACAGACAGACAGACAGACAGACAGACAGAAGGACCAACAGACAGACAGAAGGACCGACAGACAGACAGAAATAGACAGACATACAGACAGACAGACAGGCTGACAGGCAGGCAGGCAGGCAAACAGACAGATACATGCATACATCGTGCCAATTGACACCAACAAGCGGGAGATTGTCCTGACAAAGGTGTTGATGCATCTGTAACTGCAGGTGTTGTTGCAAGCAAAATGGGCAGACCTTGGACAGGATGACCACCAAGTGCAGCAACTCCCTGAGCCACTTGCAAGTAGCACATGTCCAGGTATATGAACATCTCAGATACAGTCATGTTCCATTGATTTCTCCCAGATGCGCGTAACATTGATCGCATCCTGGTTGCAAGCTGCATGCTTGTGAAGGCTGAGGGCTAAGAATGAGTGAGCTGCATCATGCTACCTCACCAGGCATGTACAAGCACTCAGAAAACGCACCATTACCTGACTGACAGTCTTGCGCTGCTCAAAGACCTGAGCAGCATCTGCCCATCGGCCGGCTCCAGTGCACAGCTCAGACAGCAAAGATGCAGATGCCTCATCAAGCTGCACAGCCCAGGTTGTTGCTCTGAGCTGCTGAAGCAAGCTCAAAGACTCGGAGGTGAGAGCAGTGAGGGGGACGGGCGCCTCCTCTGACTCAATTCCAGCCAGGGCAGCTTGCTTGCGCACAGCACTGCCCACACCAGTGTGCATGCTCTGCAACAGGATGGC
>JAABUS010004857.1_pt1 | contig 18653 bp, 21 predicted proteins | sample 5560161 | NCBI WGS metagenome assembly JAABUS01 (sample SAMN10711885, study PRJNA513376) | rock metagenome | isolation source: Antarctica rocks | place: Antarctica: Victoria Land, Trio Nunatak nord | collected 2016-01-04 | reverse complement strand
TAAATCATTTCACAAAAGCATTACAGATCTATTGGCACACAGCAGAGAGTCCGGTCTGCTACAATAAGCTGAAGCCTGCAGTGTCGCACCTGTTGTGATGACATCTTTGTTGATCTCCAGCATGGGCATGAAGTCAGCACAAACATCACGTTCTGCTGCAAGCTGTCCAGGGAAGGCAGAAGGTTTGGGAGTGAGGGAAGGTGTACCCAGGGGGGAGAACTGCTTTGTGCGTTCAGTGTTGGACACAACTGCTGGAAACAGCCCCAAAACAGGGAAGCAGACCCTCACAGCAGAGCAATCAATCTGGATCACAACAAACTGTGTCACTAGATAGGTCAGCCATGACTTGCCAAATGAGCTGAGATGGCCAGCAGCACTTCTCAACTTTCGAGCTAATGTGACCTGCAGTCCGAAAGCAGAACAACAAACACCCACTAAACTGCCAGTGCAGGCCTGCAGGTACCAGGTAACCTGTGTTACTGGTTTTGGCGTAATTTCAACATGAAGTGCGTGTAGAAATGTAGCGCGTACAGTGCGCATACATGGGTACATTTGGAATCTGCTCTGTAATTTAGCAAACGATGCCTTCACTGTCTGTGAAAAGGTGTGACACAATAGTGCCTCTCTCTCGTGTCGGACGTATGACCGACCCGGCTCGAATCAAGGTGCAATAGCGTGCAATATGTTCGTCAACTTAGTTCGACTGTACAATCCCTTTGAGGATGCCACAAGTGCTTCGAGTTTCGAAGCTTGCTCTGTTGAGAAGCTGGTTTCGGAGCGAATTGCACTGATTCCGAGACCCAACCGGGCTTCCGAGGACTTCCGATCTGTGACCTGACCTGCGCAGCCATTAAAACGCTTTTAAGTCAAGAGCAGACGCTGCATTACCAAGGAACCGTTCATACGGATGGCTGTCTCTGAACCGGTACAGATTCAGTGTGCCGGGGCGTACAGTGGAACTGTGACGTTACCGTCGCTTGAAGTCGCTGGCTCGGTCGCACAGGCAAGACAGCTCATCAGTGGCCGCATTGGTAAGCGTAACGAGTCTGTCCCTCTGTGTGTTCCTATATCCTATAACAGCGAAATTAGGTGATCACTGTTTTACACTCTGACGCACCGCCCAGGTGAGGGCAACAGCGCTTCTGTCAAGCTCATTGCTGGTGGGAGGACTCTGGAGGTGAATACGTGTGGCTTGCATGCTAACATGTTCCCGTGCCTCACGGCCATACAAGAGGTTTTGGCCTTGTAAGCAGATTCAGGGTTGCTTTGGGTGCAGGATGATGCCAAAGCTCTCACAGACTATGGAGTACACAGCAAGACCAGGCTGCTTGTCATGCGCACAGCAAGAGCAGCTGCCAGTGCCAAGCTTGCAGCACAAGAGTCACGTGCTCAGCGCTTAGCACGACTCAAGGATGCAGCAGCAGCTGTTGCTGCAAGAGGAGATGGCAGGTGACTCAGCAATTGTGCATACTAACTAAATGATCCTGGCTGATCAGCAGCAGTATGCAGCGCCTTACCTGCCCCTGCTCTGCTGCAGTTCATGGAATGATGGTGCATATGAGTTCGCTCTGGAGAACCAAGCTGGGGAGGGGTTGCGATTTGATGACCCTCAAGACCGCAAGGCACTTGTCATGGGCCTGGCTCTCCATGAGCAAGGCAAGCAGATCCTGGAGAAGGTACTGTTGCCTCAGAGAACTACACAACATCATTTTGTATTCTCCCGTTGCTGCTGGTGGGGAGCCTGATGTCATGTTTCCGGCAAAGCATGCATCATTGGCAGAGCACTTGTGTGTTGATAAGGCAGCTAGCAGGGAGTCTAGCAGGGAGTCTAGCAGGGCGTCTGTTGTTGGCAAGGGCAGCACAGCAGCCATGAGACACGACATGCATGGTTTTGTGCATGAAGTCTGTTTGTGAGTGACATGCCAGTTTGTTCTGTGCCACACCCACAGGCTGTTGACCAGCTGTCACCCTTTACTTTCAGCATGTCTTCTGCCTGCACCACAGCCAAGTCATGCTTTGGGTGTTGACTGGCTTCCAGTTTGACATGTTCATGCAGGAGGAGTATCAGGAGGCTCTAGATGTGCTGCTTCTAGCTGAAGAGGCGTTTGAGATGTGCAACCCCAAGCATCTGGATATGGTGGACAATGTGGGTCTGCTCATGATTGATATTGTCTGGTGAGGCATCCCTTATTTCACATGCTGATAGTTGATGTTGTCTGGTGAGACATGCCCTTCTTCACATGCTCATGACTAATACTGTCTGATTAGGCATCCCCTTCTTCATATGCTCACGACTGATATTGTGAGGTGATGCACCCCTCTCCTCACGTGCTTCCTGTTATCAGGCTAGCAAAGTTCCTATGGCAAAATTAAAAAGGCACAGAGAACCAAAAGGGCATGCACACAGGCTTGGGTGTACCCTCAAGAGCCTTGTCCTATTTTGCTGGAGGAACAGTGACAGCTGTGCCCAGCATGCACAGGTGGCTTCAGATTGTTAGTGCCACCTTTCATCACCTTTACAATGTAAATGGTCCCACTGATTTGGCCATTGGCTTCAGGACCAGCCATGATTGTGAGACTAACACCAGTGTTGTCATCAGGAACTAGTGCAAACTTGTCTTGAACTACGATCAACACAAAATAGTCTATGATGCTGAGGAATCAGAAGCAGAAAGCAATGTTGAGACTGAAGCTGGCGTCATTTGGGACCTGTACAGTCAGCATCTAAAGCCAGATTGCTGGGAGATGTGGAGACATCGGGCTGTGACACTTTGCAGGTGCTACTTCCAGCTGAGAACGATAGGGCAGTTGGCGGCAGGCAGGGCTCGTCTGGACAAGGCCCAGGGCAGTTTGCAGCGCAGTCATGGCCCTTCTGGGGCCAGGATGCGCCGCCTGCATGGCAACTTCTGCCCAGAGCTGGCCATGTAAGCTGCAGACCACTCTGTTACCAAATGTTGAGAAGTCAAACACACATTACTTTTGGAATGCGTCATCTTCATGCTGACTGGCGTAAGCTCTTCTTTTGTTTGACTTGCAGATATGTGCGGCTGGAATTGCTGCAAGGCGTGGCTGCCTTTCACAGTGGTGATTCAAAAGCCTCCCTCCACCTGGCCTCAGCACTGGCCAAATGGCAGCGCCTGCAAGTCTCAGATGAGTCTCTGGCCACACTGGCATCCATGGGCTTCACAACTTCACAGGTGGGACTATCTCACCTGCTGTGATGCCAACGGTCCATCCACACGCTGTCCTACCAAATCTGTCTTGCAAAATCTGTTTTGCAAAACCTGCCCTAGAGAGACCATTATGCCAACTGTCCATCCATAGACTGTCCTGGAGCACCTGTGGCTGTCATTGCGTCCAACAGCACGGCGGTGTGCAATGTGTGAGCAACACTGTGAGATTGTGCCACCTCATCTGCCACTTGCACACATTACAGACTGCAGCACGTGTACCCACACTGAAGTCAGCTTGGCTGCAGCACAGCAGCAACTGCTGACAACATAATGCAACAACAACACCCCTGCTGTGGTGACAATGGCGAAGAATTCCAGCAGTGAGCCACTTTCAAGGATTCCAGTTCATTCTCCTCGGCCATTCATTGAGCCGTTATGCAGGCGACACGAGCTCTGAGGTTCTGTGAAGGTGATACAGAGCAAGCGGCGTCCTTCGCTGCAGAACAAGCCCAGCTCTCCAAGGTGTTGTGGCCAGTCTAAAAGATTGGCATCGTAATAGTGCTTTGTCCACCGAAGGCCTTTGAAGTGTTCCGTGACAGCTGCCTTTCAGACATCCTCGTTGCTGCTCTGTGTGATCGTGCACACCAATTGCAACTCCAATTGCAGATGCAACAGCAGCATCCAAGTTCTGTCAACTGCATTGCAGCTCATCCCAATTGCCCCATACCCTTGCATCGCATGCAGCAATGACTGCAACATCATTGTCACCTCGGCACTCCCACCGGTGTTGCTGAGAGGCTACGCTGTCTATGAGCTTGAGATTTGTTGGCAGTCACCTGGACGTTCCAGCCTGGACCCCCCACCTGCCAGGGGGTCCTTCATGACATGCGTGTTGACATGTTGTATGAAGTGAAGAAGATGTGCACTGCCTGCAGAATCGCAAGGCAGATCACAAAGAACAGAAGAAGCTGCGCAAGGAGATGAGAAGGTGAATGCTGCTGGATCCTGCAATGCAGATTGTGCATGTGGAGCCATACTCTGGTTGCTGACCGGACTCTCAGCTCTGTGCGCCATGAGCGATCTGCAGAGAGTGCATGGATTTTAATCTTTGTTGCAGAATCTCACAAACATTTGTGTAATCCCGTTTAGTTGCATTTTCACGCCATGCATCCCAAGCCATGGTGAGCATTGTCCATTTGTGAGACTAGTAGAAGCCACATGTTTGATTAATGCTTGCATCTGGATCTAGAGCAAGCCACATGTTTTGATGAATGCATGAATGGGTGTGCAGCTATGGGGCAACTGGCAGTGGCAAGCTGGTGGATGCAGCTGGGCTGCAGCTGCTGGAGAACATGGGTTTTCAGCGTGCTTTGGCTGCAGAAGCCCTCAAACAGGTGACATTACTTTCACTTTTCTTTTACAGAATTATACCACTTATTTTGTCGATTTGTCAAAAAAGAAATATCTGAAGTTATATTGATTTTCTGACCTGGTTGGTAAAAGAGACCTGCGTCCATTATACCATTTAACCATTATGTGTGTGGCTTCAGTTTGACTCAGTGAGATCTGGGTGGCATGCAGAATGACAATGAAGGTCAAGCAGCCCTAGATGCGCTGGCAGACCCCAAGCGAGCAGAGCAGCTACAACTTGCAGCATACCTTACATCAGCTACCAACACATCTGCTAAGGTATGCGCTTCCAGTATGCGCCCTGGTATGCCACATAACTGGCTAGCACATCTAGTCTTTGCACAGCTAGCATGAGTGTTATAGTACCGCATAAGCCATCATGTTGCCAATGACACCGACTGGCATGTATGCATGCGCTACTGGAGATCAACAACACTCTATGCCTTGTCTTGTCAGCATGCCACGCCTGACCCTAAGTCCGGTCTAGAAGCAGATTTGTAAGCAGGTCCCTAACCAGATTCATCAGCTTATATGCGGGATTACAAACCAGTTTGTCGGCTGCACATTCGGCTATCATGCCTTCTTCTTGACACTGCTGCTTAGCTCTTTGTAGGCCAGGATTTTGGGCCCCCACTCTGAATGTCAACTCGCATGTAGTCCTTCTTGATGAGCAGGACTTCTGCAGAGTGTGTTCTTCAAATACAGCGCTGGCTTCAATGTTGCTGTGTCATCACTATGATGCTGCCTGCACATATGTCCGGACAAAGCCAAAGCATGTTGCCACAGGTCAACCCAGATCCAGCAGCACTAGACACGCTTCTCAACATGGGCTTCAACAGAAAGTCAGCCACCACAGCTCTCCAGCAATGCCAAGATGACCAAGCTAAGGCTGTTGACACTCTGGTGTCATGGGGACAGGCAGCCAGGGCAGCAGGCTCTTCAGGTGTTGGGGATGTTGCTTCTGGGAGTGGAGAGGCCATTGGTGCAGCAGGAAGCTCTGTGACTAGAACAAGTGTGGGCCAGCCGGCGGCAGATGCTGCCAGCCTTTTGGCACAGGCCCTTCAGAGCAGTAAACCAGGTACACACGTACAGCTGCCAGCATGCGCACCCCTCAGATTGCACACTCTTAATGTGATGCAACACATTGGGCCGCTGCTGTTGGATGTTGCAGCGTCGAGCAAGGAGTCAGCAGTTTTCAGCCAAGATTTGGCATTGACCTCTGCGTGCAAGCGCAGTGTAAGTCTGGAAGGCTAACAGTGGTTCCAGTGGCAAATGCATCAAGACAGCTTGCAGTGTGGTCACACCCCAGCTTGCACCTGTGCAATCATTGCTTGCTGTAGTGACAGTTTGTGGCTCTGATGACAACTTATCTAGTGACCAGTTGAGTTGTCATGGAGACAACTATAACAGCCTCTGCTATCAGGCTTTGTCAAATTGCATACATTGATGATGTAGGTGCAATAGGCCATGCTAGGGTGTGCACTCTGGACTGCATTCTTTCAAGCAGTAAATTCAGCTGTTTTGGCGGTGGTGCAGGAGGGGATGAAGCTGAGCTGCCACCACCAGCAGATGAGTCACAGGAGGAAGACAGAGATGCTGAGGCAGAAGCTGAACTAGCAGCTGTGGTCAAGGATGATCCTCTGGCAGCCTATGATGTAGATGTCAGACAAGAGGGCCTGGCCATACGGGAATACCTCATGCTGCTGCAGCAACAGCAGAAGCAATGACATCCTCAATTACAAGCACTGACTGCTTTACAGTCATTCTTGGAAGCTTGTTACACCCCTGGCAGCACGAATTGCCAATGTAGTGGCCACCAATTTTGGCTACACATGCTGGCCAGACCAAATGTGCCAATGGCTGTTACATGACAATTATTACTGTGGTCATGTGTTGTCTGAACCTATAATAGCGCTTCTTTTGCGTGTCTGCTTGCTACAGCTGTTTGGCATATGTGTACACCCCCTTATGAGTTTTCTTGCCCATCCATCCTGAATCCCAACAATGCCCAGCTGACCATGGTTAACAAAGATGAACAAAGATGAAGTTTTGAAGGAAGCACCAAAGCAGCATTGCAGGTACTTTGGCCTGAGTCACATCAAACTTCTGCATGTGACAAAAGCTCAAAGCACCAGTGCAGCATTCACAATGTATATCCTGCAAGCACTTTTAAGCCACTTTGGGACAGATTGCAGACACTTACCTGCATCTACATACTGGACCAGTAAGGGGCATGGTCGATATTTGCTGTCTCCTAGTCCGGCATGCAACACCCTCATGATGGCCAAGCAAGTGTCCAGCCCTGCATAGACACAATACCAGAGTAACATCCACCCTCATGAGAAATCAAAGATTTAAGATGTGATCAAGCAAGTGTCAGGTGCATTCGACCAAGACAGTGCTTTGTTTGCTGAAGCAGTGCGTAATGTATCTACGCATGCATGCACATGCAGCACTCTGCCAACTAGCAGTGCACAGCAAAGCAGCAACATGATGAAGTGTATACCAATGAAGTCTGCCAGACTAGCAGTGCACAGCGAAGTAGCAACACGATGAAGTGTGTACCGATGAAGTCTGCCAGCTGCAGGGGGCCCATTGGCTGATTTGTGCCCAGCTTCATGCCATTGTCAATATCTTGCGCTGTCCCAACACCCTGCACAGCCAAGGCTGCAAAGGCTGCAAGCGCTTTTTAAGGCAGTATCATCATGCATGCGTACAGCTTTTGCACCTCGTGCCTCCTGCAAATGCCCAAGCACCAAATGGCACTTGGTGCTGGTACATATGTCACATGCACAGATGCGCCTCAGACACATGCATCTACACAACAAAGACTGACAGAGTGCTTGAACTTCTCTGCTAAGTTGCAAGACTTATCTATAGTATTCATGTGTCATATGCCGTTTGGTCAGGCCTCAAGAATGTACCTCCATCAGCGTATAGAAGGCTTCATTGATCATAGGCATCAACACTCTGTTCACAATGAAGCCTGGCCTGTCATTGGAGTTGCACACTGTCTTGCCCAAGTGCTGTGCAAAGCTATTGGCAGCCTGATGGACCTGTTTGCAAGCACACCAGCAAGTTAGAGCATGTGTGTACGCTGCGAGCAAGTTGATAAACCAACACGCAGCTCAGAGAACAACAGGGTGCCATCCGTGGTTGCACTGATGCTTGTCGGGACACATGGCATCAGCATTGCTGACAGCAAGGCTTGACAGCCTTCACTCAACTCCAGGAGCAAGTTGTGCAAGCATGATTTTGGCCTTGGCACATGGATTGACTTGCAGCACATTAGCGATTTGTGCCAGAGCCATACTGCCCTGAGACAAATGCTGATGGTGCGTGAGCACAGCCCTGCTATAGAGGGCCTGCTTGACTGTGGTTCTGCTGCACAAGAGGCTGGATGCGCTGGGTGATCATACCACAGGCAGGACCCTTTGGTTTTGGGAGATGTAATCAAAGATACTGGGTGTTGGCGCAATGCAGCTTACAGCTTGATGTGAGAGGTACACAGGCAGCTGCAGACATGCAGCAGAGCCCGGCAAAAGGGTGAAACAAAGGCCTGAGAAGCTTCGGGTTGCCGCCTTAGGAGGCTACCGCTATGATCGCTGAAAAGCGTAAACTTCTCTCTTTCTTTTCTTGTCAAAGGCCTTAGAGCAGTGGAAGCGCACCTCGTCTGATGTCTGCATGCCTCTGATCAGCTCCACAAGCTTCATCACAGGAACAGGGTTCATAAAGTGCATGCCCACCTGAGCTGCAATGTGAGATGTAGCTCAATCAGTGTGTTGTGTAGACAGCAAGGCAAGGCATGCTAGGCAAGGCATGCTTGACCAGCACTTGCGGAAATCAAATAATGCTGAGGCATTTGTGGACGCAAGTAGCAGGAGATCTGATAGTGATTGGTGGTCAAACGAGTCTAAGGCGCACCACTTGCTGAGGTCTCTGAGTTGCTGCTGCAATTCTGGTGATGGAAATTGAGCTTGTGTTGGAAGCCAGCACTGTATCCAGCCCTGTGATCTGACACAACGAGCCAGTGATAAGGCCATATCAGTAGGATGAAAGTGTCAGCATGAACTTGGAAACTGAACACGTAAGCAGGCGTGAGTTTCAGCTGCTGGCAGGGGCTGAGTTGGTCGCACCTGGCTCAGCTGCTGAAAGATGCTCTGCTTCACTTTCTCATTCTCGCTGACAGCCTCGATGACAAAGTCAGCCTTGGCTAAAGCCTGCAAAGGCGCAATAAGAGTCAGCTTGAGAGTAGGTAGCAAGCAGGTGAGATGGAGCCCGAGGGCAGTACATTTAATGACACATCCGTCCGAATCCGTTCTGTAGCCAGAGCTGCTTCTTCTTGTGTGGTCAGGCCCTTTTGTGCTTGCCGAGCAAGCGATCTATGAATGGTTGCGGATCCTCGATCAAGAGACTCTTGACTGACGTCAGCCATGATCACAGGCACTCCCTTCGCCGCTGCTATTTGTGCTATACCGGCTCCCATCTGCCCAGCACCCACCACCCCAAGGAGTCGAGGAACCTTGAGCGCAGAACTGCTAGCCATGCAGGTCACTACACCGCCGGCGCAGTCAAGACATGTGATCAGCACGTAAGATGTTGCAGCAAGCCGTGGTGCTTCACTGGCCGCTAAGAGTACGGTGGCGGTGCTGCAAGCTCGTCGGGAAGCTCTGCTGGTTTTAACAAGGACTGCAATGGGAATCGCAAATCGATCTGAAACGCCACCAAACTGAAAACTGAAACGCCAGCACGACCTTCTGCCTAATTCGATGTACTTCTGCGCTTATGCCTGAAAGTCTCTCAGTACTCTGAAGGGAGTTCACGCTTGATCATGGGGAAGCTCAGGTGAAGCACTAGTGCTGCTCCTCGGTCCGAAGCTGCTTGGTTGATGAGTCGCCTATTTTGGCACGCCGCTCTGCGTAGTTCACCGGCAAGGCCTTGCTTGACAGTCGGGTGTTTTGAAAAACTATTTGACATGCAGTTGGCACGTGGAACGCCCGCCACCCTTCGCCTTCGTGACACCAGATCAGCAAATCAAGCCTTTTGGCAGGAGCTTGGGGCCCAAGCATGCACATCTGCACCCTTCGAATCTTCGTGTGGATGATATCCCAGGATCAAGACCAACACAGCATTGTTTCACTACTCCGCCACGGCTTACAAATCCTCTTGAACCTCACTACCCCCTGCCACACCACAACCACCCTCAGCCCGCTGCGCCTGTGCTCAAGTTCATCAAGGATCCTCTTGATAACTCTGACATTCCTGGGGCACAGGTGAGATACCTGCGCTGCTGAGAATCATCGCAACACAGTTGTCATGCTTCTGCCAGATGCTAGTCATAGCCTGGCAAGGAAAATGTTGGACTGAAGACCTTTCACCCAGGTCTTCTGAGCATGCACAACATCTGAAGCCCTGCAGATACTGTGCCAATAACACAGCCAACACTGACATGGACATCTCCCATTAGCAACTCAAGCCAATACTGATCATCATATCCTTATGTAGGCTTCGCCACGCATCCGGACTCAGCAGTACAAGCAGAACTTCAGGCTTGACTGCTCAGATGTGGACGGGGCAGCGCCTGGCTGGCAGCCAGACTGGAAGAGGGCTGCAAAGGCCCGGCATGCATCCCTCAGGCCTGCCACTGCTCCTACACACAGACACTCAGAGCGAGCTGTCAGGTGCTGATCACGCTGTAGCTGTGTGAATGCAGTGGCTCTCAGCAGTACAGGAACCACAGTCTGCTACATGATGTTGACTTCACATGTAAGCAAAGTTGCAGCTGCATGCAGTCGAGAGGCACGCATCTGCACTGACCTGACCTGCTATGTAGGTATGCTCCTGCTGCACCCCTGCTTACATGAACAAAGTACTACCTGTCGATCCATGTGGCAGCATGAGCTATGTAGCAACTTGTGCCCTGTAACCAGTCGACTCTTGGAGGCATGTGCCAGCAGATCAATATTCCCTTGCTCTCATGCTATATGCTCACAGAAACACACACTGCTGGTTTGCATCAGTGAGTGTTGTCTTTGGTCTGCAGGCCTTCCAACTATGTGAGTGACATAGAAAGGGCCTCGCCCTGGCACCCCAGCAATGCTGATGCTCATGAATCCAAGGTGAGCTGGCCAATGCATCATCTTCAGACACCACCTGTCATGAGCGCACTCCCTCGCTTTGTCCATAGTTCCAGCACTTAACACTACTGTGATATCTCATTGTAAGAGTGCAGTGGCACCCATGGTGCGCATGTGACACATGGCCGATTGTCGTAAACTTGACAGGTGTACATGCCTGCTGGATGTTCATGTATCAGCCGACCATGCATTGTCAAACATAGCAAGTTGCTATCTTTGAGGCAGGCAGCACAGTTGGACCACCTGCTCCTTAGCTGCCAGCCTTCTACACTGTTGATAGCACAAGTTTGCACTGCACACCTTATCATGATTGCGGTCAGCAGGGCTGCCAGGTCAACACTGCATGATATGCGATGTCACCTTGTGATTGTTTGTCTGATCTTCTTGTGTAGGTGCACGCAGCTGATGTAGCTGCCAGCAGCCACGCAGCAGCTCAGCAGCTGTTACAGCAGAAGGTGGAAAGTGCCGGTCCAAGAGCAGTTGCAACCCTATGGAATCAATTTTGCCAACTTGACCGTGAAGCCAGCGGCAAGCTGACGACCAGCGAGTTTGCCAAAGTGTTGCAGAGCAGCAAGCTGCCGCTCAGCAATGCAGAGGTGCTGAGAGTGGCAAATGGGATGGCTGACTGTCATGGCTTGATGAACTACAGGTCTTTGACAAACGTGCTACAGTCACAGGGTTTACACAACCCTAGGCCGGTGACAGCCAGCTCAGTTGCTTTAGATGCCAGGAAGCCGCCACTTGCAAGGTCCAGTAGCTCATCAGGAACCGCTACAAGTTCAAAAGAAGCTGGGCTGGGGGCAAAGCGCGCTCAGCATGCAGATCAGCAGGTACAGCCAGCATTAGTCAGCTCTGCAGCTGTTGATCCAGCTGACAAGCAACAGAGCAGATCTGGAATGAGCGAGCATGAGTCAGCCTGTGCAGCGCTGCAGCAGCTGCCACAGCAGCCAGTTGCCTCATCAGCTTCTGCTGTCACTGCAGACCAACAGCAGCACATGGCTGCTGCGGCTGCCCCCTATCAGACTATCACAGCTCCATCAGGGATTGTTGCAGCAGCCCCAGGGCATTCTGATGTAGCCCCAGCACCCGCTGCTGTCAGAAGTAAGGGTCCTCCTCAGCAGAAAGTGCCGTACTTCTTCAGCAAGGGGCAGGTCAATATGGAGCAGCCCTACAGGTGGATGCCGTCAAAGGATGACACCACCATCCATGCTGCTGGACCCAAGGGGCCGTTTGTGCGGCCCTGGACGGCAGGGCAGGCTGCAACCGTGCCCACCCAGGTCTGGCTTGCTGATACCAGCTGGTGCTAATCAGCATGTTATGCATTGGCATGCTGAGGTCTTGACCATAATACTTGCAATGCAAAGTCTTTGACTGACTAAAGTTTTTGTTTGGACCCGGCATAACAAGACTGCGATTAACCTGATCTCCATGTTGATGCTTGCCCATGCAGCACACCCACAAAATGTGCAATTTGTGCTTTGCCAACAGCATTCAGCTGCATTTTAATGGTTTTTACATTGTTAACGTCATCATTTACACATACCGACAGTGACTTAACAGGTGATGCTGCAGGCAAAGCAAATTGCTGAGCTGGATGCTGCAGCAATATGTGCTGATGCTGCCGGACCACAGAAAACCTTCTTTGATGACACCAGACCTTACTGCCGGCCTGTGCAAGCAGCTGCTTCATTGGACGTCAGTCACAGGCAAGCAGTCTCTTGTAACACACGCACAGTCGCATCATGCGCTGCCCTCGTCTGCTTACGCGTTTTAGCAATGTTACAAGACAGCAAGGTCTCCATGCTGCAAAGCTTAGCAGGTTATACGGCCACATCAGCATCACTGATGCACAGCAGCTCTATCGCGTTACCAATTTGTCGAATGCTCAGATAGAGCTGGCTTCTTTGCCCAGCAGCATGTTGGACATGTTGGACTACATCTTCCAAAAATGCTTGTCAGTCAGGCAGCTGTTTTCAGCTGATTCACAACCTTTGCATGATATGTCTGGCATTCGCTGAACGACCTTGCTCAAGTCAAGAGCTCATGCAGATGGTCACAATCAATTGTCATTTCAATGTGGTCCTGTTGCTGCAGAGATTCACCCACAGTTCGCAGGCAAAAAGGCAGTCTGTTGGAGGACATGATGACCTTAAAGCGCTTGTAGTACTTGTACAAACTCAACTGTTGCTGTACATTCATGGTAACGACATACACCTGGGAAAAGTTTAGTACGTAACAAAGCGTTTCTGTTAGACAAGTTGGCGGTCACTCGTTTGGCATTGTACCTTTGGGCTGCTTATCAACCCCTCTTTGGCTAGACAGTTCCTGTGGTACCTAGGACTTGGTCTGTACAAAGTTTTGCACTTAATAAGTATAATATAATATATGTATGCTGCTCCGGCTCAAGTACAGGGTGTTGCCATCACACCTGTATAGAGAAAAAACTAAGAATGTATAGTAAGCTACTGACAGCTGATGTTGCTGTGCTGTCACAAGGTATAGTATTAGACATATGCCAGAGGGTGCTACTGCTGCTAGTTCCAACATGTAGTTTGTGACTGCAGTGTTCAGCTGGACAACATGTGAAAAGTTTTCAGTCTCGAATGTGCATCACAAACTTGGCAGCATGCTATGCCTTAGTATACTCCTGTATTTTCATTTTACAGTACTCATCCTGATTAAAAATCGAACAGTAAAGAGAGAATGTGGCATATGCATATGTGCCCGTGTGCAGAGTATGTGTAGGTTGCAAATGTTGAGTTCAAGCAATCACAATGCTGAAAACAAACTTGAAGGAGGACTGAACAATATGTAATCATACAATTGGTTCATGCGCTGATGTGATGAATGTTGTTGCCAGTGGTTTCAGCATACCACACAGCCAGCAATGCCGCGCAGATCAGACACTGAACATGCAAACAGCAGTATCCTTGTGTTCTGCACATGATCTGACTAGTTGTGCCTGGTGACTTGCAAGACATACTAAATTGAATGAAAACACAACAGCTGCTGTTGATACACTATGGGCACAGATGGATGGGCAAAGACGGTGTACGTGCAAAGATGAACTGCAAACCGCCAATGTCAAAAGCGCAAAAACATTGTCAGTTGGGTTTGACAATAGTCGCGACACAACACAGTCGGAACATCATAGCCAGCATGCCTCTGAAATGACTGCCCCCATCGCCCGAAATGAGTCCACTTGCACTGATGGTAGTCCGCCCTGACCCCTGATGACTAGCATAGCTAGCTCACTGCATTTCCGACTGCATTTCTGACTGCATTTCTGACTGACTCTTACGCTTAGATTGTGGTGCAGGTTGTGCTGTCTCATCAGAAGCTCCAAGTGAAGCTACTCCAGCTGTACCAGCCATCAAAGCCACTGTAGCTCCCTGAACAGAGTACTCAGCAATCAGTAGGCAACACAGTTTGGCAACAAGTTTGCTTTGGCACACTTCAAACTGAGCGCATGTGCGGGCCTGATCAAGCACTATGCTGTGATGCTATTGAAGACCCAAGTGTTATGCTGTGATGCTATTGAAAAACCAGCAAGACGCAGGCAGACATGAAAGTAGGGACCAGCAGACTACTGCTCACCTGAGCAACCACACGCGCTCGCATCATATGCTGAGACAAGTTTTGATTGCCCTGCAGGCCCATCCATGTCAGTACTGACTGAAACGATATCAGTCTCACTCTGCTGACACGTACGTAGGTACACTGACCTTTTTGAAAGCCAATAAGCCTCCCAGCAAAATAGCAGCAGTTCCTCCAGCGCCTGCACTCAGCAAACATACACGCTGGTCTCTGCCTGCCAATAGCAGCTGCACACACTTCTCGCAAGAGCGTATACGGCCACAACACCATACGAGAGTGTACTGCAGGTGAACACCTACCGACTAATACCCAAGGAGATCGCCTGCGAGGCAATACATAATCGTCCATCTCATACTGATTCATGCTTTGCTGTGGTTGGGCAGTCTCTGATGCATGCAACGAAGGATGCAAGGCTAAGTTGTACACACACTTGCCATCCGTCAAGCCACGTTGACCGGCGTAGCTTCACGGCGACCGTACGAGGGGCTGAGTCACGGTGCAAGAGACAGAGTGCTTGTTTGATCGTTGCCTTGCAGCCAAAGAACGTGGACTTGCAGGCAATGCCGGCGTGACCCAAGATGATTGGTAGTGTGTCAGCTTGCTACACCGTACGAAGCAGACTGCACTGAGGTTTCCGCCTACCACAAGTGAACCAACTCAGATTAAGCGCTTGTACAGCTGACCCCCGAAGATGGGTTGCAGGCAGTCCAAAGAGGGTTCAGGTGACCCTGTGTCAAGACCGCATGATGTTTGCATACAGTGCTAAGCAAAGCCATATCTGCTGGTGCAAGCGCTTTCTGACATTCAAACTGCTTGGAAACATGCAGAGCAAACCTGTCAGCAGAACAGCACCTTGGTTTGGCTGACTTCCATAAGGCTGCCACAGTACTATACAGCTTTTTATACATCAGGCTATACCAGTGTCCAGTCGATTGTTGGGCTAACAGACAACCACCTCAACGTCATACAGCGGTGCTGTCCTGGCGGCATACCACCAGAGCACAGGCAAATCATTCTGGCCGCAGCACAACAGTTGTCCTCTCGTTCGTCACCTGCTTTGCATAATACAGTTGTCTCTGAAGCTCCTCCTTGGCTGGAATCCAGCTTTGCGGCAGCAACACAGATACAGCCCAGCACCGACGCTGCTGAAGAAACCCCAGCTCAGCACAGAACAACAGATGCAGCACTGCAGACACAGGCAACGCGGCTTAATGAGAGCAGTGTTTTTGGCAGCACCTGGTCATCATACACCAGCGCCAGATCCTCAGAAAGTGACCTGGAGAGTCTTCCAGCTGACACCAGAACAGCTTTGCCAACCAGCAGCGTGTCACCTGCTCATCAGCAGCCTGAGGATGGTCACAGCAGTTCTGCTGATGCCATTGGCAGACCAGCACCCAGTCAGGATCAGCTGCAGGTGCTGTACAGTCAGATGGAGGCTGACTACAAGAAGCTTCAACACAGGCCAGCTCATGCCAGAGCTGGTGTCAGGGCTCCCTCGCACGCTCCAAGCAAGAAAGCAGCGACAGCTTCCACTCTAACTGAGCCGGCACATGTTGTCAGTCGATCACAACATCCAAAGGCAGTTGTGAGTTCTGGGTATGGTCAGCCATTGCATGAGGTAGCTGCTGCAAGCAAGAAGAGGCTTGGTGAAGCAGCGCAGCAAAGGGACACCAGTACAGCTGGGGCTACAGCTGCGGTGGGTAGGGGTGGAGCAGGGGATGCAGGTGTCAGTGGACGCATAGGGACAGCAGCAGCTTTGAGGCAAATGAAGAAGGGCACAAAGTCCTGGCCAGATGAGCCATTTGTCCAGGTTTTCACAAACTTCCACACGCTGGCACAGGTATGATGATCTGTGTTGCTTGCAATGCAGACATAAAAGGCATGAGTGTGCATGCTGATCTGCAGCAGGAAGCCCCTCACATTTGCGAAGCTACAGTGCATGCTTGAAAATTCACAACACTTGATTGGTGTTTGTTACTCCTTCATTGCTGTACATGATATCACAGCAAAGGTTCCGGATTGTGTTGAGCACATGATTGATGACACTTTGTCACACGGGCCAGGTATTCAAATGCTGCTACCAGCTGCATGGCTTACATTACACATGTTGTAAATAGTCTTATCATGCAAGATCACTGCTTGCAGGATGCAGGATCAGGTACTGCTGTTAGCAAACAGCCTAGTGCTTCTGATGATGGGACAAGTCTGGCAAGCAATCAGGGACCTCAGCAGCAGCTGATTGCAGCACAACATGGCCCAGTTGCCAGCACACAACAGGTCCAAGATCTGTCACCAGCAGATTTGCAATCAGCTGCAGCTGTTCAGTGTGACCACAGGCGGGGGGACAGTCTGAAGCCCAGTCTTGCAGATGCATCAGTCATACGTTTTCAGCCCAGCCAGCATTCACCACCTCTACTGCAATCCCATGCTCAGTCAAGCACTGCTGTTCACATTCCGCCGCCTGAGGGCAGTCAGGGGACACAGTCTGTGAATCACCGTGCAGGCTTTGCCTCTTCCTCAATATCGTACCAGACGCCTCAGGTCACACAGACCGCCCAGTCGTCCCAGCATGTCTCATCTGTTACACATCACTCGTTTGGTGAGACAGTCAGTCACAGCGAGAGTCAGCATACACAAAGCAGCGCGCAGGAGACCTCTGCTAGCCACTTTGCCGGTGTGCTGCACAATGCTGGGCAAGAGCGGGGCACAAGGGCAGGACAGCAACAGCCCTATGCAGTACATGCCATGCAGCAATCACATATGGCAGAGTACACTACCTCCAGCAGCCATACTGGCAATCACTCTAACTCTCAGACTGTTAGGACTAGCAGTAGTCACAGTGAGTTCAGTTTCAGGAGCAGTGTCTCCCCAGCGCCGGTGTTCATGCCAGGTGAAATCATGCCAGCCACATTTCCTGAATCTCTTCCATGTGGTAACTGAGGTGTCTGTAGAGTCCAGGTTGCATTGCAGTGCATCATTTGTCCAATACTGATGCACATGTTCAGGAGCATAAAGGACCATGATTTGCGTGATGTACTGCTGCATGCAAGACCCCGGCATCACTCAGCCGCAACATACAAGTCCAGGAGTTGCTTTGACAGGCAGTCATCTCTGTACTTGGTGCTCAGCAGTGCTTTGTTTCCAGCAGCGATTGTGGCCAATGCTGTTCACATTAGCAGCAGTATCTAGCTAGCACCAACAAGGGACAAGGGCCTGCGCTGACTCTTCTTCAATTGTAGTGAGTCCAGAGCTTATAGTTGTATAAGTGTCTGTGTCTGAAGTTTGCCGGCTTTCAATTGTGTCACAGTCATGCGCAAGCATTCATGTAAGCAGCCATTTATGTTTACATGCAGGTGCTGGGATTGCTGCTCAAGGCCCTGGACCCAGCTCAGCAGCTGCTGAGGCATTACGAGTCATCAGAGCTGCAAAGCTGCACCGGCATGGCCCTCCAGCTAAAGGCCCTGCCATGATTCAAGCACCTGCACCAAGGTACTGTAGTTTCACACAGGGAATCAGGCATGTTTGTGCTGTCAGCATATCTGTTTGCCAGATTTTTGTCTGATGAATCACAACAAAAGACTGACACATTTGGGGTTTACTTAGGGTAAACATGTTGTGCTCTGCAGGCTGTATGCACCAGAGCAGAATGATGCGGTGCGGCAGCACATGCAGCAGATGGATGCTCAGATCAGACAAAAGGTGCAGCAACTTCAGCAGCATCTGTGATGCAAGATTCAGGATCAGGTCTTTAGGCAGCTGTGATTTTTGTGTATCGTCATGCTTCATTTCATCTGTATTGGTCTGCTGCATGTATTAATGGTAATGACATTGCCTAGTAAACAGCTGGACACACGCTGCTTAGCGTAGTATAGCTATCCTAGTGTACCTGACGACCTTTGTTTTGTTTCCTCCTGGCCTCCCCCCCAATGATGGCCAACTTCTGTGTGAACACCCACGGACACTGTTGACATTAACTTTATGGACTGTCCAATGGCATGTCACATCTGCTGCGTTTGACATGAACTGTATGGAAATCTGCTGCGTTTAACTTCTGGATCGAGGTGGTGAATCTGCAAGTCATGCATACATAAACACAGATGCGCATGAGACCAGATGCTCTAAATGTTTCGTAGTGCCACAGTGCTGGTCCAAGCACTGCTGGATCTCCGAGGTATTACCGGACGAATACAGCGGTAAAGGCAGAGTGACGGGGACATAAAGTGCTACCACTAGGTGCTTCCAATCTTTCAGTTCTCACGCACTGTCGCTTCGCATGCGCGCTGTGAGCCCTGTCAAGGGTCAAGCAATGGCATAGCTCACCTTATGGAAACTAGGC
>JAABUS010004856.1_pt1 | contig 18659 bp, 23 predicted proteins | sample 5560161 | NCBI WGS metagenome assembly JAABUS01 (sample SAMN10711885, study PRJNA513376) | rock metagenome | isolation source: Antarctica rocks | place: Antarctica: Victoria Land, Trio Nunatak nord | collected 2016-01-04 | reverse complement strand
ACCGCCGCCAATGAAGCGCTCGGTGGGAACTTCCTGTCGAGGCTCAACATGGACCTGCGCGAGACCAAAGGCTGGAGCTACGGGGTCAACGGCCGACCCAGCCAGTTCGAGGAAAGCGTCCCGTACATCATCTCGGCACCCGTACAGGCCGACCGCACGGGCGAGTCGGTGGCGGCGATCCTGAGCCAGGTCCGCGATTTCACGACCACCAAAGGCATCACCGATGTCGAGTTGCAGCGCGCGGTGAACGGCAACACGCTCGGTCTAGCGGGGAGCTTCGAGACGTCGGCCGCGGTGCTGAGCGCGCTTCGCAGCAACGCGCTCTTCCACCGTCCCGACAATTACTACGAAACGCTTGCCGCGCGATATCGTGGTCTGAACACCGCGGGGCTGGACGTCACCGCGCGTAACGCGATCAAGCCCGACCAGCTGGTCTTCGTGGTCGTGGGCGATGCCGCCAAGGTTCGCCCGCAACTGGAAAAGCTCGGACTTCCGATCGAGATGATGACGGTCCAGTAGGAAGAGGAACTCGCCCCTCGAACACGAGGGGCGTCAAGCCCGCGTCACCCGCGTGACATGTCCCATCTTGCGGCCTGCGCGTGTTTCGCGCTTGCCGTAGAGATGGACGTGGGCTCCGGCCCATGTGGCGAGAAGCGCATCCAGCGGCGCGTCGCCGTCGCCCCGGTCGCCGACGAGATTGACCATCTCGATCGCGGATCCGACGCGGGACGTGTCGCCGAGCGGCAGTCCGCAGATCGCGCGCACATGATTTTCGAACTGCGAGGTGACCGCGCCTTCGATCGTCCAATGGCCGCTATTGTGAACGCGCGGGGCCATTTCGTTGAACAGCGGTCCGTCGGCCGTGGCAAAGAACTCGCACGTCAGCACGCCGACATGGCCGAGCCGCTCGGCCAGTGCGCGGGCGATGGCGAGCGCGCGGGGTGCCTGGTCGCGGACCGCGTCGCCCGGCGGCAATATCGATCGGTCGAGGATACCGTCGATGTGGACGTTGCGTGGCGTGTCCCAGGCGACGGTTGAACCATCGTGGCCACGGCACAGGATGACGGAGAACTCGGCCAGGAAGTCGATACGGGCTTCCAGGATCGCAGGAACCCCGTCGTTTGCCGACCCCGGGCGTCCGATGACATCCCATGCCGCATCCGCGTCGCCGGGTGCCGCGAGACGTGCCTGGCCTTTGCCGTCGTAGCCGAACCGCGTCGTCTTGAGGATCGCGGGTGTGCCGACCGCAGCGATCGCCTCGTCCACGTCCGCGCGGGTCGCGACGAGCCGGTAAGGCGCGGTCGCGCCTCCGAGCGCGGTCACCAGCCCTTTTTCGTTGGGGCGGTATTGCGCCGCGTCGAGCGAGGCGACGGGCGGACTGACGCGGCCGCGCGCGGCCAGATAGGCGACCGCACGCGGGTCGATATTTTCGAACTCGTAGGTGACGACATCGACGACGCTAGAAAAGTGATCAAGCCCCGCGACATCGTCGTACGCGGCCTGGGTCCAGGCGGCGGCGACTTCGGTGGCGGGTCCGCTCGCCTCGGGCGCGTAGACGTGCACGCGGTAACCCAGCTGCGCCGCCGCCAGCGCGAGCATGCGGCCGAGCTGGCCGCCGCCCAGGATTCCGATCGTGCTTCCCGTGGATAACGGGATCATTCGGGGGTTTCGGCGACGCTCGCGGTCTGCGCCTCGCGCCACGCGGCGAGACGCTCCGCCAGCGCCGGATCGGACAAGGAAAGGATCGCGGCGGCGAGCAGCGCGGCGTTGACCGCACCCGCCTCGCCGATCGCCAGCGTTCCCACGGGAACGCCCGCAGGCATTTGTGCGATCGACAGCAAGCTGTCCAAACCGTCCAGGGTTTTCGAACGGACGGGCACGCCGAGCACGGGTAGTGGCGTCAGCGCCGCGGTCATTCCGGGCAGATGCGCAGCGCCGCCGGCACCCGCGACGACCACCTTGATCCCACGTGCGACGGCAGTCTTCGCGTAATCGAACAGTCGGTCGGGCGTACGGTGCGCGGAAACGACTCGGCTCTCGTGACCGACGCCCAATGCGTCCAGCGTCTCGGCCGCGCGGCGCATCGTGTCCCAATCGGACCGGCTGCCCATGATGATGCCGACGAGAGCGGGTTGATCGGTCATGCGGGTTCGCTCGGCCTACCGCGCTCGCCCGGCCCACGCAACGGCAGTGATTTCCCGTTAACCTCTGTTGGCTTATAGTGGTTTAAATCGTCGCGTACTGGATGAACCTGTGGCAGCAACCATCAACCCCCTGCGATCCGACGCACTCAGGCAGCAGGAGGGCAATGTGACCGACCTGCGGCCGGATTTGGCGGAGGAAAACCGCAGGCTTCGTGCGAGCATCGACGAGATGCAAATTCGCCTGCAGGAGCTTGAGAAGCTCGCCGACTGCGATACGCTCACGCCCTTGCCCAATCGCCGCGCGTTCCTGCGCGAAGTCGGACGCGTCCTGCGTCAGGTCGAACGTTACGGCACGCCCGCGGCTTTGCTCTACGTCGACGTCAACAGCCTGAAAGGCATCAATGATTGCTTCGGCCATGCCGCGGGCGACGCGGCGCTGCTCCACGTCGCGGCGTCCTTGTCCGACCTCGTCCGCGCGACCGATTTCGTCGCGCGCATCGGCGGCGATGAATTCGGGCTGGTGCTCGACCATCTGGACGGGGCATCGGCCGCGGACACCGCCGAGCGTATCGCCGAATGCATCGCGCGCGTGCCGGTCAGCGTCGGCGGCTGCGACATCATCGTCAGCGTCGCGACGGGCATGACGACGATGGACAAGGGCGACACGGTCGAAGGCGCGATAGCCCGCGCGGATCGCAATATGTACGCGGCCAAGTCGGTCGGGTAGTCGTCGTTGACGCTTCTTATCGTTCCTTCAGATAGTACCGATCGAGCGCGTTCAGCTCCGCGTCGAGTTCGTACACGATCGGCTGCCCCGTCGGGATTTCCAAGGACGTGATCGCATCGTCCGCGATCTTCGACAAATGTTTTTCCAGCGCACGGAGCGAGTTGCCGTGGGCGGAGATGAGGACGCGTTGGCCTTCACGCAGAGCGGGCGCGATGCGCGCGTCCCAGTAGGGCAGCACGCGCGCGATCGTGTCCTTCAGGCTTTCGGATTGCGGCACGGGCACGCCCGCATAGCGGCGGTCGTGCGCCAGCGCGTAGGCGTTGCCGGGTTCGAGCGGCGGGGGCGGTACGTCGAACGAGCGACGCCAGACCCGCACCTGCGCCTCGCCCGCTTTCGCGGTCATGTCCGCCTTGTTGAGGCCGGTGAGCCCGCCATAATGGCGTTCGTTGAGCCGCCAGTCCTTTTCGACGGGCAGCCACAGCCGATCCATAGCGGCCAGCGCGAGGTTCAACGTCTTGATCGCGCGCGTCTGGTAGCTGGTGAAGCACAGATCGAAATCGAGACCCTTGGCCGTCATCAACGCGCCCGCGACCGTGGCCTCCGCCGCGCCGAGATCGGTCAGGTCGACGTCCCACCATCCCGTGAAACGGTTCTCACGGTTCCATTGCGACTGTCCGTGGCGAACGAGGACGAGCGTCGGCATTACTTCTTCCCCTGCAGATCGCCCGCGATCGCGTGCAGCGCGTCGAGGCATGCGCGGCCGAGCAGGCGCGAGCGTTCGGGGGACCAGCCGTAGGTCTCGTCGGGCAGGTCCGCATTGTCCTTGAACGGCATTTCGAGCGTCATCGTCACCGCGCCGTAGCGTTCGGCGAGCTGGGTCGTGGACATGGACAGATTGGCCTTGCCCGGCGGCACCACCGCATAACCGCGCGCGGTCTGAAAGTCGGGTGTAATGCGCTCCAGCGTCTGCGCGTAAAGCGTGAACGATCGCTGCTGGTCTTCACGCAGGGACGGGATGCCTTCGAACCCGGCCAGGAAATTGGCCGGGATCGCCTCGTCGCCATGAACGTCGATCGCGAAGTCGACGCCGACTTCGTCCATGCAGGTCTTGACCGCCAGAACTTCCGGAGACCGTTCGGGCGAGGGATCGTGCCATTCCCGGTTGAGATTGATCCCGCGCGCGTTGGTGCGCAGATGCCCGCGCCGCGATCCGTCAGGGTTCATGTTGGGGACGACATGAAACGTGAAAGCGTCGAGCAGCCGCCGCGTCACCGGATCGGCTTCGTCGACGAGCTTTTCGAGCGCGCCTTCCATCCAATATTCGCACATCGTCTCGCCCGGGTGCTGACGACCGTAAAGCCAGGCCTGCAGCGGACCCGCGCCAACCCGCAGATAGTCGATGTCCTGCCCATCGAAAGTCTTACCCAACGATCGGTACGCGACGCCCGGTATCGCGGCCAGCGAGGCGACGAAGTCGTGGTGGCGCTCCATCGAATAGGGCGCGAAATAGGCGAACCAGACGCTGTCGGTCGGTGGCGCGACAGTGATCGTCAACACGCCGTCCGCGTAAGCCGTGGGCACACGCATCCAGTCTTCGCGGTCGACCGACATGCAGGCGCGGTAGTCGGGCCAGCCATTGGGATAGGCCGACTGCGCGCAGTTGGTGATGCGCAATGTCATGGGCTGCCCGCCTGCGCCCGTTAGGCGGAAGTGGAACCACTGGTAGAATTCGGAGCCAGCATCCTGCACGATTTCCAGATCGAAGCCGTCGTCGCGGCTCGCGGCCACACGGATGTTGCCGCTGTCGAAAGCGCTCGAAATCTCGAATGTCATAGGGTTTTCCGAAGGTGTCGGCGTGTGTTGCCTAACGCACGTTGCTTAGCGCACGTTGCCTAACGCACATTGATAGTGCGGCCCGACTCTCCCGGAAAGTCCCTAAACATCGCTCGGGCAAGGCGTCCAACCGTTGCGGCCGAAGGCACGGTGCCGACGCGCGCTCCGCTCTGCGCCAAGCCTTCCCACATGATCGATCCGTCCGACCGGCGCTTCAACTGCACCGCGAGCTGCGTCGCGGTCGCGTTGGCCATCGCCGCGGCGCCCGGTGACGGTGGCCCGGCGGCCGGGGCACGCGCGGCCAGTGCCGCCAGCGTTCCCGTGGCGACGTCGACCGTCGCCACATATTCGGAAGCGGCAGGGCTCGCCGCGCGCGTGAAGCCCAATGTGCGCAGTTCGTTGGCGACGGTGGTGGCGAAAGCGGGCTCGTAGACGCCGCCCGCGGCCTGGGTCGCGAAGCGCGGTTCCACCGAAACTTCGCCGCGCCCGGCCGGAACGCCCAGATGTATGCGCGTGACGTTGGTGCCGCGCAGGGTCGGCGCAGCGTCGCCTCCGCCGAGCGTATTGCATGCGGCTAGCAGCGCGAGCGTAAGCGGTACGAACATCGCGCGGCCGAATGCGCCTGCGGCACGGCCGAATGCGCCTGCGGCGCGGAAAGTCATGGCCATCGTCGATCCCTCTGCTAGTCGGCGTACAGCGTTATCCTGACGCGGGCCATTACGAAAGGGAAGTCATGGCGGGCGTACCAGAGCGCGACGGTTTCGAGCGGGAGGTGTCGGGGGGCGACGACATAGGCGTGCTCGTCACGGGCGGCGCGGGTTACATCGGCAGCCACGCGGTGCTCGCGCTCAAGGACGCAGGGCGCCGGGTCGCGGTGATCGACAATCTCGTCACCGGGTTTCGCTGGGCGGTACCCGACGACGTTCCGTTCTACCAAGGCGACATCGCGGATGCGGCGCTTCTAGCTCGCATCATCGACGAACAAAGCGTCCGCGCGATCATGCACTTCGCAGGCTCGGTCGTGGTGCCGGAGTCCGTGTCCGATCCGCTCAAATATTACGACAACAACACGGTCAAGAGCCGCGCGCTGATCGCCTCTGCCGTTGCCGGCAACGTGCCGCACTTCATATTTTCGTCGACCGCGGCGACGTACGGTATCCCTGAAAGCTCGCCGGTGTCCGAAGACATGCCGACGCGCCCGATCAATCCGTACGGCACGTCGAAACTGATGACGGAGGCGATGCTGCGCGATGTCGCGGCGGCGCATCCGATGAATTACTGCGCGCTGCGCTACTTCAACGTCGCGGGCGCGGACCCGCGGGGGCGGTCGGGGCAATCGACCGCGGGGGCGACGCACCTCATCAAGGTCGCGGTCGAGGCGGCGCTGGGCAAGCGCGAATACGTCTCCGTATTCGGAACGGACTACGACACCGCCGACGGCACGGGCATCCGCGACTACATCCACGTCGCCGACCTCGCCGCCGCGCACGTTCACGCGCTCGACAAACTGATCGCCGAACCGGCGACGAGCCACGTCATGAACTGCGGGTACAGCCGCGGCTTTTCGGTGCTCGAAGTGCTCGACAGCGTCGACCGCGTCACCAACATGACGATCGACCGCCGCATGGAGGCGCGGCGCGCGGGAGACCCCGACGCGCTTGTCGCGGACAACCGCCGGATATTGGCGACGCTGCCATGGCGGCCGGAACGCGACGACCTGGACGTCATCGTCCGCGACGCGGTTGCGTGGGAGCGCGGCTTAAGCGAGCGAATTTAGGCCAATTTTCGCCCGTTGAGCGTCGTCGGGCCGTTGAACACCGAACCCCACAGTTCGACCGTGCCGGCCGAGTCGATGCGCGTCGTCCCGGAGAACGTTCCGCGCGGGTAGCTGATCGATTTGCCCGTCTGGCGGAACCGGCAATTGTCGTAGCGTATGTCGGGATAGGTCCAGGGCAGCGCCTTGTCCGGCGCCTTGGCCCAGAAATCGCATGCCGACATGAGAACGTTCCGCGCGCCCGCGCCCAGGTCCGCGAGGTAAGGTCCGAAGACCGCGCGCGTCGGCGACAGCGCCGGGTCCGCGTGGAACCGGCACCCGTAGAACTGGGTCGCACGCCGCGGATCCGCGTCGCCGTGGACGTTGACGATCGAACCCACGAACATGCAATCGCGGAACACGATGCCCGGCTTGCGCGGCCATGCGGCCCAGGTGGTCGTGCCGACGAATTCGCAACGTTCGAGCACGATGTCTGCGCTGTCGCCCGAATCGGCCAGGAAGCCGACGCCGCTATTGTCGACGAACTTGCAGTCGACGAAGCGGCCGTTGCGGCAGACGCTGCCTTCCGCCTCGACATCGACGCCCGCGCCGGGTGCGGACGCGAATTTGCCGCGGCCGGTCCGCGTGAAGCGGCCGCGGGTGACGGTGAGCTGCGTCCCGCCGACCCACGACAGGCCTTGCCGCCCGTTGCCGTCGCACGACACGTCGGTCAGCGTAACCGGGTAGCGCGGGCTCCTGGCGGTCAGGCCGTAGTGGACGAGCATGATGCCGTCGCGGCCATGATTGTCGGACCGCAGGTCGGCGACCGTCACCGGGCCCGTGTTGCGTTCCAGGATCAGGCCGTCGCCCCCGACCTGACGCCCCGTGTCGCCCCACTGCCCGCCCAGCAAATAAGCGTTCCGATTGCCGTCGAGCCGTAGCCCCGCGACGTGGACGGGGCCGGAACAGCCGCTGATGTGCACCATGAGCGGCGCGTCGGTGCGATACGCGGGATCGACGGAAGGTCGCGCCGCGTCGTGCCGCGCGCCGCCCCCCGGCTTGAACGCGCCGTAGCGAAGCCCGTCCGCGGCTTTCAAGGTCGCGCCCGCGCCGCTGACGACGACGGGGCGGCGGCAATCGGCGATACGGATGAGGTCGGTGGGGACGTGCGTCGCGAGCCCGCGTCGTTCCTGCACGCCGACGCGGTAGACCCCCGGCGGTACGAACAGCGTTCCGCCGTCCGCGCGGTCGATCGCGCGGGACGCGGCCAGGAACGCGGCGCTGTTGACGGCGGCGGACGCGGCCGGCGACGCGCCGAACGTTCGGACGTCGATGACGGGCTGCGCGGAAGGGATTGGGGCCGGGGCACGTGCGGTCGATCGCACGGGCGCGCCGTCCGCCTTGCGGGCGGGTTGCGCGAGCCCGCACGCGGCGGGAAGCGCGCCCATCAGCACGATGCGTCGCGAGATTAGGGTGGTCATGTTGCTTCCTAAGGTTCGGCTTCGCCGGCGGCAATCGGCCGCGTGCCCTGAACCGCGGTTGACTTGCGCTCATGGTTGACTTGGCGGCGCGCGCTCCATACGAGCCGCGCTTCGCAATTTGTCCAAAGAACCGCAGGCACGTCCCGCCATGAAGATCCGCAACTCGCTAAAATCCCTCAAATCGCGTCACCGCGATTGCCGCGTCATCCGCCGTCGGGGCCGCACGTACGTGATCAACAAGACCAACCGCCGCTTCAAGGCGCGGCAGGGCTGATCGGCGAAGGCGGGTTGGTCAATGCCCGCGACTGCCGTCGTCTTCGACGTCGGTAACGTCCTTTATCACTGGGACCCGCGCAACCTGTACCGGCGCATGTTCGCCGACGACGTCGCTCTCGAGACATTCCTTGCCGAGACCGGCTTCGTCGACTGGCACTTCCAGCTCGACGCCGGGCGCAGCTTTGCGGAATGCGCGGGCGAGCTGACGACCCGGTTTCCGCATCATAAGCCGCTGATCGACGCGTGGGGTTCGCGCTTCAACGAGTCGATCGGCCCCGCCGTCGCCGGCATGCACGCGCTTGTCGCGGAACTTGACGCGGCGCGCGTGCCCTTGTTCGCGATCACCAATTTTTCGGGCGAGTTCTGGGACCCGTTCCGCGACACCGATCCTGAACTGTTCGACCGCTTCCAGGATGTCGTCGTGTCGGGAACGGAGAAGCTGGCCAAGCCCGACGAACGCATCTTCGAACTGGCGATGCGCCGCTTCGGGCTGGCAGGCGACGACGCGCTATTCGTCGACGACCGGGCGGACAATGTGGAAGCGGCGCTGACGGCGGGAATGCGCGCGCATCCGTTCGTCGATGCGCCGACCTTGCGCGTGCGGCTGGTCGCGGAAGGCCTGCTTACCCCTTGACGTGCGCGTGCGTGCTGAACTTTCGCCCCACTAACGCTTTGTCTGTCGCATGAGACAACGTTGGCCGGCAAAATTGTGGATCGTCCGTCACGGGCAGAGCGCGGGCAACGTCGCGCGCGACGCGGCGGACGCGGCGGGGCACAGCATGATCGACCTCGATATCCGCGACGTCGACGTGCCCTTGAGCGAACTGGGAGCCGAACAGGCGGCCGCGGTCGGCCGTTGGTTCGCGTCTCTGCCCGAGGACGAGCGTCCCGAAGTCATCCTCGCCTCGCCGTATCTGCGCGCGCGCGAGACGGCGCGTACGATCTGCGAGGCGGGCGGCGCGACGGGGGAGGCGCGGCCGCCGCTCGTCGACGAGCGCCTGCGCGAACGCGAGTTCGGTATCCTCGACCGGCTGACGGGCGCGGGCATCCGGGAGAAATTCCCCGAGCAGGCGGAGCATCGCGCGAACCTGGGCAAATTCTACCACCGTCCGCCCGGCGGCGAGAGCTGGGTCGACGTCATCCTGCGCCTGCGCAGCGCGCTCGACACGATCAGCCTGCATCACGCGGACAAGCGCGTGCTGATCGTGTGTCACCAGGTCGTCGTGCTGTGTTTTCGCTACATCCTGGAGGAGATGGACGAGGCGCGGATCCTCGGCATCGATCGCGAAGGCGAGGTCGTGAACTGCGGCGTGTGCGCTTACGATTTCGAACCCGACGACCCGACCAGCGCGCCCAAGCTGATCGCGTACAACTTCGCCGCGCCCGTCAAGGCGGAGGCGCAAGTCACCTCCGCGCCAGACGCGATGGTGGCTACGCGATGAGCGCGACTACGCTCGTCAAGGCCCAGGCGCTCGACCGCGACCTGCTCCGGCGCTTCGTCATCCCCGAACATGACGGAGCCAACGACAAGGACGACCGCGGGCGCATTCTCGTCATCGGCGGCAGCCGCGCCATCCCGGGTGGCGCACTGCTCGCGGCGACCGGAGCGTTGCGCGCGGGCGCGGGCAAGCTGCAGATCGCAACGGTGGACAGCATCGCGGTCCCGCTCGCGATCGCCATGCCCGAAGCGCTGGTGGCCGGGCATGCCGAGGGCGAGGACGGCGGGTTCCACGACGCGGCCATTCCTTTGCTGAACGACCGCTGCAACAGCGTCGACGCGGTCGTGATCGGGCCTGGCATGCGGGACGGCCCGGTGGTCGAACAACTGCTTGCCGCCGTGCTGGCGCGGGGTCCGGCGATGCCGCTGGTCGTCGATGCCGCAGCGCTGGCCGCATCGCCCGCCAACGATGCAGGGTTCAAGGCGTGGCGCGGCGGGGCGGTGATGCTGCCGCACATCGGCGAAATGGCCGCGTTGCTTGAGATCGACACGGACGAGGTCGACGCAGATCGCGAGGGCGCGGCTAAGCGTGCGGCGGTGCGCTACGGCGCGGTGACGCTGATGAAGGGTCCCACGAGCACGATCGTCGCGCCCGACGGCGAGACGTTCGTCTATCCGGGTGGCGGTATCGGGCTGGGCACGTCCGGCTCGGGTGACACGCTCGCCGGGATCGTCGGCGGATTGCTCGCGCGCGGGATGGACCCGCTGGGCGCGACGTTGTGGGGCGTGTGGCTGCACGGCGAGGCGGGCCGCAGGCTGGCGCAGGCGCAGGGTCCGGTGGGGTTTTTGGCGAGGGAGATCCCGCCGTTGATCCCGGGGTTGTTGGACGGGCGCTAAACCCTCTCCCCTTGAGGGGAGAGGGACACGCAATGCGAAGCAGCGCGAGGGAGAGGGGCAGTCGTGGTCGTAACGACGGCGGGTTAGAGATTGCCGGTCCCCCTCTCCCATCGCCGCTTCGCGTCCCTAAAGGGGAGAGGGTTTGTTATGTCGCTCCAGCTCGTCTCCGGCGAGCCGCACGACGTGCAGCACGTTGGTCGACCCCGGCGTTCCGAACGGGACCCCGGCGATAAGGATGATGCGATCGCCCGCGGCCGCGACGCCGTGGCGCAGCGCCATGCGTTTCGCTTTCGCCACCATCTGTTCGAAGTCGAGCACTTCGCGCGTGTTGACCGCGTGCGCGCCCCACAGCAGCCCGAGCCTGCGCGCCGCCTTGAGGCTGGGCGTCAGCACGAGGAGCGGCGCGGACGGGCGTTCGCGGGCGACGCGGCGCGCGGTCGACCCCGACGTCGTGAAACACACGATCGCCTTGGCGGACACGGTGCCGACCATGGTGTGCGCGGCGTGCGCCATCGCGTCCGCGGTCGTCGCGTCGGGTCGCGTTTCCGTGAAATGCACGCGCTCGGCGTAGAGCGGGTCGGCCTCTACGCTGCACGCGATGCGGTCCATCATCGCGACCGATTCTTCCGGGTACGCTCCCGCCGCGGACTCGGCCGACAGCATGACCGCGTCCGCGCCGTCGTAGACCGCGGTCGCGACGTCCGACACTTCCGCGCGCGTCGGCGTCGGCGCGGTGATCATCGATTCGAGCATCTGCGTCGCGACCACGACGGGTCGCCCGAGCCTGCGCGCCGCCGCCACGATCTGTTTCTGCAACGGCGGCACCTGTTCGGGCGGCACCTCCACGCCCAGATCGCCGCGCGCGACCATGACCGCGTCGGCGAGCTCGAGGATCTCGTCGAGCCGGTGGAGCGCCGCGGGCTTTTCGATCTTGGCGAGCAGCGCCGCTCGCCCCGCGATGATGCGCCGTCCTTCCGCCACATCCTCGGGCCGCTGCACAAACGACAGCGCGATCCAGTCGGCGTTGTGTTCAAGCGCGAACGTCAGGTCCGCGCGGTCCTTGTCGGTCAGCGCCGGGATCGGGACGACGACATCGGGGACATTCACCCCCTTGTGGTTGGAAATGGTGCCGCCGACGACGACCTCCGTCTCCAGTCGCGTCTGATCGCCTTTGACGACGCGCAGCACGAGCTTGCCGTCGTCGATCAGCAGCCGCATGCCGTCTTCGGCGACACGGAAAAGTTCGGGGTGGGGAAGCTCGACGCGCGTCGCATCGCCCAGCGCCTCGTCGCGGTCGAGGATGAAGCGGTCGCCCCGGTTCAGGGTTGCGCGGCCGCCGACGAAATCGCCGACGCGCAACTTGGGTCCCTGCAGATCGACCAGGATGGTGGACGGGCGCTTGCGCTCCTTTTCCAGGTCGCGGATGATGGCGATGATCGCGGCTTTGTCGTCGTGGCCGCCATGGCTCATGTTGATGCGGAACGCATCCGCACCCGCCGCCATCAGCTTTCCGATCATCTCGCGCGAGGAGCTCGCCGGCCCCAGCGTCGCCAGGATGCGCACTTTTCGCGAACGCGGTGTGAAGAGGCTGGCCATTCCGCGGTGCCCTAAAGAGTCCCGATGACATATCAACCGCGCTTCGCTAGCGCCGCCACATTAACCTTAGAATCGGGGATACACATGGCGGACGGCAACGTCGCGGCGGACCAGCTGCGGCTTTTCATCGAACGGATCGAAAGCATCGAGGAGGAAAAGCGCGCGCGCGCCGAGGAGGTGAAGGAGGTCTACGCGGAAGCCAAATCGAACGGATACGATGTGAAAACCATGCGCACGATCGTACGGTTGCGGAGTATGGAAAAGCATCATCGCGACGAAGCCGAAGCACTGCTGGACACGTACAAGGCGGCATTGGGCCTGGCTTGAGGAGAAGATCATGATCGTCACCACCACCAGCCTGATCGAAGGCCGCCCGGTCACGCAGTATCTCGGTATCGTCACCGGCGAGGTCATCGTCGGCGCGAACATTTTCAAGGACATGTTCGCGGGCGTGCGCGACATCGTCGGCGGGCGATCGGGCAGCTACGAGAAGACCTTGAAGTCCGCCCGCGAGGAAGCGTTCGAAGAGGTCGAGGAACTCGCCACCAAACTCGGCGCGTCGGCGGTGATCGGGATCGACATCGATTATCAGGTAATCGGCAAGGAAGGGTCGATGCTGATGGTCACCGTGTCCGGGACGGCGGTGAAGCTTAGTTGAGCACGGCCGAGTCCGAGGGGGCAGACCTGGTTCGCCAGCTTGCGGGGAGATTGCTCGGCAAGGAGGAACACGCGCTCCAGCCTGGGGAACGGCGCGTTCTGGAAGGCATGATGAGTCGGTTGCCCGTCAGCCGCGACGCGGCCGAAGTCGCCGATGCGAGTTCGGATTTCGGCGAACGGCTCGCCGATCGCGTCGCGGCGGTTGGGGGTTCGTGGTCGTTTATAATCGGTTTCGCCGTCGTCCTCTTCGGTTGGATGCTGCTCAACACGACCATCCTGGCGCGATGGAACGAGGCGTTCGATCCGTTTCCGTACATTTTCCTCAATCTGATGCTGTCCACGCTCGCCGCGGTGCAGGCACCGGTCATCTTGATGAGTCAAAACCGGCAAGCCGCCAAGGATCGCATCGCCGCCAGCCTGGATTACGAGGTCAATCTGCGCGCCGAACTCGAAATTCTCGGGCTGCACGCCAAGCTCGATCGCGACATCGTAGAGCGTCTAGTGGCGATCGAGCGCAAGCTGGACGCGCTGGCGTCGCGTTAAGGCGCGCGCGATTGCGAAGCGGAGGCCGGCTGGCCTAGAGACGGTGCGAGACCTTCCAGAGGATCGCATGGCCGGCCATTCCAAGTTCAAGAACATCATGCATCGCAAGGGTGCGCAGGATAAGAAGCGTTCCGGGCTGTTTTCCAAGCTGTCCCGCGAGATCACCGTCGCGGCCAAGATGGGCACGCCCGACCCCGACATGAACCCGCGGCTGCGCGCCGCCGTTCTGGCGGCCCGCGCGCAGTCGATGCCGAAGGATAATATCGAACGTGCGATCAACAAGGCGTCGACCGGCGACGCGGAGAATTACGAGGAAATCCGCTACGAAGGGTTCGGGCCGGGCGGGGTGTCGCTGATCATCGAGGCATTGACCGACAACCGCAACCGGACCGCGACCAACGTGCGCACGATCGTGTCCAAGAACGGCGGAAACCTGGGCGCGGGCGGATCGGTCAGTCACGGGTTCGACCGGCTGGGACTCATCACCTACGGGGTCGCGGCGGGCAGCGCGGACGAGGTGTTCGAGGCGGCGCTGGAAGCGGGCGCGAACGATGTCGTGTCCTCCGACGAGGGTCACGAGATCTGGGCCGAGATCGAGGCCCTGCATGAAGTCGCCAAGGCGCTGGAGCCGGTGCTCGGCGCGTATGATTCGGCAAAGCTTGCATGGCGCCCGCAAACCGAAGTGACCGTCGGCGAAGGCGAGGCGGCGACACTCATAAAACTGATCGACGCGCTGGACGAGGACGACGACGTCCAGACCGTGTGGGGCAATTACGACGTGCCCGACGAGGTCATGGAAAAGCTCGCGTGATCATATTGGGCCTCGACCCGGGTCTCGGCACCACGGGTTGGGCCTTCGTCATCGCGGACGGCAACCGGTTGAGCCACGTCGCCAACGGCGAATTGCGAACCGATCCCAAAGCCCCGCTCGCCGACCGTCTGTGCACGTTGTTCGATCAGCTTTGCGCCGTCATCGCGACGCATTCGCCAGACGGTGCGGGCGTCGAAGAGGTTTTCGTCAACGCCAACCCGCGATCGACGCTTAAGCTAGGGCAGGCGCGGGGCGTATGTTTGCTCGCGGCGGCGCGGAGCGGGATCGCGGTCGGGGAATACGCGCCGCGGCTGGTCAAAAAGGCGCTGGTGGGGACGGGTGCGGCGGAAAAGGGACAAGTGCACGCCATGGTGCAGCGGCTGCTCCCCGGCGCGAAGATCGCAGGCGCGGACGCGGCGGATGCGCTCGCGGTAGCGATCACGCATGCGCATCATCTCGCCTCGGCGCGCCGCTCGGGTGAGGCTCAGGCCGCATGATCGCCAAGCTCACCGGTCGCCTCGACGGCATATCCGCGGATGCGGCGGTGATCGACGTCGGCGGGGTCGGCTACCTCGTCGGCGCATCCGCGCGCACGCTGACCGCGCTGGGTCCCGTCGGCGGCACCGTCGTCATCTTCACCGAGATGCTGGTCGCGGAGGACTTCATCCGCCTCGTCGGCTTCGCCACCGCCGCCGAACAGGACTGGTTCCGCCTGCTGACCAGCGTCCAGGGCGTCGGCGGACGTGTCGCGCTCGGCATACTGTCGGCGCTCGACCCGGCCGAACTCCACCGCGCGGTGGCGAGCGGCGACAAGGCGATGGTGTCGCGCGCGCAAGGCGTGGGACCCAAGCTCGCCATGCGCATCGTCAACGAGTTGAAGGACAAGGTCGGTGGCGCGGTTCCGATGAGCGGAGGGCTGCCGGTGCCGCCGGTCGTCGGCCCTGCTGCTGACGCTGTGTCCGCATTGCTCAACCTTGGGTTCCGGCCCGCGGAAGCGTCTGGCGCAGTGGCCGCGGCAGTGGAGGAGCTGGGTGAGGGGGCCACGCTGGATGCGTTGGTCCGGCTTGCGCTGAAAAATGCGGCGCGGTCGACGGGCTCGTCCTAAGCGAATTCTTAAATCTCCAGGCATAACGGTCGATCAGCGAGGGCGCATGATCGATTTCGTTGAAAGCTACGACAACGCCGGTTTCAAAGGGCGAGCTGTACATAATCTCGACAGTGATGTTACCTTTCGGCTGAAACGCGCGGCCCACGTCCGGCTGACCGGCGAGGAATGGCGGGACGTACTGCGATCGCTGCGCACGCAAACGGCCAGCACGCGTAAAGCGATGAGATTAGCGTGCCTCCTGCAAATTCCCTTTGCTATCGCCGTCCTGATGCTCCTCGGCGCGCTAAATCTCCTTAAACCGCTGAGTGAAGCTATCGATAGCGTGTCGACCGTCGCCGGATATCCGGTATTCAGCATTTGCTTCATCATCCTAGAAACGTGCGCTATGCCCGCATGGTTTATTGTCATCCACATTCGCAATGTGCGACGTGTCCAGCGCAGCTTAGAGCGCGAACTTGCGAAAAGACCGCGTTGTGCGGCTCCGACGGCAGGCAGAGCGGAGATCAATGCGCTGGAGCGGATCGGATTTCTTGTGCTTGCGCCTAATGTCATGATTTCCACTTACGGCACGCTGTACCCTAACGCGTTCCGCAACACGCCTCTCACGGGTCAGCAGATTAGGCTTTGGGACGTCGTTGCCGTCGCGGTGATCACAGTTATGGCGATCTTGCGCCGACGCTCGCTTGGCGTGCTGACGCTGAAAAGACGCGGCGATGGTGCCGACCTCATCGTGCATGGCTCGAGAAGGTCCGATCCGATCGCGCGGGCTCGCGTGACGAACGAGGCCGCTTGACGAAGACGTCCGGCACCTATTCGACCGTCGCTAACCTATGCCAAAGAGGCCGGGTGACCGCCCCAACTCGAATTGTCCGTCCGGACGACTATTGAGCATGACCGACGACCGCATTCTAGCCGCTCAGCGCAAGCCTGAGGACGTTGACGCCGCGCTTCGCCCCAAGACGCTCGACGACTTCGTCGGGCAGCGCGGGGCGCGGGAAAATCTTCGCGTGTTCATCAACGCGGCCAAGGCGCGCGGGGAGGCGCTGGATCATGTGCTGTTTTTCGGGCCTCCGGGACTGGGCAAGACGACGCTCGCCCAAATCGTCGCGCGGGAGATGGGGGTGGGGTTTCGGGCGACCTCCGGGCCGGTCATCGCCAAGTCGGGCGATCTCGCCGCGTTGCTCACCAATCTGGAGGACGGCGACGTCCTGTTCATCGACGAGATCCACCGGCTCGCGCCCGCGGTCGAGGAAATCCTGTACCCGGCGATGGAGGACCGTGCGCTCGACCTGATGATCGGGGAGGGGCCGTCCGCGCGCTCCGTCCGGATCGATCTGCCGCGGTTCACGCTGGTCGGCGCGACGACGCGGCAGGGGCTGCTCACCACTCCGCTGCGCGACCGGTTCGGGATACCGATCCGGCTCGTCTTCTACACGGTCGAGGAGCTGGAGCAGGTGGTCGGGCGGGCGGCGGGGTTGCTGGGCATGGACCTGTCGCGCGACGGCGCGCGCGAGGTTGCGCGGCGGTCTCGCGGAACGCCGCGCATCGCCGGTCGGCTGCTGCGCCGGGTGCGCGATTTCGCGCAGGCGGCGGGTGAGGAGACGGTCGACGCCGCCGTTGCAGACCGCGCGCTCAACCGGCTGGAGGTCGACGCGCTCGGGCTCGACGCGATGGACCGGCGCTACCTGCACATGATCGCGGACATTTACCGGGGCGGCCCGGTGGGGGTGGAAACGCTCGCCGCAGGCCTGTCCGAACCGCGCGACACGATCGAGGAAGTCATCGAACCGTTCCTCATCCAGCTCGGCCTCGTCGCGCGCACGGCCCGTGGCCGCTGCCTCAACGGCCGCGCCTGGACGCATCTGGGGCTAACCCCGCCGCCCGGCGGGCAGGATGGGCTTTTCGACGCTTGAGGCTTCTCGCGCGGAAACCGCACCGCTAAGACCGGCGTCATGGTTAACGATCCGCTCGACATGCCGGCATCCGGCCGCTTCGTCGGCAAGGAGCACCGTTTCCCGTTGCGCATCTATTTCGAGGACACCGACCTTGCCGGCATCGTCTACTACGCCAACTACCTGCGCTACATGGAGCGGGCGCGTTCGGACATGATGGGCCTGGTCGGCGTCGATCAGCGCGCGGAGATCGAGCGCGGGGGCGGCGCGTACGTCGTCGCGGACATCCGGGTGAAATATCGAAAACCCGCCAGGCTCGACGACGCGCTGCTGATCGTCACGCGCGTCGCACGCGTCCGCCCGGCGAGCAGCTTCATTCACCACCAAGTCATGCGCGGGGACGAACTCCTGGTGGAGGCGGAGGTCACGGCGGCGTTCATCGCGGCCGACGGTCGCGCCACGCGCCAGCCGCGCGAGTGGGTCGCTTTGTTCGAGGGGTATGCGGGGGAATGAGCGGGGGAGCAGTCAAGACCGACCTGATGAACCCGCTCGTCCTATTCGCGGACGCGGACATCGTCGTCAAAGGCGTCATCGTAGGGTTGCTGATCGCGAGCGTTTGGACGTGGGCGATCATCGTCGGCCACAGCTGGCGGCTGCGGCGCGAAATGCGCGAATCGGAGGCGTTCGAGCGCGATCTTTGGGGTGCCAAGGACATCGACGCGTTCCACGAAACGCATTCGAAGTCGGCGATCCCGGGCGCGAAACTGTTTCTGGCGGGGATCGCCGAATGGCGGCGCTCGACATCGGGCAAGGCGATCGACCGCGAAGGCACGCGGTCTCGGCTGATGCAGGCGATGAATGCGAGCGCCGCGGGCGAAATCGATCGGTTGGCGGATCGGTTGAACATCCTGGCGACGGTCGGATCGGTCGCGCCATTTGTAGGACTGTTCGGCACGGTGTGGGGCATCATGCGCGCGTTCACGGGTATCGCGAGCGCGAACAATACGAGCCTGGCGGTGGTCGCGCCGGGAATCGCGGAAGCCTTGTTCGCGACCGCGTTGGGGCTGTTCGCCGCCATCCCGGCGGTGATCGCGTACAATCGGCTGACGCATCGGTTGAACCAGTTCGAATCGCGGCTGGGGCGGCTGGCGGATCGCTTTCACGGCACGCTGAGTCGCGAGCTGGAGCTGGAAGCGTGAGGGGCGCTTGCTTATTCCTCCCCGTGAGCGACCCCGATGGGGTCGCTATGAGGGGAACCACCAAAGGTGGTGGAGGGGGCTCTGCGTGGCCACCGAAGCCTTTCGTGGCCACGCGACCCCCCCTCCACCATGCAAGTGCATGGTCCCCCTCCCCGCGAGCGGGGAGGATTTAAGACGTGGCGATGGGCCTCCACACCTCCCGCCGACGCGGGGGACGTGCGCCGATGGCGGAGATCAACGTGACGCCGCTGGTCGACGTCATGCTCGTGCTGTTGATCATCTTCATGGTGACGGCTCCGCTGCT
>JAABUS010004853.1_pt1 | contig 18682 bp, 15 predicted proteins | sample 5560161 | NCBI WGS metagenome assembly JAABUS01 (sample SAMN10711885, study PRJNA513376) | rock metagenome | isolation source: Antarctica rocks | place: Antarctica: Victoria Land, Trio Nunatak nord | collected 2016-01-04 | reverse complement strand
CCCATCAGCAAATCGCTATGCCCCCCCACATATTTCGTCCCACTATGCATCACCACATCCGCCCCCCACGCGAACGGCTCCTGCAGCCCCGGCGGTCCAAACGTCGCATCCACGAGCAGGAACGCTCCCCTACTGTGCGCCTTCTCCGCATAGGCGGCGATGTGCCTCGCCTCGCCGCTCGGGTTGACTGGTGTCTCGAGATGGATCACGTCGCCCACGTGCAATTCCTCGGGCGCGCAGTCGAGGGGGAGGATTTGCAGCTTGGTAAGTTTCGAGTGGAGGGCGAGCACGCCCCGGGAGCCGTGGTAGCCGGGGCCGATGCTGACGCGCGCGGGGTGAAGGAAGACGTACAGCGCGTGGAGGGCGGCGAGGCCGGAGGCGTAGGTGAGGCAGGGGCCGTGGAGGAGGGGGGCGAGGAGCGTTTCGAGGCGGGTGCTTGTGGGGGCGGTGTGGCGGGAGTAGATGTGGGCGTCGGGGTTGGGGGGGTGCGATTGGGAGGAGGCGGGGATGAGGGCTGTGGGGTCGGAGGCGTGGCGGAAGGTTGTGGAGATGTGGATGGGAGGGGCGACGTCTGGGGTGTGGTTGAGGTGGGAGTCGGCGTGAAGGGCGAGGGTGGAGGGTGCGAGGGAGGCGGTTGAAGGTGGAGGTGGAGGCTCGGTGGTGGACTCTAGGGTCTCCACCGAGTGATTTGCTAGGGCCTTTTCGTGGTTCGGCATGGCCTGTTGTGTTTCTTGTTGCTATTTCTTTCAGAGGGGTCATGGGTCAGAATTCGCCGGACGTTATTTCGCTAGTGAAGCCCTAGACATTAGCCCTAATCCTGAGTATACTTTACCCAGACGTTCATCGATGGATTCCAATATGGGCCTGAGACTATTAGCATCGTTGAGATGATCGATTTGAGGCGCAGTCGCGTATGCCAAAATCTTGTCTAGAACATATTAAGTTTGTAATTGGGTAGCCAACAGTAATCAGCTTGATTGTCCGCTTATTGTAACGCCAATGCCATGCAGTAATGTTAATGTTGAACGCTCAAAGGGTATTGTTCAAGACTGCCTGCAGAAGTTGTGTGCGCCACTCGTTGACTCATGCCTCGCTTTTCTCGAATACCCCCTTCCGCAAAGAACCTAATCTCGAAAACTTGTTCACAGCTGCTGGTAACGCCGACCCAAACCTGTCCCGTTCTACAGAGTTTTAGTAGCAGCTTCAGTCCGACAGGAAGTAGTGGTCTTACCTGCTTCACTGTCAAAACCGATGGTGATATCATCATGCTCGCTTGGATACTCCGGCGTGTCCAGACACACAAAATCAGAACCGGGCTCCGTTGCCTTCTTTGGTAGTGCAAATTTGGCGTCCACGATCCGGATGTAGTACTGCTCCGACTTGGCCACTGACTTGGACAAAGACTCAAGTTGATCTGTGGTTTTCAATACGAAGTTCATGCAGGTACCGTGGGGAAATTCCTTGAAGAAGACGAGGAGTTGGATCACTGTGTCCCGTTGAATGATCTGCAGTCGTGCAAAACTTGCTTCCCAGCGCCTGTACATCGGCACAACCATGCGTCTTCGCGAGATACCGAGATTGTTGACCGTACTTCGGTATACGTCAGCATACAGTAGATTTTGCTTTGACGGCACTCAAGGAGCAACGCACCCTTCGTATAGTACCGAGAAACCAGTAACACAGGCTTGGAAATAATGCAGATCTAGTGGGATTTTAGCGAGTGCTCCTCAAATCCAGTCGGCAGGCTTATTATCAACCTGTCAAGCTGTTGAACATGTAACTTCGTGCTGACGGTATAGTACTGATGATGTGAATTGAATCATTCAATAATTTGACTTTGTTCGCCGACACTAGATTGCTAGCAAAGCAGATCGTCATATCCTGTTGTGGGAGACGGAGTAGCGTCATTTCCGTTGGCTTGTTGACAGAGAGGCTCATCTGCAGCTCTTCTTGGCCTGCCGTCCATTAGTCCTGCAGAGGAGAAAGAGAATTGGAATGTTATACCTAGATTGATGCGATCAACGAAGGTACCAGCGTCGCACTGTGCCCAGATGCGGAGATTCTCGGACAAGACGGTTTTCGGGAGCCCGTCTTCGAAGTGTTCGGGTTTTCTATTGATCACCCGCAAGTCTTGCCAATGCCAGTCGCTCAAGTGGTTGCCTCTACCTATAGGTGACTCGCCTTCCAATGTGTCGATACGCATAGACCTCAAAGGCAATGATCTGGTACAAAATTCGTCTACCTTTAGTAGGGTCCCATTTAGCAGAGTGTGGAAGAAGTCGCGACTCGAAGGATCATTGAAGGTAATAACAAGCGTCGAACCAGCTGCCTCGTTCCTCAAAAGCAGCGCAGGCCCGTCTTTTTCACCCCGTACATAAGTAAATAGGATCGGTGTCTCTTTGCCGAGGCTGTGGTTGATACTGCTAAGCGTCTTACTGCTGGGTGGTGTAACCACTACTAAACGGTGACCGTCGTGGACTCGTCGCCGGCCTGTGCCTTCAGCAATGGTGAGGGTCTTCTCCATGAGAAGGATATCACAACTACGAACAGGATCGAGAGGAAATAATTTAGCGTCTGGTGAATCCACGTAATGGACGCACCGTACAGTTGTGTCAAAGAGTACCTCTTCCGCTTCTCCTGACTCCGTCTGTTTTCTGACTCTTCTTGTGTAATCGTATATTCCCCACAAGGACCTAAAACTTTGCTCCTGAAATTGAATATCCAGTTCCAGACCGTCAGCTAGCTTCAGAAGAATGGAAAAGCGGTTGGTCTTCCAATGCGCGTCCCTCCATGTTGGACCAGCTCGTCTATCAGATTGGACGGTTAGAGTGATATGCCCATCCTGGCTCGCTAGAACGACCTCGAGCTCTCTATCGGTCCTCTGGCGTAGAATTGTAAGGATACAAGGTAATTGCAAGCTTCCCTGAGTAACATCTGATGAACTCAGAACAACATCCACGAAAATATTGCCGTAATTGAAATGGCGAGGAGTATCTCCCACAGGGTATGGAAATGAGTCAAACCCCGCGGACCCCTCGTCTAGAATATTCCTCGACGAAATTCCGGCGAGTATACTTGCAACACCGGATGCAAAACGCGGTGTTTCTACCCATATTCGAGAATTGAGGCCTTGAGGCTCAAAGTCGTCCGGTGGCAACTTGCTATTTCTCTTCATTGACATTGTCAATGCTCGCATATTGCTGACAACCGCATGATACACTTCGAGCATGTCCGCAAGCTTGGAGTCGCCGAAGTTTCTGACAATAGGGCTCAGAGCGGCTATGCCTACGTTGCCATACTTCTTGAGCTCTTCATGGCTTGGCACAACCTCCATTAGTATCCAACAGGCCTTCGCAAGGTTCAAGTAAGCCTGCTTCAATCCTGTCGGTAGATCGCCTTTGCTCGAATGTTGAAAACTATCACTGCTACTGGGTCTTCCACGTACAGCGCTTTCAAGCTCACCTCTGCCTTTGAGGAACCACCACGTGCCAGCACGGATCCATTGTGCAAATGGTACGTTTGCGAAAGACTTATTGGCTGCTGCACCAAGCCTGAATATAGCATTGAAGCGCTGAACACGCATAAGGAATGCATTGAATGCATCTTCACCGAGGCTTTTAGCAACATTTCGCAGAGAAACCGGCGGTGACTTCAGAGGTGGCCTTGTTGGAGATCGGCTTTCAGCGTTCGCCTTACTTACATCATTGATGGAAGTTCCTTGGTACTGCGGCGTTACAGCTTCGACGTGCGAGGGTGTGCGTTGCTCAGAAGCGGGACTGGGAAAGTTGTAACTCAATGAAAGAGCAGCCTGTGTAGTAGTGGGTTGTGGTGAAGGGATCGGAGTCAACGAGTTACCGACAAAAGCCTCAAATTCAGGAGATGAAGGTTTCAACGATGAGAAAGCGTTCAGGTCTTCAGCATCATCCTCGTGCGCTAAGCATTCTTTCTCAAGTCGAGGACCAGACTGCTCGACCACGATTTCAGGAGATAGCGGAGTGACTTGATTGTGCGAAACGTAGATCGCAGCGAATGACTCAGAATTACTGTCTGAGGCTGGACTTGACATCGAATGTGGTTTGTCCAGTAATTCTGTACAGGCATCCTCACGCTGAAGCCCTCGATCAAGTGAGTGTATTTCGTCTTCCGGCTCCAGACTGTGGAATCCGGTCGATTGCCTACGCAGGGGTGGGGGTCTAAAAGATGCATCATTGTCTGTGCTTTCGTTCTGAAGTCCCTGACGGAGGCTCCATCGTATATTAGGCGCATTATCCACACCTGGGGAAGCTCTCCTTGGGTAGTGTGGCACGTCCTGCCCAGGCGGCTGTTGCCACGGACTCCTCGGGAGTAAGGAATTTCGAACGTCGATAGAGGGCAGCTCAGCTTCATCACCACCTTCTCCTATTATCACTGGCCGTGCCGAGTCGAAGTTCACACGGAGGCCCTTCCGTCTCGGCGGCTTACGCCTTGGGTGGCTCGTCGATTGCAGCCCTGCATTGTCGACAGCAGGCACAAGTGGCAGTCTGGAAGTTGTGGATACGTCATCTTCGAGCTTTGGTGTAGTGCCTTGGTGCTGAATTGAGACCTTTCTCTTGGTAGGTGTCTGGAGGAATTCCACGAGGTCATTGCCCTGCGGGCCCTGAAGCTCATCACTCTGTACAATCTTCGCCTCATTTGAGAACAACTTCCCGCGCCATCGATGCTTTCCTAAGAAATGGTGTTCTGATTTGGCAGAGTCGGCAGCGGAAGCGTTGTCAGGCATGGTTGCGCAATGCCTGAACTGCACATCAGGTCTCGAAAATAGTCGGAAAGATCATAGCGGTTTGATGCCAGCATCTCGTTGAACCGTCGTCATATCGCTACAGGATCTACAGAAAGGACAACTCCTCGATGCTCGTTGTCACAAAGCCAGCTTTTCGTGACAAGCTTCTGCCGCCCATGGCTCGTCCGAGTCAGAAATGCTACCTCATCGTGAGGTGTCTGTTAGGAGGAAGCGTTCAGGGATAAGGTAATGGTAACAAGCGAACGGGTCTAGCTTCTTAAGGAATACGGTAGCTCATGCCAGCTCCATGCATATGCACGGAGTAGCAGATGTAGTATCGCAGGCAACCAGTGTCAAATGAGTCTACAGCGGTCACTGATATTCACAAGAAAGGCTATGATCCAGCTACTCTACAGGCAACAGATTCAAATTCCTGTTGACAGCTAATCGTCGGTGGTTTCAGCCAAGACGCTGGAGGCGACCCGTGATCTCTGCACATGTATGGCTCTTATGCTGCGTTAGCCTGCGTACCCACGAAGGATTTGGGCATGGTCCAATACGAATAGGGTAGAGCACTGCCTTCCCGTCATCCTTGAGGCTCGGTCAACGTAGCGCGCTGAGCTGTGCTGAGATCCAGCCGCACGAGCATTTCCCTTGCTTTCGTAATATCAAAGAACAATTGCCCCCGAGTTTTAGCTAGTAGCATAGTGATGTCCCTATGCGTACATGTAGCTGCATTACAGTATACAAATTATCAATCTTGGCATCCTCATGTTGGTATCCTTGGCATCTGAAGTACCTAGGTGGGACACGTGGATCTGGTCAAAACTGTGATTCGAAACTTTGCCGTTAGCCAACACCTAAAGTATTTCTAGTTCTCCATTACATATTTTTTTAGCATGATTTAGTATCTGACAAGATCAATATCTGCTATCAAACGATGGGGCTCTGTGGGCGGGCGAAGTTCGCTCGCCTTAGGCCTCCACATTTTGCGCAGCCTTTTATACACAGCTCCGCTTACAGGTAAGGCCAACGCGAAGGAAGCAGGGCAGCTGTGCCACACTCTTGGTACTTCATATTGCAGACCGCTTGGTGGGGGACCTTCGATCAGCACGATTGAACAATCGCAGATCGCAATGGTCCCACCCAGCTATTAACCAAGCACTGGGCCATCAGCCGAGTTGAAACAAAGGCATGCAGTCTTAAGCCTCAGATCTCCTCGCTGACCGCAGCAGCAGTCGATTTTTCTATTTCATAATACCCCTTGACCATGGACGCAAAATATTTTCCCACCCTCCTTCAATACTGCAATGGCCACTCATGGAAGAAATTCGACAGATAGATCTTCCTCGCCTTCACCCGCCATGCGCGCTGGCATCCCACGCTTACTCGCAGGTTGGTAGTCATATGGTACAGGTGTTTCGTTACTCTGCTGATCTTCCTTCCGCAGCGTTGCCCCAAAAATTTGCCAGCGTTGCTGGCTGGGTATGCCTGCTATACGTAGCATGGCGGTATCTCACTGCATCGTCGCTCAAGTCCGACGAATCTCTCACCTGTAGACCCAGGCCATATGAGGTTTCGAATCCAATCGGACTTCCCAAGACTTCAGACGTTGGACTGCTGAGCGCAACCTGGATCGGGTTAGAATCAAACTTCAAGGCGCATCCGCCGCATCCCAAGGAGCTGCCGAAGATCGCATTTCAAACTGGGTACGACATGCCTTCGTGGGAGCTCATCCAAAACCACACGAACCTTTCTGCCGAAGATGCCCAATTCTCGCGAGCGAGCCATGCTGAGGTTCTCAAAAAGCTACCTGAGTATCCGAAGAAAGCGTACTCTGGTCGTGGCCTTATCATGCTCGCCGGTGGCCGCTACAACATGTATGCGGCGACCGCACTAGGGGTGATCAGGCAGACAGGAAGCAAGCTACCCATCGAAGTATGGATGAATGACACCGCGGAGGAAAAGGAGGGTTGGTGCGACGAATTGGCAAGAGAGGGCATGGTGTGCAAATGGCTTAGCGACTATGCCGGTGTGGAGGCTCGACAGCAAGGATACCAATTGAAGGTTATGACCATGATGTTCTCGTCTTTCGAACAGTTCTTGTTCCTCGATGCGGATAATCAGTCGATCAAGAATCCCGACACAATCTTCGACTCCAACAGCTTCGTGGATACAGGTGCAATCCTCTGGCCAGACTATTGGGGCCATACTGGAGCGCCGTATCTACCTTATGTTGTTGGGCTTTCGGATGAAGCATCAGACTTGTTTCGAGAGGATCGGACCGTAGAATCTGGTCAGATCGTTTGGGACAAGAAAAGACACTGGAAGGTACGTCACCGAGAAGCTTGACTTGGCCCCAGAGATTGACTAACCTATTGGCACTCTCCAGTCTCTTTGCTTGGCTGCTTACTACAACTACCATGGCCCTCGATACTATTACACCTTGATAACACAGAACTTTGCGGGTTGGGGTGACAAAGATAGCTTCCCTCTCGCCCTCAAGGCTCTGCGGGAAGACTACTACATGGTCCCCTTCAGCCTCGACACCTTGTTCTTAAATGGCACCTCTACCGGAGTGGCGATGATGCAAGCCGACCCGGGCAATCAAACCGGCTACGAGCCATTGTTCTTGCACGCGAACTTCATCAAATGGCATGTCCGAGAATTCTTATGCATCGCGTGTGCGGGTGACGACGTGGAGCCTGTCGCAGCCAGCGATCTAGAAAGGGACTGGTCGCCTATACACAATCTGCTCATGGATCATATGCGTCTATACGATTTCGATGTTCCTGAGAAGCTAGGTATTGATCCTGAGCCAATGATCTGGAAGAGCATGGAGCACATTGTTTGCAGGAGTGTTTGGACCAACAAAGACTTGTGTGAACGGATCAGGGACTATATGGCAGACGCTTTCGGCTTCCGGTATCGCACGCGAACGGCTTCTCGAATTTTTCGTAAAGGGTACGAAATCGAGGAGATCTGCGTCCAGAGATAAGCAACGGGTTCTGTACGATACAGTTGTTGCATTCTTAGCGCGGCGTTGGAGGAGACCTATATCGGATACCCACTCACGGCATTTCGTGGTAGCATTGCACATTTCTAGCAAGATATCAGCATAGTTAATGTATGCTGTGTACGTTATGTTACAAGATAATGATTGAGCATATGTGGTGTTCTCTCTTCAGCAAAGTGCGAAAATCTTGAAAGACAAGTGGTACATAAAGTTGACTAACCAGGATTGACCAGAATTGACCCAGACAGCCTTGATCGTTCACAATGGCAATGGGAGAAATTAAGGGGCTGGTAGGGGGTGAAATTCCGCTCGCATAAATACAGCCACGTGCCCGCAAAGTCACCATTGGTCGCAGAAGCAGTATATATGTACTCAGTTGTAATGGGTCTACTATTGTCACTCGAGATTGGATTATTGAGATGCAGTGCGATATACTCCGTAGCACTACCAGCCCTACGAGTATGTACTGCCGTCCTGATGATGGAAACCTGGCTTGGCGGAGGTCCTTGCTAGCGTTCTGACGACGCCCCAAAACCTTTGATTCCATAATCGTTCCTCGTCAGAAACACCGTCCGTCGAATCTTCGTTCTTCATACCCTGGCAGCTTATCGCTGCCGCACTCTCAGCGAAGTGCGGCTGCTCCGTCTCTCTCGTGATGCCTAATCTGCGAATGTCCAAGCCGTCTTTTCGATCCCTTTCTGTTTACTCATCATGCAAGCCGTGATCCATTTGCTCATCTGTAGATTCCAGATCAGTATGCTAGAGATTCCTGATTTCCATGCTAGAACTGTTCCACATGGTCCACAGCCTGTGATCCATAATCTGCTGCTCTGCTCAACCCTGTCCTGTCGACATGGCAAGGTCGCAGCATTGCATTTGTGTTTCTCTTCCCAATCATACTTCCTTTTGACTATATAGTAAGTAAGGTCTCGCAGTCAATCATCATATCTATTCAATCCATCTTGCGACCATCCCAAAATCCATTTCTCTACACACTACCTTATTAGTAAAAGCTTCTTATGTCTAATCCCGATCCATCCATGAATCCTACCTCGAGAACCTTCATGGACCTCCCCGAGGAGCCCAGTGTGGAAGCAGCAAAGCCATCTGTTGGTGGCCACAATGCGTTGTCCCCAATGGATCCGGAAAACCCACAGAATTGGCCTCTGCGTAGGAAGGTCTATGCGTCTTCCGTCGCCGCTGCCTTCACCTTTGCCGTGTATGTATCCTCCATTGACTGTGGTGAGCTGAATTGTGCTAACAAGTCGGTAGGGCTTTTGGTCTTACAGCTTACACTTCCGGTATCACGGGTGTCATGCACCAATTCAAAGTATCCATGCAAATCGCCATCCTGGGTTTCTCGTTACCCATCTTCGGCATATTCTTCGCTCCAGTCTACACTCCGCACCTCAGTGAACGATTCGGGCGTGTTCCAGTCTACTTCGTCAGCCTTCCTTTGTTCGCCGTTTTCACGTTAGGATCAGGACTCGCACAAAACTTCGCTACTCTGGCGATCTGCCGATTCCTGGCTGGGCTTTCAGGTGGCCCAATCATTGTGCTCATTGAGGGTACATTTGCCGATGTCTGGGAAGGCAAGAGAGCCACGGTCTCATACTATTCTGTCTTGACCCTTGCTTCATTTATCGGCACCGCTTGCGGTGAGTACCCAGAAACGGACATTAGCCAATTTTTCAGAGCTGATGGAATTATAGGTCCTCTCATTGGCGGCTTCGTCTTCGCAGCCAAGGGCTGGCGCTGGCTCCAATGGGTCACTCTCATGGTCTGCCTGCTTGCCTATCTTTTCGGCCTTGGCGTTCCAGAAACCTATGGTCGTGAAATATTTCGCCAGCGTGCCCGTAACCTACATATGCCACCACCGACGCTTGCTCCAGCTGAGAGTGGAGTGACTCTTGGAGCGATGGCCAGGGTCACGATTCTCAATCCCATCAAGATGCTTGTCACCGACCCCATCACCATTGGCATTAGCTTGTATCTCGGCTTCAATTTTGCTGTGTTATTCAGCTTCTTCATCTCCATTCCAGTGGTCCTAGAGTCGACGTATAACTTCACAGTTCAGCAAGTCGGGATTGCGTTTACTGCGGCTATTGCTGGTTCGCTTTTGGCAGCACTAATGTCTATATCCATGGACCGCATCACTGCCAGGGTATTCCTAAAAAGAGGAACTCCAGCACCTTTAGAATATCGTCTTCTACCAGCTCTTGTCGGCGGCGTCTTCATACTCGCATCCCTCTTCTGGATTGCATGGACCGCTTCCCCAAACACCCACTACGCCTCCCCTATACTCGGCACGCTCCTCTACGTCTGGGGCAGCATGTCCGTTCTCATCTCCGCCATCTCCTACCTCTTCGACGCCTACCCACCTCGGGGCACACTATCCGCCCTGACGGCGGCAGCGTGCACACGCCTCGCTTGTGCAGGCATTGTGTCGCTGTTCATCATTCCGATGATTATGGGGCTTACGGGTGCTTGGGCATACAGCCTTTTTGGGTTCATTTCTGCCGCTATGGTGCCTTTGCCTTGGTTGTTGTTCAGATTTGGGCCGACGCTGAGGGCGCGCAGTAACTATGGAGCGGGCACTGCGGTGATGCAAGGGCATGTTACGGGGCAAAAGATGGCCGAGTGACGAGACTCGAGTGGAGATGCGCGATGCATCCGAGTAACGACGAGATACTGTGTGAAGGATTCATTTGTGGCGAGAACAAAGAAGATGTAACCATGGCGTTTTGAGGTCTTCGACGAGATTGTTTCGAGGCCTTACTTTTCAAATAAACGTCCACTGGTTGAACACGTTCAAGTTCAAATTCAGCATGAAGGGCGAACCCCGCTGTATATTTGACTATCTGATTGAACGAAAACGTCGAACGCGCGAACGAATGCGCAGACCACGACCACCGTGACGTAAACGAGAAGAACAACACCCGAAGCGCACCGCACGGCGAGCCAAGCCGAACTCGCAATCATTTCAGAACCTGAATCCCTGAAGGCGCAAGTGACTGAACAATGCTAGATCCAAACGACTTATTTGGAGCGCCGAGAGTCGATAACGCTTGGAGTTGGACGATAATCTACCATCGGTCTCGGCTCGGGGGGAAATCTACACCTTGGCGCCGGGGGGGGGAGATCTATAGGACAGGGTGGACGGGACGGCAAGACGTTGGGATGTTGGGATGTTACGAGGTTGGTGGGCTACTTGATGGGAGAAGATGATGGTGACCGTCGCGACCTGCTTACATCGTCTGCCACGAGCATGGTACCTGGCATCGGTTCAACCACTCTACCCACTATACATGTTCTGATTCGAGTAAAAAGCAGAAGTTAGACGGCTGGACAAGCAGAGGGCGATGATACTTCGAGTTTGTGGTAAAGATCGGAGTAGAGTGGGGGGTAGAGTAGAGCAGAACTTCGAGCGCAAAGTAGAGAGAGAGTAGAGGGAGAGTAGAGTGGAAAGTAGAGTAGACTGTAGCGTAAAGAGAAGCGTAGAGGGTAGAGTACATGAAGAGTAGAGCACAAAGCATACGGAAAGGCAGAAGCGTAGAGAGTAGAGCACAAAGCATCACAAAAGGTAGAACAGAAAGTAGAGTAAAAGTTAGAGCAGAGAGTAGAGTAGAAAGTAGAGTAAAAAGTAGAGTAAAAGAGTAAAGTAGAAAGTAGGGTAAAAAGTAGAAAGTAGAGTTGACCCAAGAGCAGAAGCTACACAGCTGAAGAAGAAGAGAACAGAGATACTTGGACGAACGGACTTGGTCGAGTAGCACATGGATCATGTTATTACAAGAATTATCACTTGTATTAGTATCTAGCTAGAGAATGCTTATCCAAAGGAGCCAAAGCATGCGAGAACAATCCTAGACCTGCTAGCCATACCCAATATCCCACGAAACCCTCAAATGATCCGAGAATTCTCCTCCTTGCCTCAACCTTTCCCATCCACCTATGCGCTCCACTCCTTATCAAACACCCGCGAACGCTTTTGCTTGTAAGGCTTCGAAGGCGTTGCCGTCGCATTGCCAACTGGAGTGGCAGTCCCAGAAGAAACACTAGGAAGCGTAACGGTCGGGACGCCGGGTTCAGTCGATCCTGCGTTCGTGGGGTTCGAAACGGTCTGGGTGGATTTCGGGACGGTGGTCACGGTTGTGGACTGCGGAGATGGAGAGGCGGAGGCGACGGGAGATGTGACGGTGATGGTTTGCGCGGGTGCGGAGGCGGTGACTGTTACGGTCGCTGGGGGGGCTGGGGCGCTTTGTGGCTGCTGCGCTGGGGGGGCTTGAGGTGCTGCGGGGGGTGCTGCGGGTGCGGGGGGAGCTGAGGCCGGGGGTGCTGCGGGAGCTTGAGGTGCTGCGGGTGCGGGGGGTGCTGCTGAGGCTTGAGGTGCTGCTGGGGCCTGGGGTGCTGGTGGTGGTTGAGATGCTGCTGGGGCTTGAGGTGCTGCTGATGGTTGAGATGCTGCCGGAGCCTGGGGTGCTGCTGAGGCAGCGGGTGTCGATGCAGCTTGACTTGAGTCTTTTTGTCCTATGAGCTGGAAGTTTGCTGGAGCGTTGAAAGGCTTGCCATCCTTGATTGCTTGGAGCTGTCCAGGGACGGCGGCCGAACCAGCGTTCACGGCCTCAGCGTCGTGGGTGACAACCTTGTTGGTGGCAGGTGTACTCGCAGAGCCTTGAATATCGATGTCCATACAAGTAGTGTAGACCTCGTTCTTGCCCTGAGGCTGGCCAGGAGTTCCGACTGCGGTTGGCCAATTCCAGACCCAGTAAAGAGTATATGGCTTGCCTGAAGCGGCATCTTTCGGGAGTGCGACTGTATTGCTGCACCAAAGATCCCCGCCCATGAGTTTATCGGCGGTGTGCGGGAACTGCTTTTGACGTTGTGCAGAGATGGGTCCACCATTGACCTGGTAACATTGCGAGTCGTCGTAGTTGTATGTTCCTAGGAGCTTGCCCTTCTTATTACCTGCGGTGCCATCTGCGTTCCATTGGGTGACGTCGAGAAGCTTGTCGTCGGGAGAAGGCTGTGTAGTGCCGTAGACGAAATTTGTGCCTCTATTCTGAGGTTTGCCGGGTTGATTCTCAGGGAGAGTAACGTGTCCGTTCTCCTGGTAGCGGAGGGCGACCATGTCACCCGGGGCCGCCTGAAGTCTTGGGCTGCCATCTGTCTGCTTTGCCTCCTGCTGGTGGTCCGGGAAGCACACGGTGTCCGATGGGGTGATACCTTGGGTGGGGTCACGGCCGTTGGGAGGTAGGAGATAAACCATGCCCTTATCAACGTTGGTGTTCCCTTGGCGAAGGACATTTCCTCGCGCAAATCCTGGCGCACCAGTAAATGTACCGTTCGGAGCGATGACTTGCATCTGTTCAATCCAGGAATGGGCGGAGCCGGAGGAGATGATGGATGCAACGGCCGCCAGGGCTGCTGCAAATGAGGTACGTGAGTGCATGTTGGAGGTCTTGCGGTAGCGTATGAACGGATATGGGTAGTGAGCGTCCTGCGCGATGGTTCTAAGATGTTGTCTGACGAGAGGATGCTCTTCCGATATCTGGGAGAAGAGCGTAGCGATGGTCTGACAGAGTCGATGTATGAGGATGGAGAAAATTTAGTAGATGGCCAGCATGCTGTTATTAATATTGAGATGATCTGAACTAAGAACAATGACAGAAGTGAAAGATCGCTGATGGAGACAAAGAGATTGAGGGAGAGATGTAACAATGAGAAGGATGGCGGACAAAGAGAGGGAGGGGAGGGGGACAATAAGGATTCATCACATAGACCGAGGGAGGTGAATTGGGAGACAATGGTATTGTGCTGCCGCCACATTTGTTATTGCACAGTGCCATTGTCAACTCACGTCCATTGAAGCCTGGGACCTATTCATTGTTCGATTCTCGAGTGAACTCGATGAGCTCGATGAGAGCCAATAGAGAGGGACACCACGTTTGCAGTCAAACAAGCAGCTTTGTCACAATCTTCTCACTTCTGGTCGTCCATGACCGTGGAAAGCAGCAGGCAGCACAATGTAAGGGGCCTCGAACTGTCCCAGGTTCGCACGTCTACTGTGAATGAGGTCTCGATAGGCCAGCCACTGCGCAGTCGACACGCGTTTTGAGGTCACTATTGCCAGGGGCCAGGAGGCGTGTCGGAAGGTTCAAGAGTAAGTACTTTGTTCATGGACGCTTCACGATGGATTCTCAATTGTTCTAGAAAGTTGATGTTCGCAGAACAGTGATTGCCAATCCTTGGCTTTTACTCCCCGGCCACGTTTCAGCTTTGAGGCTTGCTTCACGGCCAGTGGAAGGGCCGATATGGGTTGTCGGTTTCGGGTTAGCCTTGTTTCAGCGTCCGAACGCCTGGCCAGATTTACCGTAGTTTCGATTGCCGTCGCCACGAACCAGTCAGGCACCTTCCATGCAAGTCGTTTCGAAATACTTCCAAACAGCCTGGGATCTCGACAAGTATCTGCTAGCGTGTGGATATAATCTGTCAACTCGTCGACGCGAAACTGTACGCCTCGATCGCCACAGCTATGTTTACGGTTTCGGAAACGACCGGAGACGTAGCTTTCGAGCATCGAAGCCCAACAGCATGCTCTGCGTTCGGCACGAAAGTATCAACATTGATGAGCTAGCTAACGCCGATAGGTAATTGAAAGAATCCGATGTTCGCTAGTACTTCCTACGAACAGGGCATCAGTACTCCGTAATAGCAGCCCATCCGCCCTGCAGCCTTCGTTAACTCCCATGACCGTGCACCATGGCATCGGACAATAACAGCTTCGCTAAAGACCGAGTTCAAGCAATTAAAGATTGTGTTCGACATGGTGATGGACTACGCTGCAGTGTAGCCTTCTACGCGACTCCGACGATAAAGCAAATTCTTGCCACAAGAGGGTCGCAAGCGGGTCGCATACGGGAGATATTGTCCATGTCTGGAGCCCATCGAGGCATTATAGCTTGATGACTGCTCGGATCTTTACAGATACCAGTTTCTGTCGCAGACCGTGTGGAGCCTGGTTGCGAACGCAGAGAGCTGCGAAAGATGCCTTGTCGGATGTCTTGGACTTGGTGAGAAGGGTATTGGAAGTGGCATGCTATATCTGCTACAAATCACGACAGTGCACGGGGCGAAGGAACGGTAGTATTGCGATCTTTAGCGAAGCATCAGATTCTTCTTAAGGATGGGTCCTCATCTTAGGAAGAGCGGTGTGTACAAGCTGACGGCCGAATGTTTACAGCTGTACACCGTATTGTCCCTTCTTGTAGTCGCTTTGCGTCGCAGCCTGTGTGCAACACGGAATTTTCTTGCTCTTCCTTGACCTCGTACAACACGATCCTGTACCCCTCCTAGATGGTTATATCAAGCGCTTAATGCTCACCGATGGCCCGTTAATATTGCTGTATCATCCGTCATTGGACCGCAGTGAAATCGGTCTGGTGAACCCCTTGTCGACATTGGTCAATACGTTGAAGTACAACGACCTAGCAGCCTTAACAGGGCGGTACCTTACACGCGTGAGTTCGCCGGAAGAGGCTAGCTTCGGTCCAATTATCTCAAGTCAGGAACCCGCCTGGCGCCGCATCGCACCTACAAGTACAACCTAAGTATTTTGAATAGGCGTACTTGGGCTTACTTCGACATGTAAGCATGCACGCCTGCATCACAGATTCTCCGTCGTGCTGCGAAGTCATCAGGTCCCATACATAGGCGACGTTGTTCTTCTTGGACCGTTTGGAAGGTCGTCAAGGAGCACCGATCAGCTGTTGGACGGAGGTTCTCTAAATGCAAGGGTCAAGATGATGCCGGTGCTGGATCCGGCGACCGAGCTGTACGTGAACCTTAATGTCAACCACTGGGTATGATATCTCGAAATGATACCTCGCCACTCGATTCAGCAAGAAATGGAAGTCAACAGTCCCAGAACATGCCGGAGTGTACATACGCGTTCCCTTTTAGGGGCCCCCGGATGATGCAAAGCCTCACATCCAGGGTCTCCCATGTGCAGACTGAGATATCTCACCAAATCAAATGCGGAATCCTATTCATGATGACGATGGACACCGCGGCCTAGCCGGAGGCAATCACGACGCCTTTCCACCCAGTCGTAGTTCCCTTCTGGAGCCAAGGGTGTATCAAGGACTTATACTTGATCATTTCGCTCTCCGCTTTTCACTTCCACCCACACCTCCTTATCAATACTCATTATGATTTGGTCAAAGTGTTCCCTGATAGTCCTGTTGGCCTATGCTTCACATTCCCTTTGCGACAAAGTTCATTTCGAGATCAGTCTCACTTGGGGACCTGGTGCTCCAGATGGACAGCTTCGAGACATGATTTATACCAATGGCCAATTCCCCGGCCCTAAGCTAACATTGGACTATGGCGACAATGTAGAGGTAAGCGGCCATAATGATCCAGTCGTATATCGGATTCAATGCTAATGGCTCGTAGTTTGTCGTCCACAACAACATGCCCTTCGACACCTCAGTCCATTTTCACGGGATAGAGTACGTGCACCTAGAAGATTTTCTCAAGGTGCGAGTAAGCTTACACTATTATAGGCAGCTTGGTACACCTTGGTCTGATGGTGTTCCCGGAGTCTCACAAAAACCAATTCCGTCTGGAGGGAGTTTCACTTATCGTTGGAAGGCAACTGAGTTCGGCACCTACTGGTATATTTGATCCTTTCGTCTAATGTTGGATCTATTGACGTCTTTGCAGGTATCATGGACATGCTCGAGGCCAAATTCAGGATGGTCTATATGGACCGCTGCTTATCCGTCCTCCGCGAAACGCTGATACGCCATTCTCCCAAATTGCGAACAGTACGCACGACCTTGTAGCAATGAAGAGAGCCGAGCAGCACCCACACTTAGTCATGCTTTCGGATTGGGATCATTTGACCTCAGAAGAGTATAAAGCTGCAGAGGTTGCATCAAATCTGGACGCATTGTATGTTTGATGCTGACACTTCCATGTTTGCAAACCGCTCACGTCGAGATAGTTGCTTGGACAGTTTGCTCATCAACGGCAAGGGTGCTGTTAACTGCCAGCCTCAAGCGCTGCTAAACAATTTAACTCTTCCCCCGCTTCTGAAGCTTTTGAATGGCTCGTTCGTCAGTGACAGAGGATGCACACCCATGTCACCAAAAGCGTTGGACGAAGGATTGAACTTCACCTACGATATCTCCAAAATTCCGCCGGGCATGGTTGATGGATGTTCGGCTACGAATGGAAGCCATGAGATTATCCAAGTCAATGCTGCGGACGGGTACGCCAGCTTTCACTGGATCAGCGCTATGAGCGTCAAAACCCCTGTTGTTTCTATTGACGAGCATCACATGACAGTCTTTGCTGTTGACGGTGCGTATATCCAACCGCAACCTGCCGATACCATCTTCATGTACAACGGCGAGCGTTTCGCTGCCATGATCAAACTGGATCAACCAGCTGGCGATTATACCATCCGCGTGGCCAATTCGGGTGCTGATCAGATTTTGTCTGGCTTTGCTACTCTTCGGGTCACCAATTCTACCACAAGACGTCATGGACAAAAGGCTACCTCTACCTCAGTATCTTCTGCTCCCGCCTCAACCTCGAGTCCTTACATCGACTACGCCGGAGGCAACCTCTCAGGGTCTGTCGTCGCTCTGGACGAGACCAAGCTCATCCCATTTCCTGCTTCGAAGCCTGCGCCTACCGCCGACGCAACCCACTTTATGAATCTTGGCCGTCTAAACTACAATTATGGTTGGTCTCTTAGCGGAGATGCTCTCTACCCCGACTCTGGAGATACGAGCAAACCCCTTCTCTTCTACCCCAACAGCACGCTGGGGCGCAACGGTTCCTTAGTCTTCACCACCAAGAACGGCACCTGGGTCGACATCGTCCTGCAAGTTATTCTTAACGACGCAGCACCCGCCCAGCCCGCTCATCCCGTCCACAAGCACAGCAACAAGGCCTACATCATTGGCGCCGGCAGCGGAATATTCAACTACACCAATGTTGCTGAAGCGATGAAAGTTATCCCCGAAGACTTCAACTTGGAAACGCCCAGCTTGAGAGACAGCTTCGCAACGCCCTCAGTATTGCGAGGCCCCGCGTGGGTGGTTTTCAGGTATCAGGTCGTTAATCCGGGAGCCTTCTACGTTCACTGCCATATCCAGACGCATTTGAATGGTGGCATGGCCATGACGATTCTGGACGGTGTCGACGTATGGCCTGAGATTCCGGCGGAGTACCAGATATAGACGAGGGCCCCAGGAGCTTTTTGGGGTTGTAAAAGGCATTGTATATATAGCATACATTGTAGTTCGGCCGCGGACATAGAGGTCGCTAATACGGGCGTTGCATCCGGTCGGCTTTCGTCGTTTACAATCCATAATTACCATGAAACAGTATAAGAACTCGATTTTAAAATTCTAAGCTATCATGGCTTGTGCTTTCGCATTAGCACATGTCGTTCGATCAGGTGTGTTTTTGGCTCGAAAACTTCCAGAATTCAACTTTGTCCATTCTAGGGAGGAGGGCATGGACCGAGGTCTGATAGCTTTAGCCTTCCATGCATCCCCATCCTAGGAGAATGGAAGTTTGTCTGGCTCAGAGCTTTCGCCAGTCCAGGTCCCATGTTCCTCGCCTCTCCTTCATGCCCATCATAGCACCGGTGGCACCCGCTCCGACCTTTCACGGCCTCTGGTTCTCGCTTTCCCCTCCCCCCCTCACAGCCTCCCGCCCCTCCCTTTTCCTTCCAGCCCCCTCACTCCCTACACTTCCAACTATTATCTTTCCCTCGTCTGCCCTCCCCCTACCCGTCCAATCGTTCTACTCCTCCCGTTCCCCATCCTTGGCCTTTTCTTGAACACGATCCCCGGATCTTGTACGTTAGTAACGCCCGGTACGCTGTC
>JAABUS010004850.1_pt1 | contig 18713 bp, 27 predicted proteins | sample 5560161 | NCBI WGS metagenome assembly JAABUS01 (sample SAMN10711885, study PRJNA513376) | rock metagenome | isolation source: Antarctica rocks | place: Antarctica: Victoria Land, Trio Nunatak nord | collected 2016-01-04 | reverse complement strand
AAAGTGAAGTTGGTCGGGACCTACTTCACTTTCTAACGGAGGTCAGACGCTTCGGAATCAAAATGTGGCCGATCTGACCCAAGGTCAAATCGCCGTGCGGATGGGGCCAAATAGAAGGCTAATTAGTAGGTTTGATTGATTGATTGAAACAGGGCTTAAGCGTTACGGCGAGCGTTGTCGTTGGCGAGTCGAACTCTGCAGGTGTGCAGCTCACAAGTCGCAGCATGCGCCTCTTGCAGACTGAATCTTCTGAAGATGGCCAATTATGTCGGCAGCAAATTTGGTCAGGCAGACCAAGAAAAACTGGTGAGTTTCAGACCATCGAGCTGAAGGTTGATCAATGTCAAACAAGAAACGTTGTCCGCGTAATTGCCGCCGAGCGCTCGCCAGTGCTTGTCCCCTGAGCCATAACAACGCTTGCAAACAAACGCTCTACTACCTGTCGATCACGAGTATGGCCGCATGCCTGTGCACCTGAAGTAACGCTGCTGGCACTGCTTGCAACTGCTGTTGCAGGCTGATTATCAGAAGAGGGTTGATCCAAATGACAAACAAGCGCAAAGTTTGTTGGACGAAATGAGAGCGCATATCAAGAAGGTACGCAACATCCTGGCCTTGTAACAGGCATATGGTACATTAATGCTCCTATGCCTGAAGCGTCGTGGCCTCAACAGAAGCCGCTTCATTCAGAAGCCTAAGGGCTAATGGGGTGTGTCTTTTCAAGTGCCAAGTCAACCTTTGATCTACTATTTTACTACACGCTCCTGGCAATGTTTTGCAGTTGGAAGAGATGCGCAAGAATGAGGACCCAAGGCTATCCTTCTCCACACCAGAGTTCAAGGAAGCCCAAAGAGTGTTCACTGACAATCTCAAGGTGTGGACTCTGCAACTATGCACTTCTGCACCAAAGCTTGCTGTTGGACAGCACAACAATGCATTGGCAGTTGCACCCCATGACAGGAAACTGTGTATTGCAAAAACAGGACTGGCATTAGTAGTGTTAGGCACTTGGAGGTTGCTTGTGCGCGTCCAGTACTAGCAGTGCAAGCATGCGTATGTCAGGCAGATGGCAGATGCTGTTATGGTGTTTGACACTGCAGTCACGGTGTCAGGATGTACAGCTGCTTCAGATAATCACACCCTCTTGTTGCAGCTGATCTGTTAGAAATCTGTCAGCTGCACAGATACCCCCATACCATGCAAAAGCGTTGCAGCATGAATGCTGATAGTCTCCCTGTACACACACGCCATTTTTGCATGTTGCAAAAGCCCTATTCCAGATGCTGGCTATTTTGCACTATCTGAAATGCTGTCTATTGTATGCCACAGAAGAACTTTGGGAAGCCAGTGGAGTGGGGGATGGTGAAGGACCACCCCTGGTCAACCCCTCAGCTCAGGAAGCTACATGTGCCGGTAAGTCCTGCCATGGTGCTGCTATGGTCCTGCCATGATCCTGCCATGGTCCTGCCTTCTGCTTGTGCTGTTGTTTGACATGCATAACACGCTTTGCGCATGGCCCTGAAGAAGTTGCTCATGCCCTGGTCAACTCCTCTCTTGAGGAAGCTAGATGTGCCAGTCAGCCTTGCCGTGATAGCTTGACAACATTTGACGTGCACAATGGTCTACGCCTGGCCCCATGAAAGCCGCCCATGCCTAGACATGCCTTTCATACTGCTCAATGTGTAACAATTGTTGAGAGGTAACTCGTTTGTGGTTGCATGTCTCTGGCAGACGCAAGTGGCAATTACTGCGATGTATCTACATGCAAAGATGTCTGCACTAACAGCCATATTGCATTGTAACAATGGGATCTTGGTGATTGTGCAAACGCCAAGACCATTCAGGGATATGATTTGCTGCAGGTGGATGTTGATGGGAAGCCCTGGCCTCTGGACGACCAGGGTCAGCCTATTGTCAAGTCCTGAATGCTCAGCAGCTGAAGCCCATTGGTAAACAAAAAACAAAGTTTGGAGTGCATGGCATGGCATGCCATGCTGACAAGATGCGCCGTGGAAGACACAGTTGAACCTTGCATGCTGTAAGCACACTTGTGTAGCAGGGTGCTTTAGGTCTTGCTTGCTGTCAGCAATGTTAGGGTGACACAAATATGCATTTCAGGAGTGTGTGGTCATAAATGCATTTGCCATACCATCTATACCTGCTCCTAGCCTTAGTGTATTCCACAGAACTGTTGAGGCCATGCACACACCTCTCCGAGGATCTACCTAGTATACTATAAATGTGAAGAACGTTGACTACCAATCCCCAATGACTAAAAAGATCTCTAGATGTAAGTTTGACTGCAGAGATATACATATACTTGGTACACATACAGCAGCAGAGGCTGCAAATGGATTCAGGATAATTGTTACACAGATTATTGACATGTTGCATCAGGGTGAGACCTGGCTACATGGAGTTGCGGCAATGCGTACAATTTCTTGAAATTTTGTTGCCCAGTTGCAATATAATGCTGGCGTTAAGTTTACTGGAGGGAGGTTCTTGACACCCCAAGCTGGGCCAAGCTGGCGTCTCGATCAGCAGGTGACCGTGTGCCACTCAAGCGTGCGCACAATGGCCGGCAGCGAACGCAGGCTTGTGGTGAATGTTGGAGGAACAAAATATGCAACGAGTGTGACGACGCTGCTGTCAGAAGCCAACTCCTATTTCACCAGTATGCTTGGTGGTGACTGGGCAGAGACTGGCCAACAAGAGCTTTTTATTGACAGAAACGGAGAGCTTTTTGCGAACATGTTCTTCGCTTCCTGAGAGCTTCCCCAGAAGGACACTTGCAAATTGTGCAAAGCCTGACGCGCGTTGAGAAGGCTTTGTTGCGTGAGGAAGCAAGTTTCTTCCAACTTGAACGCCTCAGCACGCTTCTCCAAGCTGACCCTGAACGTGAGCGCTTCAAAGTGGTGTACGTACAACTTCACAACTGGTCAGTCGCAGACCCGAACTGCTTTGATGAGCTTTCAGGGCTACTTGCAGAGAATTGGCAAATACTACACATTAATTACGCACGTCCACAGAATCATATTGATGCTAACTATACAGTGCTGTTGCAAAGATGATGGCACTTAGCAAGTGCTGGATAGGTAGACGCATATTGGCGGCTGTCATTGGTCAGCCTACATGTGCTTTGGTTGCTGGAGCAGCATGTTCCGGCCTACTGTATCAGCATGCATTGAAGCTGCTTGAGCAGATTCTGTTCTGTTCTGAGCACTAGAGAACACAGACCTATCCCTCTAAGCAATCATCATGTGTGGACGCCTCCTGTACAGGCCTCTCCTCATATTCAGCAGCATCCCCAAGCTTAGGTGATTTGGCTAATTTGTTGCTGCACACTGCCACTGCATTTATATGTAAGTACCTTGCTCGCCAGTCCGCCAATTTGATTGAATTTGACAGCTTGCATTTAGAACAGGCTATGGCCTAATTGTTAATGCAATATCTGTGCCATATCAATAATTGTATGACGTGGTGTGCATGTTGCTAGCTTGTTGTTAGTATTTGATGCTCGATGTATGCTGCAGCACTATGTGACACAAGCCATTGCAATGAGCCTCGCTTTACTACAGATCAGCTTAGTTATGATGTGGACACAGAGACCGGCACATCATGTGGCTGGAATTCATATTGTGATTCTGACAACTTGCATGCAACACAACACCTTGGTACTCTTCGTATGATCATGCATGCATTGTCACCCTGATGAGTGATGGCATCAGTACGTCAGTCATGTAATGATAATGGCCAGCATGCCTGCAAAGACGCTCAGTGCCACTCTGTTGAACACCTGACTTCTGCTTGAAAGGCAACATCAATGAAATGGCAAAAATGCGCAGCAGGTCATCTACACTTCATGTTGGAAGTCAATACACCTATGGCCAGCAAAAATTGTCCTTCAGGAGCTGTCCACTTCCAACCGTGCCACTTCCAAAGACACTTCGAGTCCAGTTAATAAAACAGTCTAGGCTATTCTCAAGCAAGATGCACGCTACCAAGGCATTACATTGGCAGCAATCAGATAGGACGCCCTTGAATTTGCATCTTCACAAAGTTGACTCCAGCTGTGCACTCAGCCCAATTGAGATTCAGCTCCTTGAGTGCTGATAACAGACCTGCATGCAGAACAGTAGGCCTTGCTATCTACCACAAACAGAACTATCATGTACTGTCATCATCCCTGAGCACTTCCTAGTAGGCTGAATCAGGTCTGCTCAGCAATATACAGACACAATTGATAGCCACAACTTTGACATCAGTGTTGTCTTTTGCAGGCTTATGGTTGCATGCCTTCACTTTACGACCTTGAATGATCTAGTGATGCACATTAGCAGAAGCAGTACCACGCTTGGGGTTTAAGCAATGCATGAAGCACATTGTGAAGAATACATGCCATACCTGAAAGGCCAGCATTGGTGTCCAGATGCACACCAGCCATGCTTGAGGAGGTCCGGTTGTCAGAGTAATTGTCCATCAAGGTGGGTCCCTCCACCACAGCCCCATAGTTGATGTGGGGATTCTTGTCGCTTGATGATGTGCTGACACAGGAAGTCCCATCACAGTTTGCCACCTGCAGGTGAAGGTAACCGTTTGGAGCCTGACCAAGTCCGAAACCCTTAGTGCCTGGTGTCGGTGGCTCCATCAAAATATACTACATGTAGGCGGATTAGATGAGCTGTGAAAAGTTGACCAGTAATGGCCCATGATTGACGTGACATAAGGGTGCCAGGTGAAACGCTGGTACACGTGTGTATGATTCACTACAATCAATGGACTGCAGGCGCATGTAATGGCTTGGAGTGCCACATCAGCAAGCACATAAGAAGCACTGCTGTGACACCAAGCACAGGTAGTCACCATGTTTGTGGTCGCTGTAGGCAGTTACCCTTCAGACAGGCCTGCCAGTATGCAACTAGGCTCACAGTCATTGGCAGAAGCCTTCGTCAATGATGATGTACCCCTCTGGTATGTATTAACACAGACGACATGGGTGCCTACCTTGTCCAAACTGTGGGTGGGGGGGTTTTGCCCATACCCCACCATGAAGCTGCGAGCCCCAGACCCCAGTACGTACCGCGCCTGCGACTCCGCCCAGCAGTTATACTGCTTCGCCTGGTGCTTGGCATAGATGACTGCAATGAGGCCGGCATTGGCAGTGTTCCTGAGTGGGTTGTCTGGGGAGTATGCCAGCAGCTTGGGGGTGTACCTGGGGAATGTAATACAGACTCAGTAAGAGGGAATTTAAACCAGAAAAGTAAGCAGTCTAGTGGTTCAAAAATGAACTGCCAACACAATGGGAACATGAGGGGATGCGATACTTTTCCAAAGATGAAAAAAACAGGGTCACATGGGAGGCTTCAAATTGCTTTAGACACTGGGATACTGGCTGAGGCAAACAAGTTCTGTTCATCGCAATCATGTCAAAGGTGTGACTCGAGTCATGGCTATAATGGGCATGCCTTGTGTAAAGAGGGTGCAAACAATATCGGCATGTTTTTAACACAACAAATTTCAGTGGGGGGACTGTGAGGTTGACCAAAAACATTGAGCTGCAAACTGGCTTATGCAGTCAGTACTCCAAAACTTTGGGCATGAGTACTGGAGACAACAGAAGAGCTCATAAGCTTCGCTGCAGCGCCTCACACATTGGCACAAGAGCTCATCAGTGATGCACATGTGAACTTGCTGGTGTTTGGCAGAGGGAAACAGGAAAGTGTAGTGATCATGGCAGTGATCACAGGGGTGCTATCATGCTCTCTGCACTACAGCCCTATACACTAACGCTACGGCCTCATACGTTTGTGCTGCATTCTCATATATCTGTCCTACCATTTCATACATTTGTGCTACGATCTTACACACTTATGCTACAGTCTCATACATTTGTGGACAACAGCACTTAGACCATATCTCTCAAAGGTTTGCAGTAAGAGGTAACATGCATTGCTTACCTGATGGTATACTTGCCAGACATCCACACAATCATAAACCCCTTAGTTGCCAGTGTGTACTCATTGGTGGCAAAATTAGTCGCCTGGGCCAACAGAAGGTTGACACCTGGCAGGCTGTTTTGGTAATTGAACACATTGTAATTACGCGCAGCATCTGCCTCTTCTGCCAGACTACGCGCCTTGTACGTCATTGCTGATGACAAGTATGTGCTGTTACCTGCAATACAGCTTGGCTCAGGAACATGTTACCAGACTGTCGCCAAATCTTTGTCCAGTTGTGTTGACTGAGATATGGCAGCAAAACAGCTGCCTTAAGTCCTCACAATTGATGCACACTTTGCAAATAAAAAGAGTACGCACTGACGGCCTACAGACCACAGGCTGCGTTCCGACGCATTGCACTGTTCCTGAGCTGAAGACCTGTGCAGACAAGCAGCCACAATTGAAGTACTTTACAAGACTGCTGTGCTCACCATATTGCTACTCTCGGTTTGCACATGCTGCTGAGGACAAGAGATACGTACAAGCAGGCATACTGATGTAAAACGGGGGCCCGGGGGGGGGGGGGGGTATGGCACAGCCTGGCAATGCATTGTTTTAGTTCTTGTTTCCCAGATCAGAAACACGGATTTCAATGTGGAAAGCAGTGTCCAACCTGTAGCCTTGTACAGCCAGGCCCCAGCAAAGGCCAAGTCGTCCAGGTATGAAGTGGAGAGGTAGGCATACGACACTTGAGGCACTGAGTCTGACACTAAGCCCTCGCATGCACAACCAAAGCTGCAAACATGAAGCAACAGTCATTAAACGCAGCAGCAAGAGCTAATCCCCTGATTGGCTTATGAACGTAAATATAAGTAATGCATATACATGACTTTACAAATACTGCATATAGGTATGTATGTATATTCGTGTATCATGTAAATAATTCACATAAATAGATATGTATTTAAATGTGCTGGGCCCAGTGTCCCATGATGAGCTCTGTCTATGATGTAGCTTGGCACAGCTACAGACCCGACTGCTGATGCTTTAGTGTTGGACTGCACAGACACACGGACAAACAACCCAAAGGCAGATGCAAGCATGCAGATGAGTGTTGTCAAGCCAGGAAGGAAACATGCTTAGTCATGCTAGGTCAAGATTTGGTTCTAGGGCTTACTTGTACAGGGACTCTGCAGTTGCCAGCAGCTGCGTGCTGTATGTGTGATCTGATGCATTGAAGACCACAGCAGCAGCAGCCAGGGCAGCAGCACTTGCCCCCACCAAGTCAGAACCTGCACATAGTAATAGTAACAGCAATGGTAATGCTAATAGTGATTATATCAACAACAATAATAATAATCTGCTTTGTTGCCTGCACCTGACTGGAGCAATTTAGCAGCCCAAGACAACATGCCTGCCTGATTGTCGATACACATTTCAAACAACTCTGATGTGCAAGTCACAAAATTGCTGACCTGGGCTGGTGGCGTTCACAGTGTAGACAGGCCGAGCCTGAGTCATGTCCTCCGGCGAGTTCAAATCCACCAGATCAAGGGCGTAATTTCCCACTTGAACCACAAACTCTGAGTCAGAGACGCTGCAAGAGGTGATGTAGTCTGCACCGACCTTGATGCTGTTCAGAGCTCTTGTAGTCTCTCCAACATCGGCATAGCCCTACGCAACAAATCAAGCCGTGTTGGTTCATGGCATGTGTTTCGCTGTTGGTGTTTACTGCTCCAAGTTGTGTTGGGTCCTGGCATGCATCATGCTGTCATGCTACATGTATGTGAAACGGGGCGCGTGTCCTGATTGATACGGCTTATCAGAACGTACCAGGGTTTCCTGCCGAGTGAAAATGCATGTTAACCGACCTGAGAGGGATACAGTTTAACGTTGCACTGTGGTTGGTGCCGTACAGCATCAAACCAATATATGAATCTACTTGCTAATACTAGCTTCTCCTACGACTGTATGCACAAGACTGCCCTAACCAGATGGCAAACACTTTTAGCTAGCACAACAGCTGCTGGGGTTGCAGTGCCGTGGTATTGGCATAGTCACACCAGTTTACCCAGACATGCAAAAGCAGAGATTCTGCATAGCTGTGTCGCCCATTGCACTGCAAATGCCACAGCAAGACATCTCCAGGCTGTCGCCTCAGGAGGCTTTCACTAGGATTTCCTAAAAGCATAGACTTTCTCCCCAACAGTAGGTCAAGGCCATGGCTCACCTGGGGAAACTCAATTAGACCCCACGCCAGCATCATGGTCGTCACTGCAATTGGGTAACCGTACTTGACATACCCTACATCAAGTCAGGACAGTTCAAGCTGGTGCATCATTATGCACAATGAGAGTAGCCATCATGCATGTATGAGGCTCCAGATGATGCATTCTGCTGTCGCACTATGGATGCATTGCATGAAGCTTAGCATACACAAACCCCTACTGATGATGCATCATACATAGCATGGGACTGTATGAGGCAAATGCATGTGCATGCTATCAGCTTCTCTGCTGACATCACAAGTAGCTGCAACTCATGGATTGCCACATGCAGCAGCTGCAAACTGGCTGCATAAATGCAGGCAACATGCCTACCATTGGCCCCATCATAGAATCCGCCAACCAGTGAGCTGCCATTCAAGGAGTCACTCAAAGCACTGTTGCCTCTCCATGAGATGTCATTTGCTGTGAGAGTGCCGGACTTCTCAGCATCAAAGAAGCTCATTGAGTACTGCAAAGCCTGCACAAAGCGGTAAGTGCAGGTTGGCATGCATTTCAAGAGCTGCGAATTAGCTGTGATCAGAAGCGTGCAACGGAAAAGCAGTTGCACGATGTTGCCTAGAAAGGTGTGTCGTCAAAGCACAATGGCGGAGGACAGTCGTCTTGCCCTGCAGCAGGGCTGACCTGGCCGAAGTCGTATGTGGGCGGCAACAGCAGCCACACGCAGATGATGACTCCTAGCATGAGGAGCGTCGCAAGGACACCACAGATCCGCACGTTGATCCGCATGCCCTTGTATCCGGCGAAGGCAAAGTGCAGTAGCAGCAGCGGCGGAATGGAGTTGTACGCTGCCCACAGAACAGACACTACCATGTTGAAGGTCATCAGCTCTGATGGAACCGACTCCTACGTTCACAGATGGGGCTGGGCTTCAGCTACCGGCAATGTGGCATATGCTCGCCGGGCAGAGACGTCAACCAGGTGTGCTTCCGTGACCCATCAAGTCACACAAATCTTTTGCCATCACAACACACACATTGTCCCTGGTCCAAACGTGACACAGAAACTCATGCACGGCCAGCACCACCATTATACTGCAGGTTATGTCAAGCAGCCAGCACAAAGCGAGCATGTTCGATTTGGTTGTGTATTTTGCATGAAGACGTGCATTCAATTCACACCAGCGGCAAAACAATTTGCAAGGCATACACAACACACACAGCATGGATCAAATCCCTACCTTGTCTAGTCTGTAAATCCCTAGAAAGATGGTGGCCAAGTTCAACAGGAAGATTGACACAGGCATCCAGAGGTCCCTCACACCAGGGGCACAGTAGTTTTCCATATCAAGCTTGCGCCCCTGTTTTACCAGCGTCTGACTGGTTGTGCGCGTCAGCTTGGAAGCAGCAGCCTTAGGTGTCATCTTGGCAGTCGTGCTCATAGTGGATTTGGCAGTCACCTGGGAACAAGGGTTTCAAATCTGTAAATTGTCAATGCCAGCAAACAGCAAATTGTCAATGCCAGCAAACAGGTTTTTGTGCAACATTGGCATGTGAATGTCTAAAAACAAGGTGTCTAAGCTTGCTTCAATGCACTGGCAGCCTTACGATGCCAGCACTACCAACACAAATGCTGAGCAAAGCGCCTGTCAATAGCAGGCGGTTTCAAAATGAAAGCCATATAGTTGCTCAACTCAGTCAGCTGTCTGGCTGTAGTTTGAACCAGGCACTCAACATAGCAGCATGCCAAGACTGAGGCATGCACAAGGTGAGGATGTCTGATGAGTCACAGCTAAAGTACTACATGAAATGAAGAGGTGAGGGGAATCTCACCTTGAAGCCTGACTCTTTCTTGGTAATCTTGGACAGCACAACATTGCACCAAGCCTTCAGGAAGCAGTACCACATGTTGTTGCTGTTGATGGTGGCAAACCAGAAACTCCGGAACGTTGCGTAGTCATGGCAGTAGTATGCCATCACGTGCATCATAGGGAAGTATAGTGTGAATGCCAGAGCAAACCTGCAAGCAGAATGAGCCTGTCAGGATGCTCACTTGCGCCTTTGCTTGCTGAGTTTCGCAGCAGACATGCAGAGCTGCAAAGCACAGCTTACTGGACATGGCGAAGATGGTGGCGTCAAAGTTGAACAAAGCTGACCAGACCACTGAATCAAGGCCACACAAACTTGGCACTTTATGCTTCCAGGCCTAAAGTGCTAGGTGCTAAATCACATGTAGGCTGGCACTTTTGTGTTAGTGTCCAAGCTGTTGAGTACTTGATGTGCACAACAACAGCTCAGTTGACAGCAGCTGCAGCGCAGAATGGCAGTCAAGCAAATAGACTTGTCAAAGGCAACTTTCCTCAGCAAAAGGTGTTGTTGATGACAAGATCCTGAACCACACCACAACAACGGGAATGCAAGCAGACTTGCCACTTGCAAGCTTCCTTACCAGAAGGTGTTGTCGATGGGAAAGATCCTGAACCACACCCCAACGATGGGAATGGCCAGAAAGACAGGAGTGGCAAAGGACTGTGTGATGTAGCCCCAGCAGCTGATGCTCCACAGAAACTTCTGCATGAGGGGGATGTCGCGCCGCAGCCACCAGTTACGCCTGCTGAACCAGATCTGCATGCCTCCCTTACACCACCTGCAAAAATAATGAAATAATAATAATAATAATAATAATAATAACAACAACTAAAATAACAATGATAATAATGGTGGTAATGATAATGGTAATGGTATGATGATGATGATGATGATAATGATATTAGTTCACACGCATTCCGACTGATGACGAGCTAGGTACGTGCAGGACAAGTCTTGTCTCTCCAGAGCAGTCACCTGCAAAGAAACGGCAAAAATGGGTTTACAGGTATGCTGTGAGTCCTGCCAGTGGTTCTGCTGAGGCTTGTGACAACTGGCATAACACCCTAGGATGCTGCAGAAAAACACATTAAGATTTCAAGCAGAAGACCTACCGCAGGCATTTGCCACCTGCAGCGACACAGGACCATATGTTTGACTAAAGCAATCAGACAGAGCATTTCCGCCATGTGTACAGTAGGTTGCCATGTCAAGGCAGCACCAGTCAAAGCAGATGTGTCTTCACAATCAACGCATTATTGTGGATGGCAATTGAAAACTGATTGGAAACATATTGGTTGGTCCGTCTGTGTTGAACTAAAATAAACTGTATCAGGATTAGTGTGTGAAAGTATCCTCATGTTTCACGAATGCAAAGCTGAGGTCTCTGAATGCACATGACAGGCCAGCCTGCCTTCAAACAGGCATTGTTGCAGGCAGTGCGCCTTGCATGATCTCTGAAACTGTTGTCAGCAAAACTCATTAAATCCTGAATGACTTCAAAAGCCAGGTATCATCCACTAGCTATTGCAGCCGAATTTTGCCAATGGATTGTGCACCAGCAGCTGCTCGTGACTTTAAGTTTCACATGCTTTAATATCCCTGGCGACTCATTGTCACATGGGTCTCATGCCTTGATGGCTGTTTCAAAGGACCATGCACACTCACTGGCACATCTCTCAAGCCTCAAGACTTCTGCACACACATGGTGGTAGGGCCACAGTGCTTTGAGACTCCCAAAACAAAAAGCAAACTACCCCCTTGTATATCACACCCATTATACGGGATCCCACATGCCATTGTTCTGAAATATGAAACATGATTATCAAAAAGATAACAAAATGCACTTTCTCATGACAAAAACGGTTTTCCAAAGGAACACTTATAAACTCATATAGTATATAAATCTGTACGATGTCCCATGTATCAAATACCTTGATCGCTGCTGGAAAGTGCCGCGTACAGTGACGGGAATTTCTCCCAAAGCCAGGAACTCTTGCACATAGGCTGCCTTGTACTTCTTGGCCTGCAGCTCTAGGGCCACAGCAAAATCCTCGCACATGGTGTACGTGGGAAACCAGCCTGCTTCCTGACAATGCTTGGTGCGCATCACAAAGTTTGATCCTGCAGTACGGTGCATGGTGACATGAGTTTTAATGTATATTCAGCGACAGTGTTATGTATATCATATATAAGATATCAAACCTATGATACAATGCATACTTGCATTATATGATGGTAAACCTATGGTAGGGTGCACATCACAAATATGGTATTGTACATGTATGAGAAATATATGAAACATGTTTGCGATGGAAACGATATCACGAATATCACGAAATCACGTTTGAAATGCCTGCATGCAACACAACCTTACCAATGAATCAGGCATGCAAAACAAGCACTGAACCCTCTTATGGAGGCATCATGGCCCAAAAGGCAAAAGGCAAAGCTGAAAGGCAATCACAGGGCAATGCATGGAAAGGCAAAGGGCAAAGGCAAAGGCAGAGTCCCACCAGTGCACACAATGTGGCCCCAAGCATCCTCTCCTGGAACCATCATTGACCAATATGCATATGCAGAGTGGTTGAAGATATCCGTAGCAGGGTCGTAGTTGTGGTATGCCTGGGGCGTGAGCACAAGACTGACTCTGTCATCCACGACACGAGGCAGAGTCTTCATGAAGAACTCGGTTGAGCACACCATGTCCGCATCAAACACAGTGATCAACTGCAGTCACACAAAAGATGTCAAGAATCCAACAATCACTCTCGTGTGTCACTCACGATCACTTGTACGTGTCATTGATGATGACTTATGTGTCATACTTGCTGTGACTAATGTGCGTCGTGGGTTAGGTCACATGCCATAAGCTGCGTAGGTACAGCAGCACAAGAAGCTGGCTTAGGAGCACTTCTTCAAGTGCAACATGAGCGCTGACGCATATCAATTGCAATCTCCAGCAACTTGAAAGTGCTGCCATGCAAAAAACAAGTTTGCATCAATTTCAATGCAACCATGCCACACCCTGTGCAGGATTTTCAACCAAGAGCGAAACACATCACACATGCTGTGTGATTCACATGCTGCAGCCATATACAGTGTAGTGTAGTATGTAGTGTATCCAAACTATATATGCAAGCCACACCTCTTCCAATCCAACTTCACTGCCAGCAGGGAACAAAGCCCTCAGAGTGGAGTTCAGGTTACAAGCCTTTCCATTCACTTCTGGGCCTGTCTTGATATGACCGGGCGTGTATAGCATGTAAGGGTCTTTCAGACTCTCCACCCATGTCTTCTTATCTGGATCTTTCCCATCATCCAGGATGTAGACTGCGATGACGCAAAATCACCTCGGTATGTCACTGTTCATGATGTCTGTCTGTTGCAATGTGTGCACAGCACGTCTGAGTCTGGCAACTCTCCAGGCATATCTTCCTGCGTTGGTCCTCTCCAGCTAAACAAGGTGGACTGTACATGCAAACAGACAGATTGGTACCTGTATGCCTGACCCCAGGGGTTAGGGCGGCCCTTCTCATGATCCTACATGCTGACAGACAGACTAGTTCCTGTACGGTTGACCCCAGGGGGTATGACGGCCCTTCTGGTGATTGTACATGCATACAGACTGGTACCTGTACGTCTGACCCCAGGGGGTAGGGTAGCCCTTCTGGCTGCCAAAGCTGTCGCACTCACAATCTCAAGACTCTCACTGTAGCAGGGTATGAGCACCCTGACGTGGAAGCGTCGCGTAATGGGATGGTCAATGTACTCCTTACGCCGCATCAGAAGTATACCATACAGGATCTGCACCATAACATGATCGTCAGTCATATGGTAGTCATATGTCATGTGGCTGTGACTTATCTGCAAGATTGCCAGTGCAAAGTTCAAGTTGCATGAAGTGAAAATAGTGTAACAATTGCAGTTGACTGATTGTTGACTGTCTTCCCGCCAATGGCTTGACATGTGCTTGAGCAAACAGCAAAATAACGCGTCAAAACGCAAGCTACAGGCAGGGATTACTGACTTTCAGTGACACAATGACTAATAGGCGGTGTCAGGGTTCATGTCATGGTCCTGAGCAACATGTACGGGAGCATGTGTCGTAAGGCAGGACATTTTGCACTTCAGCGTCTGTGACAGCCTTCCAGCAGCAGAGGTACATGTACCATGTTGGTGCTGGCTGCCATTTCCACAATCAAGATGAAAAGGGAATACCCAAAGTAGCCGCCAAAAAGCGTATAGCGTATCCTCACGTAGAAGTAGAAGATGTATGTTGCCATGAACAGACTGAACAAAGTAATCCCCACCGGGTTGTTATGAATCTGCAGACACACATGCATCGGTTTAGTCACCAAGCTTCTGCAGACAGAAAGCCCTTCGGCAATCATGGGATTATGGCGTTGCCCACATGGCGTACATGGTTGTTTCATACAGATTGCAGGTTCTTAGTAGCAACTGACTGAGTTGTTGAGTCGAGCTGTAGGGACGGTAAACATTACTCATGGATGCGAGGTGACTCATGTGACTCACCTTGTAGTAAACATCCTTCTGCGCTGGCTGCGCTTTGACCCCCCCTTCTTCTACGTCAGGCTGCTTGTCACCTGGCCCATGGGCTGCCTTGATCTTCGTCTTCAAGCTGGCATCTACAACATGACCCCAGGTTTGCATACATATCATCCATGCATGTAATGCATGTAATGAAGCTATGTGGGCAGTTGGCAGAGGCACCAAGGAATGGTCGCTGTACAGGGAGCTACTCAGGACTGTATGTACTTGACCCTAAGGCAAGACACAGGTTTGAAGATTGAAGGAATGAATCCAGGCATGTTCATGCTACTGACACTGACATTTGCAAAAGTGGGTATGTGTGTATGTGCTATTTAGCATCAGACCGACAGGCATGGAAGTTGCAAACTGTGCCAAAATGTTGTTGCACGACAACATTGCAGAACACTGTAGGCTGGACCGGTGACCAACCTGTAATGTCAGGCTGCAGATCTCCCCTTTTGGCTTTGTCTCTGAGCGAGGTCTCAGCAGGGGCGCCTGGGGGGTTAGGCCCTGGTCCGGAGGGGGGCTGTGGGTAGGGTGCCAAGTCAGGCACACCCCCAGCTGTGGCACTGACAGGGTACCCTGCAGCTGGTATGTTCCTCCGCCTGCTTCCCTGTAACCCATACATAACAGTCAGTTACACTTTCTGTTACTGCATAGCGACAACAGATGGATCCGACTGAATACAGGGATGCTATTCAAGGCAAAAAGAGCCAGGCTTCCAAGCAGCACTGTCAACTAAGAGTGTAGACTAAGGTGCTGATGTGCGTCTAGTGTAGTGCTCAGCTTGTCTCCAGGCCTTGGCAGAAGTCTTCTTGAGGTGTTAGGTCAGTCACAGGTTACCCTTCAACTGATCTCACAAAAAACTCACACATGCTACCGTACGACACCTCCACAAGCACTGCAGGATGAACTCAGCAGGCGTACTCTGCTGACTTTGCGCTACAGCGTCAGAGTAAGCCAAGACAGGGTGGACACCACTAGCTTCAGTGAAGACGCAAGGCAGTGGACCAGGCCCGACACAAAGCCACCTGAAGACGGTTCGTTTCTCGTCGGGGGGTACATCAATACAGATGAGCAGTCACCTGAGCATCCTCCAGGCCCGACATGACCCGCACGCTCGGTCAGCTTGCTCGGTGCCGCAGACAACCTGACCCTGAGTCGAGATGCCGCGAGAGGTCGCCTGTCTCAACCTTACCGCCCACCTCTCCTGGCCTTGTCCAGTCGCTGTACGGTTGCCAAAAGGTCACACTGCGGTCACTACAGCTTGTCTCAAAAACATTGCTGATACATCAGTGTGATTAGTCAGCAAGATGACAAGCAGGTATGTCGCAGGCGAAAACGGGCAGTTGCCTCAATACCTCAAGCGTACCGAGTTCCTGGTGTAAGTTGTCGCTTCGCTGTGGCCTTGTTGCGGCACAACCAATGGTGTGCTGCAGACAAGTGCATGACGCCACAGCAAATACGAACGCTGTAAGTCAGTTGTAAGCTTACGGTAAGCCCCTCGTTTACGAGTCGTAGCAGTACTTAGCACTGTTCATTTACCGGCCTTGCTACGCTGTTACGGTATGCATTAACTGCTGTGTTACGTCAACAGGTCAAAGGGTCAGACGCAAGGCGTGCTGAGCGATTGCCCGGGTTTCCGACGAGTTGAAGGCAAGTTTGCCCAGTAACACAACCCTCTGTACCGATCGTGATACCTCGCTGCAGCATGATGGAATGTTTCTGAGCAGGGTTTGCGACGTCTGCTTCTGCGCCGCACGGAAGCCACCACACACTTGGAGCCCGGAACAGAGCAAAGCGGTGGCTGTCCCACGAGCTTTTGTTGCATCACAGCAGCATTCTCAAGGCGTTCAAGGTGAGCTATTTTCGGCCCTGCCAGCCCACAAAGGAACAGGTAACCAAATGCTCTCACGAGTAATCTCAAAGCTCACCAAAGGCCTGCCAGCATTTCTCATACTATCATTTCTCCCAGAAGAAAGACACCAATCAAGCAAGCTCAAGCAGCATAAGACTTTCTTGCACACCTATTGTGCAGGTCCACCACACAGCTTGCACGCTAGATCAGCAGCGCCAGCAGCAGCATCTGCACTGAACCAGCTGCAGCAATGCAGCATTCATGTGCTCGCAATCAATGGAGAGGTATAAGCTGTATAGCAGTTACCACAGCTCTCCTAGGTGTAGCCTTTGCAACCAACCCCCTAGTACCTGACAATGGGGCTTGGGTTGGGGTCAGCATTGATTGGACCACATGGGCGTCTGTGAATGACTACATACAGCAGGCAGAATTTCAGCCAACCAGCTATACCATTTTCATCAGGTAATGCCCACTCCATCCTGCATTTTCAGCGCCTGGGCTTTCTGTAGCGTAAACTTAGTGTGTGCATCAGATGTAACTTCGAAAAAAATCCTTCCCACTGGCATGATATTGAAAGCAGGCCCATTTTCCAGTTGCGCTGGAACAAGTTTGGCACCTATTGGAAATAGCGTTGCACTTGACAGAGTGTCTGCAAGATGTGGCTGAAGCCAATTCAGGGTACCCGCATAGCTGTTGGGCTCTTGGTATATAGCACTGCATTGCATGTGACTGCTGCCCATCAGAAGTGTCATCAGGCTGTGGTTGCTGTTTCTGCAAGAGTTTGCTTGCTGTCAGTACAACACATGCCACCCTTGTAACAAAAGGACATGATTGCAGGTGCATGAGATGAAATTTGACTGTCTCTGATATCTTTTGCAGTCTGCTGTGTAGTCTGTTGTGTTGCGCATAGCATGTATGGGTTGTATCACTCAAGTCATGCATAGGCCTGTCACTGTCATGAGAAGCAGCACGGACACACTTCAGTGCCAGCTCTTACTCCATGTCTTGGTGATGACCGTCACACTGTCTAAATCATTACCAGTGTTTTCATATTGTTTATCAGTGCTATGCCATCTGCAGTGTCCCATTGGATGTCCAAGACAAAGGACTGTTGGACAATGTCGTGCCGCAGGTAAGCAACAGCACATGTCTGTCCGAATCCCCGTGTGTATGTTGCTCTTGAGGCTTATCATGGTTGATTTGTTGTGTTAGTATTTTTGGTGCACGTGACAGCTTTGCATGCGCGCTCCAACAGCAACAGCGTGACAGGCACAACCTTGTTTGTTATGTGCAAACAGCAACTGCATCCTGCTCTAGTCACATAATGCATCTTCAGCAGCGGCCATCAGCAAAGTGTTGCCTCTCAAGATGGCCCACAGCAAACCTCTCTGAAGAGCTTGCAGAGCACTGCTATGCTGTAAGCTTGACTCATCAGCTGTCAGCTTCTGATCCCTTGTCCTAGGGAGGTAGCCTTGAGCAGCTGCTGATACAAGTTCTGATCCCAGCGCCAGTTTAGTAAAAATACGATCTATGCAATCTTCAGCCTTCGTGTAGGACATGCCTTTGTGCTTGTTTGGTGCGTAACACAACATGATATACAAGCCTAGATTGCAGCTTGCTCCACACAGGTTGCCTTGACAGATCACCATCAACAAACACTTTGCTGCCGCTGCAGCAGCAAACCTCACTGCACCTTTATGATGTATCAGCGTTTGCGGATGCAGACCGCAGCCCTTGAATTGAAACAGCATTCACTGTCAGCACTGCCGTGAGTGTGTGTTGCAACATTTCTCCTGCATTAGCACAAATTGTCCTCTTTAAAATTGAACTGCACTGGCTCTGGGTACTTGCAGATGAATTAGCTCTGTGCAGTCACAGGCGTGGTCTGTGCAAATGCAGATAGCAGCCCTTGGTGGAATGGCAGTCATTGTGGCTCAGCCCACTTATGGCTTGTCTGAGATTACGACTGCATCAGCTGAAACCTTTGCCAAAATCATAGAAGGCTATGAGGAACAGGGGGCATCTATGCTGATAGAGTTTGGACATGAGATGAATGGCAACTGGTATGCGTGGGGTCAGCAGCCTGCAGAGTATATCAAGGCATTCCAGACCATGTCCACAGCCATTGCCAAGGTATGTGAGGCACACCAATGACCACACCAATGACCACACCAATGACCACACCAATGACCACACCAATGACCACACCAATGACCACACCAATGACCACACCACACCACACCACACCACACCGCACCACACCACACCACAC
>JAABUS010004849.1_pt1 | contig 18719 bp, 15 predicted proteins | sample 5560161 | NCBI WGS metagenome assembly JAABUS01 (sample SAMN10711885, study PRJNA513376) | rock metagenome | isolation source: Antarctica rocks | place: Antarctica: Victoria Land, Trio Nunatak nord | collected 2016-01-04 | reverse complement strand
ACCGGATCGAACCGCGCGTCCGGAAGCGTCGTCCCAAGCAGTACCCCTTGATGAAGGAACCCAGGGCGGTACTCCGCAACCGCCTCATGGGCAAAGAGGTTGCGGCTTAAGTTCACGCCATTCAGGAGCATCCCTTTTCTCGTCCATCCCTTTTCCCGTCCGGGAAGCCTCGCTCGAAACCCCCGTCCGGCTCTGAAGGGCCTTCGTCGTCGATGACGCGAAAATCCAAAGGAACAGGAAACGGCGATCGGGCTAGTGGGATGGCGAGAGTCGAGCCCCGGTCATCCGGCCTTCTTCGCCGCCAGGTCCCGGGTTCGTGAGCGCCGGGCGAGGTACAAGACGACGCCCGAGGCCATCACCGCCAGGACGGTTACCAGTTGCGGAACGGCCCCTTCCTCGCCGTCGAGTGATTGGTAGACGACGACGCCCGCCAGGGCCATCGGGAGGACGAGGATGACGACCGTGCCCGCCAGGCCGCCGGGGACCCGGAAGGGGCGTGGGAGTTCGGGTTCTCGGAGCCGCAGGGCGATCAGGGCGACGAACTCCAGCGACAGGCCGGCGGCGTAGAGCAGGATGTCGATGACCACCAACTTGGCGAACGGGAGGGCCGCGCAGACCGCCGTGATCAGGCAGGAGGCGATCAGGGCGGTCGTCGGCACGCCCGTCCGCGCCGAGACGCGGCCGAGGGGCTCGGGGAGCCAGCCGTCGCGCGCCATGGCCGCGGGGAGGCGCGCCACGTACAGGAGCTGGCTGTTGAAGAGCGACCAGGCCGAGACCAACGCCGCGACGGCCACTGCACGGCCGAAACAGGGCCCGGCGATGATCTCGGCGATCGCCGGCCAGCCCTTCGACTCGCTCCAGACGGCCGGATCGGTCGTGGTCCCGACTCCTGCCAGGACCGGGATGAGGTACGAGGCGGCGATCAAAGGGAGGGTGATCAGGAGGGCTCGGGGGTAGGTCCGGCCGGGGTCCCGGACCTCGCTCGCATACGTCGAGACGTTGTCCCAGCCGCAGTAGTTCCAGAGGACCGCGGCCAGGCCGACCGCCAACGATCCGCCCATCCCCCCCTCGCCGAGCCCTCGCCTTACCGCCCCGGCCGCCGAGGCGGCCGCCCCCTCCCGCGACAGCCCGAGGACGCTCAGGACGGCGAAGACCCCCAGCACCACGCCGATCGTCCACGTCGCGTTCTTGCCGACGGCCCCCGCGCCCCTGAGATTCAAGGCGAGGGCCACGCCGATCAGGGCCAGGGTCACCACCCAACGCGCCCCGAAGACGCCCCAGGACGACCCCCCGCCCTCGTCGAGCGCCAATCCCGGGACGAAGAAGGCCAGATAGTTGACGAAGAGGACCGGATAGATCGCCAGGTCGACGGCCGTGTAGCCGATCGTCCACCATCCTTCCTGGACGCCCCAGAAGTCTCCCAGAGCCCTGCGGACCCAGACGTAATAGCCCCCTTCCTCGGGGATCGCGGAGGAGAGCTCGGCGACCATCAAGGCTGTCGGCAAGGCCCAGAGCAACGGCGTGGCGGCGATCAGGATCACCGCCCATCCCGGCCCGACCTCGCCGACCAGCGTCTCCAGGCCAAAGGGCCCTCCCGAGACGGTGAAGAAGATCAGGCAGACCAGGGCCAGCAGGCCGATCTTCCCCCTCTCGGGGCCGCCCTTGGGGGACACATCTGCACCGGGGCTAGACATTGCGTGGGGTCCTCCCTCGTGGAGTGGCCTCGACCTCCGACTGGTCCCCAACTCGATGACGCCGGGTCACATGGCGTCGAGACCGCGGCGGTTCCGGGCGATCTGGAAGTGGCAGAGGGCGACGGCGCAGGCGTCGGCGACGTCGTGGGGCTCGGGGAGGCAGTCCAGGCCCAGCTCGACCTGGATGGCGTGCTGCATCTGCTCTTTGGGGGCCTTGCCGCTGCCGGTGAGGGTCTTCTTGATCCGAGAGGCCGCGTAACCGAAGACGGGGACCGAGCGTTGCGCCGCGGCCAGCATGATGACCCCGCGGGCATGTGCCATCAGGATGGCCGTCCTCGGGTGCTTGACGTGGCTGTGGACCTGCTCGAGGGCCAGTCCCTCGGGAGGGAAGGCCTCGAGCACCTCGGCGATCCCTTGATGGAGGACGTCCAACCGGCTCGCCAGCGATCCGTCTCGGCACCGGGGCCGGATCACCCCCGCCTCGACGACGTAGGGACCGCGCACCGAGGGCTCGATCACGGCGTAGCCCGTCACGCCGAGACCGGGATCGATCCCGACGACCCGCCCGGTCCGGACGAGGGTCGAAGCCTGGGAATCGGAGTCGCGTGCGGTGGTCGCCATCCGGGGGGCCCTCCCTCGACCTCGTTTCCGCGGAGGGACGAGGGTCGGTCCGTCAACCGTCCGACTCGACCCTCCAGGCGGTCCCGTCGGGACGATCCTCGAGGACCACCCCGAGCTCCGCGAGCCGCTTTCGTATGTCATCGGCCAGGGAGAAATTTTTCTCCTTCCGAACCTGTGTACGAAGTTGCACCAGGAGGTCAAGCAAGGAGCCGGTCAGCCGATCGCCCTCCGCCCGAGCCTTCGGGGCGGGCCGGAGGAAGAGGCCGAGGATCCGGGTCAATTCCTTCAGGACGACCATCCCGGCGCGATATTCGGCGAGCGGGCCTGCCTGCTCGGGGGTCAGGGAGTTGGCGAACCGTCTCAGGGCGTGGATGATCTCGTAGAGTTCGCCAAACGCGCCGCCGGTGTTGAAGTCGTCATCCATCGCGTCGAGGAAGCGCCCGCGATGCCCGGCGATCACCTCCAAGAGTGACGATGTGCCGGGGTCGAAATCGCCTCGACTCGACGGCGCCTCGAGCTCGAAGAAGGACGAGCCGGTCAGTTGCTCGAAGCGATCGAAGCCCTTGTGGAAGGCCTGCAAGCCACGCGCGAGCTCGTCGAGCCGCGACGGGCCGTAGTCGGTCGGGCGACGGTAGTGGCTGGTCAGGAAGAGGGCGCGAAGCGTATCGGGGGCGTGCGTCTCCAGCAGGTCGCTCATGAGGACGATCGTGCCGGGGTCGGACTTGGAGATCTTCTTGCCGTCCTTGGTCAGCAGCCCGTTGTGCATCCAGTAGGTGGCGAACGGCTCGCCGGTGAACGACTCGGACTGCACCACCTCGTTCTCGTGGTGCGGGAAGACGAGGTCGAGCCCTCCGCCGTGGATGTCGAAGTGAGTGCCGAGGAGCTTCATGCTCATGGCCGAGCACTCGATATGCCAGCCGGGACGGCCGGGCCCCCACGGGCTCTCCCAGGACGGCTCGCCGGGCTTGGAACCCTTCCAGAGCGCGAAGTCGCTCGGGTGTCGCTTCGTGGCCGTGGGCTCGATCCGCGCCCCGGCCTGCAACTCCTCGGGGTCGCGGTGACTGAGTTTGCCGTAGTCGGGGGCCTGCGTGACGTCGAAATAGACGTCGCCCGCCGAAGCGTAGGCGAATCCCTTGTCGATCAGACCCCGGGTGATCTCCACGATCTCGGCGATGTGCTCGGTGGCCTTCGGCATGTGATCGATGCCGTCCACCGTCAGGGCACTCAGGCAGGCGAGGTAATCCTCCGTCACCCGATCGGCCAGCGCCTTGACGGTCGTCCCCTCCTTCTGGGCCTGGACGATCAGCTTGTCGTCGACGTCGGTGATGTTGACGACCCAGGTGACCTCGTATCCGAGGTAGATCAGGTAGCGCTTGACGGTGTCGAAGATGACCGGCCCGACCATGTGGCCGACATGGCTGGGCGAGTACACCGTCGGGCCGCAGACATACATGCCCACGCGGCCGGGCTGGATCGTCTGGAAGGGCTCCTTGTCCTGGCTCAGGGTGTTATAGACACGAAGCGGCATGAGGACCTTCACGTCGAGGTGTTCGGTTGGGGGACGACCGGGCGGCCCGGGGCGGGCTCAGCCTCGACCTGTCGGCTCCACATCGCGATCCGAGGCCACGTCGCGAGGCCCCTCGGGGACTCGCTCGATGAGGACGACCGCCTCGCAGGCGATCGCCTCGGCGCGGCCGATGGGTCCGACATGCTCGCCCGTCTTGGCCTTGACGTTGACGGCCGTCGGGGAGACCCCGAGGAGCCGGGCGATGCTGGCGCGGAGGGCGGGCTTGTGCGGGCCGAGCTTGGGCTCTTGCGCGTGGATGATCAGGTCGCAATTGACCGTGCGCCACCCCTCGCGCGCCACCCGATCGACGACGTCGACGAGCAGCCGGCCGCCGTCGAGCCCGAGCCATTGGGGGTCGGTGTCGGGGTAATGCTCGCCGATGTCCCCCAGGGCGGCCGCGCCCAGGAGCGCATCGGCCAGGGCGTGCAGCACCACGTCGGCGTCGGAATGCCCGACCAGGCCGCGCGGATGGTCGAGACGAATCCCTCCGAGGATGAGCGGGCGCCCTTCGTCGAGCCGATGCGTGTCATGACCCAGACCCACCCGCACGGCATTCCTCGCTTCCGAGCCAGATTCCAGTGGCGGCCGCACCTCGGCCGGTCATCCGAGAATCTTATCCGTTCCTCCCTTCGAGTGCCATCCCCGCATGGACCGTCGCACTTGTTCCCATTCTACACGGCCGTTCGGGCACTTTTGGGAAGAAACACAACACCCGTGCACAGAAGTACTCTGCCCATGAGGCGGACCCATGTCGGCTGGAAATTTCTTAGCCATTAAAATATCGGAAGTTAAGACTCTCGCTCAGGGACCTCTCAGTTGTCGGCACGGGAGGTGCGTTTCTTTAATTCCATTCGCGGTAGGAGGCTGCCCTCGGGGACAAGCGTCTTGGATCGCGAAAGGACTCGCCGGGACCATTCACGGAATGAAACGGAGGTAGCCATGCTGGTGCTGAGCCGCAAGCTGAATGAGAAGATTGTGATCGACGGCGGGATCGTGGTGACGGTGGTCAAGATCGACCGCAATCAGGTCCGGCTCGGGATCGAGGCACCGGGCCATATTCCCGTCTATCGCGAGGAAATCCTCCCTTGCGCGATGCACGCCCACTCCGAAGACGTCGTAGGAGCGAGCCTGTAATATCGAGCCCGATCTTGGATTTTCGAGAACATTCTCCTCGACATCAAGTGAGCCGGGATATAGTTTAACGATGGCTGAACGACGCGAAATTATCCTTTCCGGCCCCTTGTTGCGGAGAAGCCTCCATGTCCGGTAATGACGACTGGCAGGTCAACCGTCGAGATTTCTTGCAGACAGGGGCGATGGCAACCGCCTCCGCGGTGACACTGGCGTCCGGAAGCTCAGTCGCGGCTCCTCCCGCGTCGAAGAAGACGCTCCCACGTCGCCCGCTCGGTAAGACCGGCGTGGACGTGTCGATCCTCAATCTCGGGACGTGGAAGAGCCCCGGGCTCGACCGCCTCCTCCGCTTCGCCTATGCGAACGGCGTACGCTACTATGACGCGGCCAAATCCTACGGGTCCGAACCCGCGATCGCACGCTGGTTCCAGGCGATGCCCGAGGTCCGCAAAGAAATCTTCCTGGTCACCAAGGACCATCCCAACACGCCCCGGCAGCTCATCAAGCAGCTCGACGAGAGGCTGGCGGCGCTCCAGACCGACTACGTTGACCTACTCTTCCTCCACGGTATCGGCCCCAGTCCCGCCCCCGGCGGCTACGGCGAGGTCTCGCTGGATTGGCCCAAAAGCAAGGAATTCAAGGAGACGATCGAGGCCATCAAGAAGTCGGGCAAGGCCAAGTTCGTCGGCTTCTCGTGCCACGACGCCAAACGGGCCGAGTACCTCCAGGCTGCCGCCGAGGGTGGGTTCGTCGACGCCATCATGGTGCAATACACCGCCTGGAATCACACCCCCGAGATGAACCGGGCGCTCGACGCCTGCCACGAGCGGGGGATCGGCCTGATCTCGATGAAGCAGGTCGCCGGCCAGACCGACCGGATCCTCGACGAGGTCCCCAAACGGGTCCCCAGCCTGAAGGAGAAGGGGCTGACCGCCTACCAGGGCCTGCTCCATGCGATCTGGACCGATGAGCGCATCGCCTCGTCCTGCGTCTCGATGCGGAACACCGACCAGATCCGCGAGAACTGCCTGGCGGCCGCGACGTTCGAGCCGTTGAAGCAGGCCGAGATGGACGGGTTGCGCGACGCCTGCCTGGCCGCCGGGCCAACCTTCTGCGCCGCCTGCGACGGGCGTTGTGCGCGGGAGGCGAGCACCTCGGCCGCGCTGGGCGACCTGACTCGCCTGCTGACCTACCACGATCAGTACGGCTACCGAGGCGAGGCACGCCGGCTCTACTCCCAGCTCCCCGAACGAGACCGCAACTGGCAGGGAGCCGACCTCGAGGCCGCCCGCCGGGCGTGCCCGAATCACCTCGATTTCGCCAGCCTCCTCCCCAAGGTCGACCGCGACTTGGCCTGATCCTCCTCATCGAATCGCCTCGCGCACGGCCCGGGAGTTCCCGGGCCGTGCTCGTTGGTGCGGTATAAAGACATCGATCGATCGATCGCTCTTCCTCCACTTTGCGCTTGAGTTCGCCCACGTCGCACGACATAGTCGGCGTGCGGGCCCGGCGTGCCATCCATTCGTGGGAGTCGCGGCCGGCCCTCGGCACGCATCCGGCGGAACCTCATCGAGTACGCCCCGCCCTTCGCCATCGGGGCGGAGTCGGAGGATTCAGGAGGAGGCCAGCGCCCATGGGCAAGAACATCTACGTCGGGAACCTCCCCTTCGACACCACCGGCGATGATCTCGTGGAGATGTTCCAGGTCTACGGGCCGGTGACGAACGCCCAGGTCATCATCGACAAGTTCAGCGGGCGCAGCCGCGGGTTCGGGTTCGTGGAGATGGCCGATGACGACGGGTCACTGGCCGCCATTGATGCCCTGAACGGCTCGCCCTATGGAGGACGCCCCCTGACCGTGAACGAGGCGCGACCCCGCGAGGAGCGCGGTCCCGACGATGGGGGAGGGCCCCGAGCAGGTCGCGGTTCGACCGGAAGTGGGCTCGGTGGGGGCGGCAGAGGGATTTGAACGGACGGAGATTATCGCCGATCGCCTCTGCATTCCCGGGTCGGTTTCGTTCTCGCGGCCGAAACGGCAGCCACAGCCGGAGCCCCTCACCCGCCCTCCTGGCGACCTCGCGCGCCCGGAGAGGGTCGGAAATGGCCTTGTGTATCGTCCCACCTTGGCTGGGCCCGATTGATCGTTTATACTCCGGGGGGTCGTTTCCCTTCCCGGATCAAGACGGGGCGGTTCACACGCGGGCCTGGGCCACCCCCGCCAGTTGCGTGTGGTCCGCTCGTGTCACAAAGGAGATTTGTTTGTGGTGAAGCTACGGGTCCGTTCCGGCGAGTCGATACAAGAGGCCGTCCGCCGCTTCCGCAAATTGTGCGAGCGAAGCGGACTCCGCAAGGAAATGCGCCGCAAAGCTTACTACGAGAAGCCCAGCGAGCGCCGTCGGCGCGAGGAACTCAAGCGATTGCGGAAGGCTCGCCAGGCCGCCCGGGTCTGACACGCTCCCCGCTCGGCGCCCCGCCCTGCCCGCTCCAGCTGCTCGTTCGGGATGGACAGACTCCAGGCTCTCCTCTTCCCCGAGGTTTGCATCGTCACGAGGACGGGCGACCCTGTCCGTCGAGGAGCCTGGTGATTTCTCTCCCCACCCGGACAGGCACATTCGCTCTTCGCGCCTCGCGGCCTGGATAGTCACCCTGGACAATGGGTGCCTCAGACGGAAACGTCGCGCCGCTGTCCACATCGCCCCGGATAGCGATGCCGGATCGGCTCGACCTCGCGCTCGATGAAGGCTTCGACCTGTACAGGCGCCCTCCCCACGAACTGGCGCGGGTCCATGAGGGCGGTGAAGTCGAGGTCCGCGAACGCGGAATCCTCGCGGAGACGATCGACCAGGTCGTTCTCCGCGGCACCTTCCTTCATCCGCGTTGCGGCGGCTTGCGAATGCGTCCGGATGCGCTCATGCAGGTCCTGCCGGTCGCCGCCGGCCCGGACCGCGGCCATGAGGAGGTTCTCGGTGGCCATGAAGGGCAATTCTCGCTCGACGTGACTCGCGATCATCGCAGGGTGCACGACCAGGCCCGGGACCACGTTCAGGTAGAGGTTCAAGATCGCGTCGATGGTCAGGTACTGCTGGGGAAGGACGAGGCGGCGGACCGCGCTGTCGTCGAGCGTCCTCTCGAGCCACTGGGTGGCCGCCGTCTGGCTGGCGGCGGCGGGCAAGGCCATGGCGAACCTCGCGAGCGAGCACATCCGCTCGGCTCGCATCGGGTTCCGCTTGTAGGCCATCGCCGACGAGCCCACCTGCTCGGCCTCGAACGGCTCTTCCAGCTCACGCTCGTGAGCGAGCAGCCGGAGGTCCGACCCGAACCGGTGCGCGCTCTCGGCGATCCCGGCCAGGCTCGCGACGATCTGGGCGTCCACCTTGCGCGAGTAGGTCTGACCCGCGACGGGGTACGCCTCATCGAAGCCGAAGGCCTTCGCCACGCGGCGATCGAGCTCGTCGACCTTCGCACCATCCCCGTCGAAGAGGGCGAGGAAGCTGGCCTGGGTCCCCGTCGTCCCCTTGACACCGAGGAACTTCAGGTCGGCCAGCCGGCGTTCGACCTCGCGGAAGTCGAGGATCAGCTCATAGCACCAGAGCGTCGCCCGCTTCCCGACCGTGACGAGTTGCGCGGGCTGGAAGTGGGTATAGCCGAGGCACGGCAGGTCCTTCCAGCGGCCCGCGAAGCCGGCCAGGGCGTCGATCGCGCCGACGAGCCGGTCGCGAATCATCCCAAGCCCTTCGCGCAGGCAGATCAGGTCCGTGTTGTCGGTCACATAGGTACTGGTCGCGCCCAGGTGGATGATCGCCCGCGCCGAAGGGGCCGCATCCCCGAATGTATGGACGTGGGCCATCACGTCATGCCGGAGTCGGGCCTCATGGGAGCGCGCCGAATCGAAATCGATCCGGTCCACCTGCGCGCGCAGCTCGGCGACCTGCGCCTCGGTAATGTCCAGGCCGAGGTCGCGCTGCACCTCGGCCAGCGCGACCCAGAGCTTTCGCCAGGTGGAGACCCTGCGCCCTTCAGACCAGAGTCGCGCCATCTCGGGGCTAGCGTAGCGAGTGATAAGGGGGAGCTGATAAGTTTCGTGTTCGCTCATCGTCGGTGGGTTCAAGAGTCTTCGTCCCTGTCGATCGTTTCTTCGTGATCGCAAATTCCCCTGATGAGGATCGGCCTTCGGACGATCTCTCCGCTCACGCAGAGACCATCTTCAGATCCCGCCGAGGACCCGGGCGCGGCCGACGCGGGAGATGGCCAGCATGAAGGCGGCGGTCCGCAGGGAGATTGTCTTGCGTTGAGAGAGTTCGTAAATCTTGGAGAAGGCGTCGACGAGCCGCTTTTCCTCCTCGCGCTGGATCTGGTCGAGGGGCCATCGGAAATTCTGGAGGTTCTGGACCCACTCGAAGTAGCTGACGATGACGCCGCCGGCATTGGCCAGGATGTCGGGGACGACCACGATCCCCCGCTCGCGGAAGACTTCGTCGGCCTCGGGCCAGGTGGGGCCGTTGGCGGCCTCGATGATGATCCCTGCCTGGACGGCCCTGGCCATCACGGCATCGAAGACGCCCCCGAGTGCGGCGGGGATCAGGACGTCGACGGGCATCGTCAAGAGCTGCTCATTCGTGATCGCGTCCCCCCCCTTGAAGCCCACGACCTTGCGGTGGAGGGCGACGTGGGCATCGAGGGCGTCGAGGTCGATCCCCTCGGGATTTGCGACCGCGCCGTAGGCGTCGGAGGTGGCGATGATCTTGCCGCCCATCTTGCGAAGCGAGCGGGCCGTGTGGCTCCCGACGTTGCCGTAGCCCTGGATGGCGAAGGTCGTCCCCTCGACCGTCCGCTCGAGCCGCGTCAGCGTCTCGCGCGCGACGATCGCGACGCCGTATCCGGTGGCGGCCTCACGCCCCTCCGAGCCGTGGAACTCGACCGGCTTGCCCGTCACGCAGGCCGGCTGGAAGCCGTGGAACTTGGCATACTCGTTCATGATCCACGCCATGACCTGCGAATCGGTGCCGACGTCGGGCGCGGGGATGTCCTTGTCGGGCCCGATGAAGTCGTGGATCTTCTGGACGAGCTTGCGCGTGAGGCGTTCCAGCTCGCCGCGGGAGAGCTTGCTGGGGTCGCAGTTCATCCCCCCCTTGCCCCCGCCGAAGGGGACGTCGACGACGGCCGTCTTCCAGGTCATCAGGCTGGCGAGCGAGCGGGCCTCGTCCTGGTCGACGTGGGGGTGATACCGGAGGCCCCCCTTGAACGGGCCCCGGGCGTTGTCGTGCTGCACGCGATAGCCGATGAAATTGCCGATCTGGCCCGAGTCCATCTCGACGGTGACTTCGACCCGGAGCTCGCGATCCGCCGTGATCATCAGCGTCCGCATGTTGTCGGTCAGGTCCATCAGCGCCGCGGCCTGATCAAAATAGAAGTTCGTGGCCTCGAAGGCTTGCATTGGCGTGCCGATCGACGGTTAATGAAGGCGATGCGGGCCTCGGCGCAGCACCGATCCTACCGGACCGGCGCCGTCCCTCGCAATGGGACCGGGACGGGCCGCCGGGCACCTCCGGTCGTCCATATCCGCCGGAGAGGCCCGCCCTCGAATCCCGGTCCCGCTCGCCCCCCACAAGGTCCAGGTCACGATGCGCCCTTGGCTCCTCTCCGAACTGAATTATGGCCACGTCAAGTCCCACCCGCTTCCCGAGGTGGCCGTCCTGCCGCTGGGCGCCACCGAGCCGCATAACCTCCACCTCCCCTATGGCACCGACACCTTCCAGGTCCAGATCGTCGCCGAACGCGCCGCCGCCCTTGCCCACGAGGGGGGGGCCCGCGTCGTCGTGCTCCCGACGCTGCCCTTCGGGACGGAAACCAATCAGATGAAATTTCCCCTGGCCATGAACCTCAATCCGTCGACCGTCGCGCGGGTGATCACCGACCTGGTCGACTCGCTCGCCGCGCACTCGATCCGCAAGTGTGTCCTCCTGAACGGGCACGGCGGCAACGATTTGAAATGGGTCCTGCGTGAACTGCACTTGGCGACCCCGGTCCATCTCTTCCTCTGTCACTGGTACAAGATCGCCGGGGCGCGAGGGGACGATCTCTACGCGGATCCGGGCGATCATGCCGGGGAGATGGAGACGAGTATGGGCCTGGCCCACTTCCCCGACCTCGTCGCTATGGACCAGGCGGACGCCGGGACCATGGCCCCCACCCGATTCGCGGCCGTCAACCAGGGCTGGGTGCAGATCACCCGCCCGTGGCACCTCCTGACGACCAACTCGGGTGCGGGTGACCCCCGCCCCGCCACCGCGGCACAGGGCGAGGCCCTGACCGAGATGGTGGTCGAGCGCCTCGCGGGATTCCTGACGGAACTCTCCGCCAGCCCCCTGAATGACTCCTTCCCCTTCTGATGCCCCTCGACCCCCCGCCCACTCCCCCCTCGACCCTGCCTGGCCCGTCGGGCCGTGCGAGGACACGATGATCCCCAAAGTCCCCCCGCCGTTCGCCATCTTCAAGCATCTCGCCTTCGGCCTCGGCCTGGCCCTCGTCGCGGGTGAGGGCTGCGGCGGGAAGGCACCCCGCGAAGGCGTCGCAGCCCGCGTCCCCTCCCGGGACCCGAGCCCTTCCACCAAGGCGTATCCCCTGTACGGGGTCGTACGGGAGGTAGAGGCCGAGTCGGGCGTCGTCACCATCTATCATCGGGCGATCCCCGGGTTCATGGGTGCGATGACCATGCCTTTCGACGTGAAGGACCGGGGGGTCCTGGAAGAGATTCGCCCGGGGGACGAGGTCGCGGGGAGTCTCCGGGTCGTCTACGAGCGGGGCGTGGTCAAGGAATATGACCTGGTCGACCTGCGGGTGACCCTGCCGGCGCCCCCGCCCAAGTTGAGCCTGGATCTCTCCGGGGGGACGGCGCAGTTGCGGCCCGCCCCCAGGGCGTTGGAAGTCGGGGAGACCGTCCCGGACTTCGCCATGACGACGCAGGACGGCAAGACGTTGAAACTCTCCGACCTGCGGGGGAAGGTGGTCGCGTTGACATTCATCTACACGCGATGCCCTCTGCCCGACTTCTGTCCCTTGATGGATCGGAAATTCGCGGAGCTGGCCGACCGGATCGGGGCCGTCTCCGGCCGCGCCGAGGACGTCCGCCTCCTCTCCGTCAGCTTCGATCCCGAGCACGACACCCCCGAGGTTCTCCGCAAGCACGCCGAGAACCTGGGGGCCATGCCGCCGCTCTGGAGGTTCGCCGTGGCCTCGCACGGGGAGCTCGGCAAGGTCGCCGCCCCCCTCGGCCTGACCTACGGCCCCGCGGCCGGGGAGATCATCCACAACCTCTCCACGGCGGTCATCGACCCCCAGGGCAGGCTGGTCCGGCTGGACGTGGGGGCCTCGTCGCGAACCTGGAAGTCCGCGGATATTCTCAAAGTCATCTATTCTCGCATTCCGAGATCAGGGAGATGACGCGTGGAGTTCTCTTGTCAAACGCAAGTTATCGGCTAGAATCGCCCGGTGCATCGCGCACATCAAGCGAACCCAGTTTTCAACACGCGAACATCCGGGCATCCCCCGCCCCTTGTCAAGAATGGACGAATCCGATTCGTTTATGCTTGCAAATCTCGGAGAGCGGTGCTTTAATGAAACCGTCGTCATTGTCAGACACCCAGGTTGTGATCCATTAGTGTAGAACATGACTGAGGGTGTACTCAAAGACGTCCCCGGCACCGCGAGCTTCCCCCGCGTCCGGGGTGAGTGACGGGCTGTCTCGCACCGTCTTGCCCGGCCCACATCCTCCTGGACCATGTAGGTCCGATGGATTCCGTGGATTTTCCCGCCCGCCCCGAGGCGGGAAGATCGTCGACCTGTTTGCCCCGATCGATCGATCTCGGGGTAGGAGTTCTCTCGAATGGCCACGACGAAGACCAGTCCCAAGCAAGTCGCCGTCACCCCGAAGGCGACCCCCAGCAGGACGCGTGCCCAGAAGGAGGCCGACAATCGCTTCCAGCAGGCCCGGCGCGCGTCGATCCTCCTGAAGCACGTGAGCGACCCCACGCGTCTCCAGGTGATCTTAATCCTCTCCGAGGGCGAGCGTCACGTGGGCGCCCTGTGCGACCAGTTGAGCCAGAGCCAGCCCGCCGTCAGTCATCACCTGGCCCTGCTCCGCCACGGTGGGATCATCGCGCCGCGACGTCAGGGCAAGAACAACTTTTACAGCCTGACCGACACAGGGACCGACCTGGCCGAGGTCGTCAAGAATCTCATCGCATGACCTGATGCCCACACGCCGAGATTCCTATGCGATCGCCCGGGCCGCGCGGCGATCCCTCCCCGGGATCCGCGTGGCCCGGCGTCGATTCAGGGCATGATGCGCTGTCCGACCGCCGTATTCAACGCCAGCGTGCTGCGCCGGTGCCGGACCGCCGCGTCGAGGTATTGCTTCACGACGTCGTTGTAATCCCGCTGGGAGTCGAGATAGACGACGACATTGACCTCGCCGGCGGTATAGAGGCGGAAGGTGTCGTCGCGCACCTGCCTGGCCGAGGGGAGCAGGTCATCCCTGATTCGCCCCACCGCATCACGCGTGACGGCGTACTGCGACTCGGCCTGGCGGACCTCGGTGATCACCTGACGTTCGAGTGCCGCCAGTTCGACCCGGGTCTGCGCCACGTTCAGCTCCGCGCGCCGGATGCCCCCCTGGTTTCGGTTGTAGATCGGCAGGGGGACCGTGACGCCGAGGGCCCACGAATGCGCACTCTTCAGGCCCTGCGGGGCGGCGTCCTGGAATGTATAGGGCTGGTAGAGCACGTAGATGTCGGCGAACCGATTGGCCAGGGCCAGCCGGACGTCCGCCTCGGCGCGACCGACGCCGAGGCGGAAGCTCACGAGGTCGGGCCGCGCGGCCAGCGCGACGCCCAACATCTCGTCGACGGGGGGGGGGATCGCCCCCGGGTCGCGGATCGTCCCCCGGACCTCGAGCGACTCGGATTCGAGGGGGGGGAGATTCAGGAGCCCCCCCACGATCCTGCCGCTCCTCCGGAGCGATTCTTCGGCCTCCGACAGCCCGATCCGGGAGGAGTCGACCTGGACTTTCACCCGGTTCACGTCGGCGCGATTGGTCTGGTCCTTCTCGTAGAGCCGTTGCGTCACGAGCAAGACCTTCTGGAGCCCCTCGACGCTCGCGCGGGCGTAGCGGACGTTCTGCCGGGCCGCCAGCACGTCGACGTAGGCTGTGTACAGGTTGTCGATCGAGCGGCGAGCGGCGTCCTGGTACTGCGCCTCGAGCACCCGCTTGGCACGGGCGGCGACTTGGGTCCGCGCTCGACGCTTGTGCGAAACATCCAGGGGGTATGAGACGTTAACGTCGTACTGGGTCTGGCCGCCGGGGCGATCGCGGGTGTATTTCCCGTACGGGATAAGCTGGCTGTCGGCGTAGAAGATGGGGTTGGCTCGCAGGCTGGCGGTCAGGACGTCGGCCTCCGCCAGGGGGATCTCGATGAACTGGGCACGCAGTTCGAGATTCTCCCTCAGCAGCCTGTCGATGGCCTGGACTAGCGTCAGGCCGCCCGGAGGTCCCTCATCGTCCTCCCCCGAGACCTCCAGCGAACCGTACAGGGGGACCCGTCCGGTCGGCAGGGGTCGAGGGCCGGCGATCCCCGTCTGGGCCTCCGTGGGACCCGCCGTCCCGCCCGGGGTCGAGACCGACGTCGGGACACGGGGGGTCGACGCACCGGGACGCCCACCGAGGAGGCGCCCGCTCGACCCAGGGTCATCTCCCGATGCGCCCCCTCCCAAGCCCGGCGATCGACCCAGCAGGGGTGTGTCCGAGCCCGGTGAACGGGATTCCTCCGCCCCGATCGTAGGCCCTTGTGCCTTCGCGGTGCCCGAAACCGGGATACAGGCGCAGGCGATGAGACCTAAGCGCCAGCCAATGTCTCGTCTCATGTCCCCATGTCCTCCGGACCTTGGGCCGCTCGCGCTTCGTCGCGGGATTCTTCGAGTCGTTGTTGACTGTCGACGGTCGGGACGAGTCTCTCTCACGCATCGCTGCTTATCGGTAGCCTACCCCGACAAGGGAGATGGAAACCGTCCGAACAGATCAACCGGATCACTCACTACTCCGCATAATCGCCACACATCCCCGGAATCCAAAGGAACGCTTCGCGGTAAACCGCTCCCCATTCGCCGCGAGTCGGTCCGGCGACGCTCGAGAATTCGGATGTTTCTCCGGAGATTTTCGAGGGCGATCCCTCGATTTCCCCGCATCGGCGGTCCAGACTGTTGCGCCGCGCACCGGGGATGTAAGGTAGGACGAAGGTGTGCCGTCAAGGCGGCCGTTCGTCCTGTTTCAGGGAATTTCGCAGCGTTCCGGTCCGGGGGATCGTAGGGGGAGGGGCCCATGCTTACGGTCGGCAGGGGGATGGTCAGCACTTGCTCGGGTGTGACCCGGCGCCATTTTCTCGGGGTCGGTGCGCTGGGCGCCCTGGGCCTGACTGTGGTCGAAGGGGGCCCGCTCGAAGCGGCGGGGGTCGATCGCGACCGTGCGGTGATCTTGCTGATGCTGGTCGGCGGACCCAGTCAGCTCGAGACCTGGGACCCGAAACCCAACGCACCCAGCGAGATACGAGGGCCGTTCGGCACCATTGAGACGGCCGTCCCCGGGGTCCGGATTAACGAGCATCTGCCCCGCCTGGCCCGCCGGATGGATCGGCTGACCTTGATTCGGTCGCTCTTTCACGACGCCGCGCCCATCCACGAGACGGGACACCAGCTCCTCCAGACGGGCAGACTCTGCCGACTCGACGAGGAGCATCCGCACGTCGGTTCGGCGGTCGCCCGCATGCGGGGTTCGCGTAATGGACTCCCGCCGTTCGTCGTCCTCCCCGGCCCGATCGGGAACACGGGCGTCGGGATCACGCATGGCCAGTCGGCGGGGTTGCTGGGACCGTCCTACGACCCGTTCCACCTCGCGACCGACCCGGCTTCGCCGGATTATGACGCCCAAGGGACCCTCGACCGCGCCCGGAAGTTCCTCGACGACGCTTCGGACTTGTCTGGTCCGGGCTCGCGCTTGCTCTCGAGCCCCGCCCGGCTCGCGTTCGACCTGAACGCCGAGCGCGCGGAGGTTCGCGACAGCTTCGGCCGGGACACCTTCGGCCAGAGCTGCCTCCTCGCGAGCCGGCTGGTGGAGTCGGGGGTTCGCCTGGTGACGGTCAATATGTTCTCGACTGTCTTCAACGAGGTGACATGGGACTGCCACGGCTCGCGGCCCTTCAGCACGCTGGACGATTACGCCTCGACGTTGCTGCCGACGTTCGACCTCGCGCTCTCGGCGCTGCTCGATGACCTCGAACGGCGGGGGCTGCTGGAGTCGACCCTGGTGGTGGCGACCGGCGAGTTCGGCCGGACCCCTCGGCTGAACGCCGCGGGGGGACGCGATCACTGGCCGGGCGTCTGGAGCGCCGTGCTTGCCGGAGGCGGGACGCGCGGTGGGACCGTCATCGGCGCCAGTGATGCTCAAGGTGGCGAGCCGGTCGACCGTCCCGTCGCACCCGCCGAGCTGGTCGCGACGATGTACCGGAGCCTCCGGATCGACCCCGCCCTGAAGATCGCAAGCGCCGACGGAGGACGCTTTGCACTCGTCGAGGGGACCCGGCCAATCTCCGAGGCGTTCGCATGAGCGTAGCTCTTCGCACGGGAGCGAGGAGCCGGATTCAAAGGGACCGCCCCGCGAAGTGCCTGGCGGGGCAGTCCCTCATTCGAGCGTTGACTTCCGTAGTACGCCCGAAGACTACTCCGCAGACGCCTGCGCGGTGGCGGCCGATGGCTTGAAGCCCGGGGCCGCCACGACCGTCTTGATGGGCTTGCCGTCGGCCAGGTTCCAGAGCCGGAGCTCCCCATCCCAGCTCCCCGAGGCCAGGGTCTTGCCGTCGGTCGAGAGGGCGAAGGAGTAGATCCAGTCGTTGTGACCCGACAGCACGCGCAGGGAGGCGCCATCGGCGGGGTTGAACACCCGGACGGTCTTGTCGGAGCTGCACGCGACGAGGCCCTTGCCGTCGGCGGTGTACTGGAGCCGGAAGACCGGGCCGCCGAAGCCGGCGATCTGGCGCACCTGCTTGCCGTCGCCGTCTGGGTTCCAGACCCGAATCTTGTTGTCGCCGCCGCCGGTGGCGATCGACTTGCCGTCGGCGGAGAAGCCGACGGTGTAGACCGTCTCGGCGTGCCCGGGGAAGGTGACGATCGACTCCTTCTTGTCGACGTCGAAGACCTTGCTCGTCTTGTCCCGGCTGGCGCTCGCGAGCCGCTTGCCGTCGGGGCTGAAGGCGATGTCGAAGATCCAATCGGCATGGTCCTCGATCAGCGCGAGTTCCTTCCCCGATTCCACCTCCCAGATGCGGATGGCCCGATCGGCACCGGCGGCGGCGACCTTCTTGCTGTCGGGGCTGAAGGCGACGGCGAAGACGCTGTCGGTGCTCTCCAGCAGGTCGCGGACTGGCTTGCCCCCCCCGCCCGGCTCGGCGATCCAGAGCTTGGCGGCGCCAAACTGACCGGGATCACCGCTGGCGGTGGCCATCCACTTGCCGTCGGGGCTGTACGCGACGTCATAAACCCGCTCGGCCAGGCCTTGGAGCCGGCGATCGAGCGTACCATCGGCCGCCTTCCAGAGGTTGACCTCGTGGTAGCCCGACGCGGCGACCTCGCTGTTGTCGGGGCTGAACGCTAACGCCGTGATCGGCACGGTCACGGCATAGGCCTCGGGGATCACGATCGGCGTATTCCTGCGCAAGACCGCGGTCCAATCCTCGTCGGGGCTGGCCCCATCGTACTTGGCCCCCTGCTGGACCCACCGCTCGATGACGGCCACCTTGTCGAGGGGCAAGGGGTCGAGCTTGTAGGGCATCCGGGGCTCGCCGTCGTGCCGGATCAGCTCGACGAAATAGCTGGCCTCGGGGTCCCCCGGTTGGAGGGTGATCCCTTCGCCCTGCTGCCCCCCCTTGGCGAGCGCGGCGAACGTGGTCAGGGCGTACTTGCTCTCCGACTTCCTGGGGTTGTGGCAGGCGATGCAATTCTGGACCAGGATCGGTGCCACGTCCTTGAGGAAGCTCACCGGGGCGCCCGGCTCGGCCGGTTTGACCGCCGGTCCCTTCGGGGCGTCCTCGCCTCGGGTGGTCGCGAGGGCCGCGAGAGACAGGACCGTCGCCAGGCCGGCGGAAACGTATCGAGACATCAAGGGGCTCCTCTGTGGGGCGTTTTCTCCCGACCGCGCGGGGGGCGGTGCCCGACACCGGGCATCCTCGATCAGCTCGCCGGCAATACCTTGACTGCGAGCGCGACGGGGGGAGTGGCATAATCCTTCTTGTTGATCTGGAAACCGGGCACGACGCCGGCGGCCGCCGATGCCGGAGCCGCCTTGGGGTCGGCGACAATCTTCAGTGTGAAATCCGAATCGGTCGGGGCAACCGTGACCGGATCGGCCTTCAATCCGGCGGGGAGTCCCGTCACCTTGATCGTCACGGCCTCCGTGAACGGAGCCTTGCGCTCCACCTTCCCCTTCACCTCGACCGTGGCGCCGGCCTTGACCTCGGCGCCGGGTGCGGCCAGGGTGATCGCGGCGGGGCGGACGACGTTCAGGGTCACCGCCGGGACGGCGAACACCTGCTCGGCGTTGGCAATCTTCCCCTTGGCCGTCAGCGCGATCGTCATCAGGCCGAGAGGGGCCTCGGGGGCGGCAT
>JAABUS010004847.1_pt1 | contig 18721 bp, 10 predicted proteins | sample 5560161 | NCBI WGS metagenome assembly JAABUS01 (sample SAMN10711885, study PRJNA513376) | rock metagenome | isolation source: Antarctica rocks | place: Antarctica: Victoria Land, Trio Nunatak nord | collected 2016-01-04 | reverse complement strand
CGTGAACCAAGGCCCGACATCACGCGGCTTTTCCCCCTGGTTCACCGCGAACCAAAGGGAGGTTTTTCCGCCTTGGTTCACCGTGAACCAGGGTCGGAGATCACGCAAATTCAGCGTCTGGTTCACCGTGAACCAACGGGCGGATTCCACGCTTGCCTCACCGTGAAGTAGGGCCGGATATCTTGCTAATCCTTCGCTTGGTTCACGGTGAACCAAGAGGGTTTTCACCGCCTTGGTTCACCGTGAACCAGCGGGCGGATCACTCCCATAGTTCACGGTGAACCAAGGTCGGAGATCGGCTGAATTTCTATCCTGGTTCACCGTGAACCAAGGCCGGAGATCGCGCAGATTCTTCGCTTGGTTCACCATGAACCAAAGGGGTTTTCACCGCCTTGGTTCATGGTGAACCAAAGGGGGAATCACGCGGTGGTTCACCGTGAACCAGAAGACCGGATCACGGGACTGGTTCACGGTGAACCAAGGCGCGATGGCGGGCGGAATCTCCCCTGGTTCACGGTGAACCACGCGAGGTCTGTCTCGCTTGATTCGGGGTGAACCAATGCCTGAGTGTGCGAGGATCGGTCGCGTGGTTCACGGTGAAACACGAGGCGGAAACGATCGGATTTTTTGCGACTTTTCGCCGATCTCCACCGCCCCACTGGACTTCCTCGTCCCCACGCTCCGCGTGGGGACGAGGGGGCGGATAACACGGCCGGAAGATACGGGACATCGCAGTGGAGATCGGCGAGGAGTCTCGATTTATCCCCTTGGTTCACCGTGAACCAGAGGGTCGAGAATGGGGGTATCTTCCCCTTGGTTCACCGTGAACCAACGGTTCGTAGCCGCCTTTGGTTCACGGTGAACCAAGGGGAGGATCGCGTGGTGAGTTCACGAGGAAACGTGCCCTGGAATCGTGGGTCTCGTCCGCGTGGTTCACGGTGTAACGTGGCGTCAGCCGATAACCGAAAAGGCCGGGGTTCACGGTGGACCGACCAGACCTCGAAGCTGGTTTTCACGGCGAACCCAGAAGCGTACGGGGAGAGACCGATCATGCCGAGGACCGTCGCATTCCTGAACCGCAAGGGGGGCGTGGGGAAGACATCCACGGTCCACCACCTCGGGGGGACGCTCGCCCGTGGGGGACTGCGGGTCCTCGTGGTGGATGCCGATCCCCAGGCCTCGTTGACGCAAGGTCTGCTCGGCCCGGAAGTGGCCGAGGACCTCGACCCGGCCGGCACGATCGCGGCCATCTTCGACGAGTCGGGCGTCGCGTCTCCCCGCGACCTCGTGAGGCCGACGCCGTTCGCCAACCTCTCGCTGCTGGCCGGGCACGAGGCGGCCGAACGGTTCAACGAGCCCGAGCCGTGGACGACCGGCCTGAGGCAGATGGTCCTCCGCGATGCCCTGCACACGGCCGGGGCCGACTTCGATCTCGTGCTCATCGACTGCCCGCCCCACGTCCAGCTCTGGGCCTGGTCGGCGCTGGTGGCGGCCGATGCCGTGGTGGTCCCCGTCCAGCCGGAGGACTACGGGGCGCAGGGGCTGAAGGCGATCCGACGCACGATCGCCCGCGTCCGCGCCGAGGCCAATTCCGGCCTGACCCTGCTGGGCTACCTGGTCTCGATGTACAACAAGTCGCTGTCGGTCCACGTGACCTACGAGGGGTATCTCCGAGAGCTCCACGGGGAGGACGTCTTCACCACGGTCGTCCCCCAGATCAAGGATTACAAAGAGGCCGTGACCTACCGCAAGCCGATCGTCGAATACAAGCCGAAGTCGGCCGCGGCCAAGGTCACGGCGGCGCTTGCCGACGAGTTCCTGGCCCGGCTCGACGAGCGCATTTCCGCCGCGAGCGACGACGCCCGGAGGGTCGCCTGATGGCCCGCTTCAAGCAAGACATGCGGGCGCACGTCGCCGGCTCGATGAACGACCGGAACGCGTCCAAGCCGGGCGCCGATTTCACGGTGAACCAGGCGGGCGAGGCGCCGGCCCGGTCGGCCCTCGAACGCCTGAAGGACGGTCGAAAGCGAATCGACGAGGCGTGCCAGATTCGCCTCGATCGGATCGTCCCGGACCCGCGCCAGCCGCGCACGGAGTTCGAGCCCGAGGCGCTCGCCCGCCTGGCCGAGTCGCTCAAGCAGAGGGGCCAGCTCCAGGCGATCCGGGTCCGTTACGACGACGCGACCGATCGGTATATCGTCATCGTCGGCGAGCGCCGGTATCGCGCCGCCAGGATCGCCGGCCTGCCGACGATCATGTGCATCGTCACGATGGAAGATGTCTCGCCCGAGCAGCTCCTGGAGGACCAGCTCGTCGAGAACGCATTGCGCGAGGACCTGAAACCCATCGAGCAGGCCCGCGCCTATCGGTCGCTCTTGACCGCCCGGGGCCTCACCCAGCGGCAACTCGCCGAGCGCCTCCAGATCGGCCACGCCTCGATCAACCGGGCGCTGGCGCTGCTGGAGCTCCCCACGCCGATCCAGCACGACGTGGAGGCCGGCAAGATCGCCCCAAACACGGCCTACGAGCTGTCGAAGATCGATCACCCCGCCGCGCAGGCGACGCTCGCCCACGAGGCGGCCAGCGGCCGGCTCGGGCGGGATGATCTGAAGGAGCAGCTGGCGGAGGCGGTCCGAAAGGGCAGGGGGGTGGGCAAGCCTCAGAAGCCGAAGGTCTTCCGCACCCCGGCCGGGCGCGTCACGGTCGAGCCTAAAAAAGCCGGCGTTGACTCCATTCGTTCGGCCCTGACCGACGCCCTCGTACAGCTCGACGCCATCACCGGCGAGCCATAGGCTCGGGGCTGGATGGCGGCAAAACCCGGCGGACAGAGACGTACCGATAGACCGGACATACTTGCCGATCTCGCCCCCTCCGGGGCTCTCCTCGGCGTCGCCTCGCGAGGTCGGCCCACCCCGTAGAAGCCGCCGCCGGTCGGCGGGGGACTCGGCGCGGCGTTCGTGCGTCGACGAAGACCACGGAACAGACCCTCGCCGCCCGAAAGTCCGTAAGACCTCGACGGTTGCGCAGGACGTGGCGACGCCACGCGGAGCTTACTGCCCCGACCAAGTATGTCTCCAGCATCGGTGGCCCGGCGTGGATCCTCGGAGCAGGGACGATCGGCCGCGCCGCAGGGTCATTTGGCTCGCGCCATCGGATTCCCACGCCCGCCCTTCGGTCACGCTGTCTCGTCGGCAGGGGGTCAGTGGCCCGGGCAAATGCCCCCCCGGTCCAACCCCGATCGGCGGTCGGGTCGGTCGGATTCTTTTGTTCACTAAAGATAGATGAGACATACATCGCCTTGGACCCCGGCGTCGTGCACGGGTTGCCCGGCAGGGGACGACTTCCGACGGACATGGCATCGATCTCAATCACACCGCGTTTACGGAACAAAAGATCACTACAGATACTCCGCCCATACTGGTCTTCTGTACGTACCGATTCACGAGACATGGTAAGGGGTCCCGATAGCGATAGACGGGACATACTTTCCCCGATTGTCCGGACATACTTGGAGCCTGCACTCACGATCAACCGGACATACCACTAGCGATTAACCGGACATAGTTACCGATTTTAAATTCTTTCTATGTATAGACTTGCGGCGCTGAGAATTTGTTATTAGACTCTGTTAAGACTGAAAGACAAACACGCGGCTGCTGTCTCTTTGAGTCTTCTTCCAGTGGAAAACCTCGGAAGCATGGGGGTGAAGGTTGCCGGAAGGGCGAGTGGCGGACAGTGCGGGCGCTGGTTGGGAGGACCCTCCCTGGAGAACCTTCGCCGGTTTCGTCGTTTCTTGAAAAGCGTGAGGCAAGATTACCCGGCGGTGCTTCGTGGGGCCGTTCGTCGTCGGAGCCAGTGCCATGGATGAATGCGAAAGCCTCTTCGAAGAATCCGGAGGGTTTGAATCCAACGAAGAATCCGCCTCGACCGTGGACGGCATCTGGAAGGACGAGCTGAACCTCGCCGAATTCCCCATCTCCTCGCTCACGGACCGGATTCCCGACGGGCAGACGACGCTGGTCTTCGAGGACAAGCTGGAACGTCGGGATAGCCCGCCGATCGTCCGCCGCCTGACGATCATGGGGACGCACAAGCATGGCCTCCCGACATCACTGGACGACGAGGTCCTGGTCGGCCTGATCCAGTTGACCAAGAGGCGAAATAACTTCACCGACGCGAAGGTCCCGTTCTCGCGTTACGAACTGATCGAGCTGCTCGGCTGGCCCCAGAGCGGGCAGAGCTATCGCCGGATCGAGGAGTCGCTCCACCGATGGGTGGGCGTCGTCCTGATGTACGAGAACGCCTGGTGGGATAACGTGGCGAAGAGCTGGGTCGACGAGAATTTCCACGTCCTGGACAACGTCACGCTCTACGATCGCGAGCGGCGCGGTCGGGCGGCGAAGTCGGGCGCGGCCCCGGGCAAGTCCCCGAAGGGGGACAGGGCGGGGGTGACTCGGATGGACAAGGCCCCCCTGCCTCTGTCGAGTTTCCGCTGGAATGAGGTCATCTTCCAGAGCTTCCAGAGCGGAAACCTGAAGCAACTCGACCTGGAGTTCTACCTCGGGCTGCACCTGCCGACGACCAAGCGGATGTTCCGCTTCCTGGACAAGCGATTCTATCGCCGTTCGCGGCTCGAATTCGACCTGCGTACGCTCGCCTGTGAACACATCGGCATGAGCCGGTCGTATGCGCCGACGGAGCTGAAACGACGCCTCAAGCCGGCCCTGGAGGAGCTCGAAAGGCTGGGTTTCCTGGAGCCGTTGAGCCCCGAAGAGCGTTACACCTGGGTCAAGCGGGGGAGCTGGCGGATCGTGCTGGTCCGCGGACATGGCCTCGACGCCAAGCCGGCCCCGGCCCGGGAACTCTCGACGACGGCCGAGGCCCTGGTCGCCCGCGGGGTCTCGTCGAAGACCGCGGCCGAGCTGGTCGAGGCCCACCCCGTCGACCGAATCCAGACCAAGCTTGAAGTTTTCGACTGGCTGCTTAAGAATGACGACAAGCGGATCGGCAAGAATCCCGCGGGGTACCTCGTCGCCTCCATCCGGGACGACTACCAGGCCCCCGTCGATTTCAAGAAGGCGAACGCGACGGTCGAGGCGGCGAAGGTGGAACAGGCCGCCGAGGAGGCCAGGACGAAGGACAAGAAGCGGACCCGCGACGAGGCCGAGCTCGCCCACGGTCGCGAGGAAACGCTTCGCGCCGCCTGGGACGGACTCTCCCGCCTCGAGCGTGAGGAGATCATGGCCGCCGTCAAAGTGCAGAATCCTGGCCTGAGTCGCTGGAATAAAGTGCTGGAACGTCTCTGTCTCTCCGTGGTCGAAGCCCGGCTCGGCGCGGCCAGGCACGAGCAGAAAGCCCTCTTCCCCGGAATCCTGGCGACGGATTGACCGCGTCCAGGGCCGTTCACCCCCCCCATCTCGTGAAGATGGATCGGATCAACAGGAGCGACGGCCCCATGCGAACGCTCGTGACGGGCGGCGCCGGCTTCATCGGGTCGCATCTCGTCGATCGCCTCCTCGCCGACGGGGGAGAAGTGATCGCGATCGACAACTTCGACCCGTTCTATGACGAGGCGACGAAGCGGGCGAACCTGGCCGGGGCCTCGCGACATGCCCATTTCCGCCTGGTCGAGATGGACATCCGCGACGCCGAGGGGATCGGTCGGGTCGTCCGCGAGGCCAGGCCCGATGCGGTGGTCCACCTGGCCGCCCGGGCCGGGGTGCGTCCCAGCATCGCCGACCCCGCGACTTATGCGCAGGTCAACATCGTGGGCACGGTCCACCTGCTGGAGGCCTGCAGCCGACTGGAGCCCCGCCCCCGGTTCGTCTACGCGTCGAGCTCCAGCGTCTACGGCGATCGGCCGACGGCGCCGTTCCGCGAGACCGACGCGGTCGACCTGCCGGTCAGCCCCTATGCGGCGTCGAAGAAGGCCTGCGAGCTGATGGCCCACGTCTTCCACCACCTGCACGGACTCCCCGTGACCGGGCTCCGCTTCTTCACCGCGTATGGGCCCAGGAACCGGCCCGACCTGGCCGTCGCCAAGTTCGTCGCCCTGATCGAGGCCGGGCGGCCCGTCCCCATGTTCGGCGACGGGACCACGCGTCGCGACTACACGTACGTCGGAGACATCGTCGACGGCATCGTCCGCGCCGTGGATCGTTGCACGGGTCACCATCTCTATAACCTCGGCAACTCCGATCCGATCGAGCTCCGGGACATGATCCGGACGATCGGCGAGGCCCTGGACAAGGTCCCGACCATCGAGCGTCATCCCGAGCAGCCGGGCGACGTCCGGCAGACCTACGCCGACATCGGACGCGCCGCGAGCGAGCTCGGCTATTCCCCGTCGACGCCGTTTCGCGAGGGAATCGATCGCTACGTGGCCTGGTTGCGTTCGCCGTATCCGGACGCTTGAGTCGGGGTCGTGCCGGATTTGCGAGGGGATCACGGCCGTTTGTCCTCGAGCGCAACATAACGTCCATTATCAGACGTTTTGCCGGCCGCCGAGAGTGAGCATGGCCGCCCCGTTCGCTCTCCGATCTCGAATCGATTCTCCCCTCGGCACTCTCGATCGACTGGTTATAATCGCAGCACCGCGATGGCTCCTGCCCACTTCGAAACAGGATGCAAGCTTTCATGGAGCTCAAGACACCCCCGGGACCGAAGACTCTGCACGGTGACCTCGCGGCGGGCTTGGTCGTCTTCCTCGTGGCGTTGCCCTTGTGCCTCGGGATGGCGCTGGCGTCCAACGCCCCGTGGCTGTCGGGCATCATGGCCGGGATCGTCGGTGGCGTCGTGGTGGGGATACTGAGCGGGTCGCAGGTCAGCATCAGCGGCCCGGCCGCCGGGTTGACGGCGGTGGTGGCGGCCCAGATCGCGATGTTGGGGTCGTATGAGGCGTTCCTCACGGCCGTGGTGGTGGCGGGGCTGATCCAGATCGCCCTCGGCCTCGCCCGGGCCGGGATCATGGCGGCCTTCATCCCGACCGGCGTGATCAACGGCCTGCTGACCGCCATCGGCGTGCTCCTGATCCTCAAGCAAATCCCCCACGTGCTGGGCCACGACCCCGACCCGGAGGGGGAGATGGCGTTCTTCCAGCCGGATCGCGAGAACACGTTTTCGGAACTGTTCGTGACGATCGGGGACATCCAGCCGGGCGCGGCCGCGATCGGCCTCGCGTCGATCGCGGTGCTGGTCCTCTGGAGCCGGTGGAAGCCGCTGAGGACGTCGCTCGTCCCCGGCCCCCTGGCTGTGGTGCTCCTGGGTATCGGGTCGGGCCTGCTCTTCCGCAGACTCGGCGGGCAATGGATCGTCGGATCAGGTCATATGGTGCAGGTGCCGGTGCCCGACAGCCTGGCCGGCTACCTCCAAATCCTGCACCGTCCCGACCTCTCGCAGTGGTCGAATCCGGCGATGTACACCGCCGCCCTGACCGTCGCCGCGGTGGCGTCGCTGGAGACGCTGCTGAACCTGGAGGCGGTCGACAAGCTCGACCCGCAGCAGCGGACCTCGCCGCGGAGCCGGGAACTGCTGGCGCAGGGGATCGGCAACGTGGTCTCCGGTATGGTCGGCGGGCTCCCGGTCACGCTGGTGATCGCCCGGAGTTCGGTGAACATCAACGCCGGGGGCAGGACGAAGCTCGCGACGATCCTCCAGGGCGTCCTGCTGCTGGTCAGCGTCCTGCTGATGCCCGCGTGGCTGAACCTGATCCCGCTGTCCTGCCTGGCGGCGATCCTGCTGGTCACGGGCGTCAAGCTGGCCCGCCCGTCGCTGGTGAAGCGGATGTGGGACGAGGGGCGCTACCAGTTCATCCCCTTCGCGGTGACGGTGGTCTCCATCGTCCTGACCGACCTGCTCGTCGGCGTCCTGATCGGGCTGGCGGTGAGCATCGGGTTTATCCTCGCCAGTAACCTGCGACGGCCGATCCGCCGCATCGTGGAGAAGCACCTGGGCGGTGAAGTCGTCCGCCTGGAACTGGCCAATCAGGTCGGTTTCCTGAACCGGGCCGCCCTGGCCCAGGCCCTCGACGAGGTGCCCCGCGGCGGCCATGTCCTGCTCGACGCCCACGGTACGGACTTCATCGACCCGGACGTCCTCAACCTGATCCGGGACTTCAAGGAGCAGAGGGCACCGGCCCGCCAGGTGGAGGTGAGCCTGCTCGGGTTCCGGAGCGAGTATCAGCTCGGCGACCAGACCCTTTATGTGGACCATTCCACCCGCGACCTCCAGAGCGCACTCGCCCCCGAGCAGGTGCTGCAACTCCTGAAGGAGGGTCACGAGAGGTTCCGGACCGGCCGGCGCCTGACACGGGACCTCGGCCGGCAGGTCAACGCCACGGCCGCCGGTCAACACCCCCTGGCCGTCGTGCTCAGTTGCATCGACTCCCGGACGCCCGCCGAGTTGATCTTCGACCTGGGGATGGGCGACATCTTCAGCGTCCGCGTCGCGGGCAACATCTCGAGCCGGAAGGTGCTGGGAAGCCTGGAATATAGCTGCGCCGTGGCCGGTGCCAAGCTGATCCTGGTCATGGGGCATACGCGGTGCGGCGCCGTGACGGCCGCCGTCAATTTCGCCGCCTCGCAAGGGTCCGCCTCCGAGGCCACCGGCTGCCAGCACCTGGACCCCATCGTCCACGACATCCAGCGAGCGATCGACCCGCCCACGCTCCAGCTCATCGCGCACCAGTCGCCGTCCGAGAAAAGTCCCTACGTCGATGACGTGGCCCGTCGCAACGTGTCGCGTGTGGTCGAACAGATCCTCGATGAGAGCCAGGCGCTCGGAGACCTCGTCCGGGCCGGGCGGATCGCGATCGTCGGCGCGATGTACGACGTCGCCACGGGAAATATCGAGTTCTTGCCGGCTCCGGGGCCCAGCTACGCGCGAATCTTGGATTCGGTCTGACAACTCGTGAAGGCATGGGGGAAGTGTCTCCGGGGCGGCCTCGTCCTCGAATCCAGAGCCCCCTACCCGTCCTTTTGGCACCCTCTCCCGGCGTGGGAGGGGGCGATTCGTCATCTTCGGTCGTCCCTCCCCATGGTAGGCCCTCGGGTCCGGCTGCTCAGGGTACGGACTTCTTCTGGGAACGGCCCGGCATGAGGCTGAGGATTCTCTGCCAGGAGCTCCGTTGTTCATTCTGGATGGCCATGATTCGTTTTCGCAACTGGGCGTGGATATCGGGCCCCGGGTCGGCGCCTTGCCTCGCCCCGCCCTCCGGAGGGTTCCGCGCGGCCGCGGGCCGGTCCTTTGCGACCGCCGGTCCCATCGGACTTTGACCCTCGAGGGGTTCCGGTTTCGGCGCAGGCGGGACGGCGGCCTCGCCGGCCCTCCCGGATGACTTTCCCTGGTGTGAGGTGGAATACCGATCCGATCCCCTTGGGGATTTTTCGACGTCGCCCGGGGCCGGGGGGTTCTCCATCGAGGAATCGACCGTCGTTTGTCGTGCCGACGACGAGTCCCCCGACAGTTCGCCCCGGAGCGCCACCAGCTCCTGCGTCAGGTCGCGTAGCTGGTCGAACTCTTGACGGAGGATTGCCGTCTGTTCGTCGTGCATGGAGCTGAACGACTGGAAGAGCATCATCATCGATTGCTGGAACTGGTCGAGCACCTGCTGCTGCATGAGGCCGAATCTGTCGACCACCGGGAACAGGAGTGAGTTGAAGAATTCGACGGCCTGTTCCGCCTGCCCCGAGTCGGTGGGTATCCATTCGGGGGGAGAGGCCCCGTGCGATGGCATGAGGAAGCCCGAGGGGCGATCCGGGACGCGGGCCGGGAACCGATCGCCCGCCGGCGAAAGGCGACTGAGCCCGCCCCCCTGCCCCGCCCATGTCTCGGGCGCGACGGTCGGCGAAACGTCGTCGATCCTCGCTTGCAGGCTCAGCACCTGACGCCCGGTGAGGTGGGCCGACGACACGGCCAGAGGTCGCGGCAACTCGTAGCGGAGGCGGACCAAGGAGTTGCCCAGGTGGAGCTCATCGCCGTCGTAGACGCGCGCATAACGGACCGCGGTCCCATTGACCATCACGCCATCGGCACCAAGCAGGTCGACGATCCAGATCCCCGTGGGGGTCCGCAAGAGGCTGCAATGATGGGCCGAGATGCTGGGGTCGAGGACCCGCACCTCGCAATCGGCGGAGGTGCCGATCAGGGCCAGTTCTCGCTCGACTTGCCACACCCGTGGCTCGTCCGAACGATCCCAGAGCTCGAGGAAGAGCCGCGGCAGCCGCGAGGATTCGGCGGACTGCAGGGCGCCTCCGTGCACTTCGACCTCGGACGAGGCCCATGGATGGGGGTCACCCGCGTCGAACCGGAGCCGATACGGTCCGATCCGGATGACCTGCCGGCGTTCCACCCATCCCGCCTGATGGCACTCGTTCCCCACATGAATCCCGAACCGGCTCCCGAGGTCCAGGCAGAACAGGCGCCCGGAGACGAGCTGGAGATAGGCATGACGCCGGCTGATCCCACGATGCGTCAGGCAGAGGTCCGCCCGGGGATCGCGGCCGACCGTGAGGAATGGGGCGTCGAGGACGTGGCGTTCGATCGCCGGATCGTCGGTACGCTCGACGATGAGCTGGAGTGGCCCGGTCGCCCCGCAGGCTTTCGCGAATAGGTTCATGACGCGCCGTTGATGGGACGAATCCGTGAGGCTGATCCATCAGGTCCGCGGGATGAGGGATGAGGTCCTGACCCCCTCCAGCCAGCGTGGAAATTCGCGGACGGAGGAGGGGGTCAACAATCTGACATTCTCGGATGCTCTCGACGATGAGACTCTTCGTCGTGGATCCCTCCAGGCCATGACCTGCTCGCCCGACCTGACTCGAGGCGGGGAATCCTCGGAAAGGTCACGACGACGCCACTTATGCGCCCGAAGCCCGGAACAATCCCGGGTTGCCGCGAACCCAGGCCAGGAGACGTTCCACGCCCGTCGGGGTCGAGACGGTCGGTCTCCAGCCGAGGGCACGCTCGGCCTTGCGGATGTCGGCGACGAAGACTCGCTGGTCTCCGGGCCGCCAGTCCGCGAAACCCGGGTTGTGCGGCCGGCCGAAGGCGCGATCGAGAGTGGCGACGAGCTCCCGCAGGCTCAGCGTGTTGGCGTGGCCTCCACCGATGTTGAAGACTTCTCCCCGGACGGCGTCGATCCGTTCCAGGGCCCTCTCGTAGGCATCGACCAGGTCGCCGACCCAGAGCGTGTCGCGGATTTGCTTGCCGTCGCCGAAGATGGTGAAGGGCTTGTCCAGCGTCGCCGCGACGCAGAACCAGGCGATCCAGCCCTGATCCTCAATGCCGAATTGCCGCGTCCCGTAGATGCAAGATTGACGGAAGGTGACCGTCTTGAGGCCGTAAATGCGGGCGTAGTCTCGGACGTACTGGTCGCCGGCCCCTTTCGAGCATCCATAGGGACTGTGGAAGTCGAGCGGCTCCGCCTCGTCGACCCCGTAGGGGCGGTCCTGGTAGGCGTAGCGGTCGCCATGCTCCGTGACCCGGACGTGGTCGAGATTGCCGTACACCTTGTTGGTCGAGCTGTACAGCAATGCGGGACGGCCGCCGGCGGCAGTTCGCACGGCCTCCAGGACGTTGAAGGTCCCCAGGGCGTTGATCTCGAAGTCGGCACGCGGGTCGCGAACGCTGGTCGTCACGGCCACCTGTGCGGCCAGGTGGAGGATCGCATCGGCATCCGCATGCCGGGCCATCAGCACGCGCATCGCCTCCGCATCGCGGACGTCGGCCCGGACGAAATCCTCGACTCCCCGCGCTTGCAACCAGGCGAGGTTCGTGTCGGCGCCGGGGCGGCTGAGGTTGTCGACCACGACGACATGATGTCCGGCCTCATGGAACCGCGCCGCGGCATGGCAGCCGATGAACCCCGCGCCCCCCGTGATGATCCATTTCATCGTCGGTGCCCGTCCACGATCGCTCGGCAGACTCGATACTTTCGCCCCGAACACGCTCGGGCTCTCATCACAGCCGGCTCGGGGACGGCCCCTCTCCGCATCCATCGCTCGTCAAATTTCCGTCCTCGGACTCGACCAGCGACGTTCCGGAGCGTCCGCCGGGACCCTCTGTCCTGCACCAATCGGACTCGCGGCCTCCGTAGTGACCACCCTGGCGTGGATGGCCCGGTCCAGGCGGAGGACTGCTGGAAATGAGATCAAATCGACGTCCGCTGGTCCTGCTCGATCCACCCGATTGCCGCGAAACATGGATGACATCGGGCGAAAGTGCGTCCCGCCGGTGTCAGCCACAGCCTGACGATTCGCCGCAAATTCCCGAGCCCAGGATGGATCAAAGTCCGTCCAATGTAGCGGAACACGATCGAGCATGCGAGGCCAATCACGACGGGACAAACCGATGAGGTCACATCACCCAGACACCCTCAAATCTCCAATAGCCCAAGCCATGACGAGATCGTCCACTCGACACGACGTACGCCGAAAGCGATGACGTTGCCGCGGCGCCGTCGTCGTCGTCCGGAAATCGTCTTGCGTCCTCATGGGCGGAGAAAACGTCCGGGACATCCCAGGAAGGGGGAGTGCGACGGCCCCTGCATCTCGCTGGTGAGCTCGATACCTCCAGCCAGGGAGTGCAGCAGATTGCGAGGCCGGCCGAGGATGGCGTTAGGGGGGTGGCGGACGCCGTGGAGGCGAGGGTGAGGACAATCGTAAGGGCGGCATGGACCGTCTTACGTCGCCCTCGGAAAATTCCTCAGTGATCGCGGGGGTCAATCAGCCCGGGCGATCGGGGCTCCCGCCATCACGGCGATCCGGAAGCCCGCCGATCCCCAAACCATCCGCATCGAGACGGCGACCACTTTAGTCAGGCTTGGGATCACGGAATGATCTGGGCAAGGATCGAGGAGTGGCGTAAGTCATCCGGCGGTGGTGACGAACTCCCGGAGTGCCATCTCTGCGTCGAGCTCTTCCTGGGGAACGCTCCCGAGGACGACTTCCGGCCGCGGCAAGGCGACGAGGAGGCGGATGCTTCCGTAGGAAATCCCCACCATTTTGAACGCAGTCCCGAGCAGGATACGCAGGTCGAGCCACAGGTTGATACGATCGACATAATAGACGTCGTAGGCCACCTTGCGAGACACGCTGTCGACGTCCTCATCGGGCGGGAGCTGAACCTGGGCGAGTCCCGTGATGCCGGGGCGGACCCGCAATCGCTCTCGGTAGTTGGGGATGACCCGCTCGAGCTGGCGGACGAACTCGGGACGCTCCGGCCGGGGGCCGATCAGGCTCATCTCACCCCGGACCACGTTCCAAAGCTGGGGCAATTCGTCCAGGTGGGTGGCTCGCAGGAATCGCCCCAGGGGCGTCGCCCTCGGGTCGCGGGCTCTGGCCCACTGGGGGCCAGTCGCCCGCTCGCAGTCATGGTACATCGTCCTCAGTTTCAAGATTTGATACGGTCGACCATCGAGGCCGAGTCGCACTTGCTTGTAGAGGGCCGGTCCACGTGAGGTCAATCGTACGAGGGCCATCATCGCCAGGATCAGGGGCCAGGATAGCGCGAGCATCGCCAGGGAGGCCAAGCCATCGACCGTCGACTTGCTCAGGACGTATCGGGACAGATGGGGCCCGTCGTGGCTATCCGAGAAATCTTCAAGGGCCCGTCCCTGGGTATGGCAACGGTAGCTCTCGATGGACATGAAACGCCTCTATCTCGATGGTCTGTATGTAAGCGCTAGTTGTTTTTCTGGAGTCATCTGCGACACGGCCCGCAGCCGTGGTAAGTTCATACCTGACGACGTTCCCAGGCTTCTTCGCCAAAATGCAAGCACGATTGATTACGCGATGGACAGTAATTTAGATGCCGCTCAAAAGCAATCAATCTTTGCTTTGAATCAACTTAGGGGGCGGGAACCGTTGATTTGGGGCAACATTAGGATACGAGCGTCATCATGACAACCTCAGCTGGGCAGGATTCGCCAAATCCCAGGACCTGACGTGGAGGGCTGCACTCATCTCGGGAAGGCAGAGGACGGACTCCTCGGACCTACCTACGGGAGATAGCAAAGGGTGTGACGGTTGGACCGGATCTTTCGGACGAGAATCAAATAACGGTAGTTCGAGACTCTCAATTCATGTAGGATTTGGGCAACACGACGAGGCTCCGCTTTCTAGCGGTCAGCATCGAAGTTCGACGCGGACGACGGATCACCAACGCCTGAGCCCATCGGTTTCCGCCGGGTGGCAACTGCCCCGGTCCCTGCCAGCTCGTGCGAGCTGCCGCCGGCTCGCCCATTTGTCCAGTCCGGCGAAGACCGTCTGCACCGATTGCCCTCCGGTCCGATCCACCGGGCACCGTCGCTCGACTGATGTCCCCAGGACCATGTCGGGAGCGATGGCCAGATCGCAGTGGCCGGGGGCCGAGTCGACGCGTCCGAGGCGAACGCATAAGGGGCTCCGTTTTCGGCGGACGAATCGCGGGTACGACTTCAACGGGATCGGTCATGTCCCGGGCCGAGCGGCGATCTTGCGGCGCCGGCCCTGGCCTTGCGGTCGCAAACGGACAAGAAACAACGCGAAGCGATGCTCTATATCCGCTGACTACGGGAAGGTCATCTCGGAGGCGCAAGGACTCCGTTGAGGCGGTTCCGCAGGTCCGATAGCGGGGGGCGAGAACCGTCCCCCCCGTGGCTATGCCGGGACCCGGAATAGGTTCGTGGCCGGTCGTCAGCGGCCGGTATACTGCGTCTCAGGCCGACCGGGGCACCCGGGGCGTCGGGTCCGGCCTCGCGGAGTCGATCTGCCAGGCTTCTCGGTCGGCCCGAGGCCCAAAGTCCTTGCCGTTGTATGTGAGGACGGACCAAGGTCATCATCAGTTGATCGCTCGCCGGGTGGGCAGCGACTCGGCGACTTCCCGGCTGTCGGTCAGCGACTTCGGCCTGGCGCGGGTGTCGGAGCAGCGGGGTGATCATGACCGGCGAGTTCGTCAGCACACCGGCCTATATGTCGCCGGAGCAGAGTCCTCACCCTGAGAGGCCACACCAATCAAGTGCATGACGTCGTCTTCAGCCCGGACGGCGGCCGGCTTGTCTCGGCCGGCGCGGATGGGGCGGTGCGGATCTGGGACGGCCGCCCGCTGCCTCCGAGGGCACCGTCGGGGATGCCGGCCCGTCGCCGAGGGGTCCATGCGGCAAATCGCCGGCCGCCCGGGACGGCGGCGAAGCCGAGCGGGCCACATACCGGGCGTCGCAGGCACCGGCATTGGTCGAGCCTCGGCCGCGATCGACGGGGAGCCCGAACCCGATGGACGACGTGACCCGTATCCTCCAGGAGATCGACTCCGGCGAGCCCGGGGCGGCCGACCGGCTGCCGCCGCTGGTCTACGGCGAGCTGCGCCGGCTGGCGGCCGGGTGACCAGCGGCGTGGACGACTACGGCCAAGCGGTCACCACCCAAGCCGATGGCAAGGTGGTGGTGGCCGGCAACGTCACCGCGGGATTCCTCCGAGCCCAGGCGTTGGTGGACCCGACTCGAACTGAGCGTCGTGGCCGCCGCGATCTGTCGGAGCGTTCACTCCGAGTGATGGGCCTCGATGACGGACCAGATCCGCTCCCGCTAGGCTTCTTCTAGCCATTCGGTGGCGAGGAGGAGCCGGGCAATGAACCGCTGTTCGCGCCCGACCCACTCCTACAAGTCGTCGTGGGTTTGCCCCCCTCGAGGCTGACCATCACCCTGCGGGCTGTCCAGCAAACTGGACTGCTTAAGGCTGGCTTCTGGTCCGATGCCACTCGGACCCCTGAATTTCTTGACCAACGCAATGATCGCCCGGCACACGGACTACATGGCGGCGGCGATCGACTGACTCCGCGTCGACGGGGACTCGGTCCATGGGACCGACCTGAGCCTCCTGTCGCAGTGCCGTTACGAGCACATCAACCCTACGGCAAGTACGCCTTCGATGTGGGCAAGGACCTCGGCGGCGCCAAGCCTCGCCCGCCCCGCCCCGACCGGCCTCCGGCTTCGTGTTGTTTCTTGTCCAACTGCTGCGAGAAGGCCCCGTAGGGCGGCGCTCTCGCCTGCGATCGTCCCACCGGAACCCGGCATAGGCATTCATCCGACGGGGCTCCGCCGCGGCCCTCCTCCGCACGGCGACCGAAAATATCCGGGAGCCGCATCTCACGAGTTCGTGGCGCCTGCGAGGATTCGATTTCGAAGTCTCCATACCCTACCCGCGGATTCCGACGGATTCATGGCTTGGATCAGGTGAAATCGAGAGGTCGGCCTTCCTTTATTAGGAAGGCCACCCCTTGGTGCGACATCGGTTCGGACGCAACGCCACGGGCTCCGCCACGACGCCGGCCATCCCCGCCGATGGCCCGATCTCGCGAGGGCTCGGATGGTGGAACAAATCGTCGGGACGGATTCGCGAACTCGCATGTTTCGCTAAAATTAGCGTCACAGGGAGCGTCCGAGTGGGCATCATATCACTCAAAATGTTGTGATGGCATAATACTATCATCGCCTAGTTTTATTTTATTACGAAAGGGCATGTAGAGTCTTGACGTCGAGGTTTTCGCACACTTATCTTCTACCGACTTCGCGAGCCGAACCGGGTCGCGTTCCGCCGCGAAGCCAGCAACGGTATCTTATCTAGGTAAATTAATACGTGAGTTTAAGAGTATTGCGGTGTTCGCAAATGAGCATCGGTGCTTCCTTGAATCCCACCGAGGTTTTGCATGCCGAGTCATCGGAAACGCCGTTTCGCCCCCCGTCGTCTCCCGCCCTGCTTCGATCGCCTCGAATCGCGGGTCGCCTTGAGCGGGTACTACGTGTCCTCCGCGGGGGACGACTCCGCCGCGGGGACGATCCAGGCGCCGTGGAGGACCGTCCAGCGTGCGGTCGCCGCGGTCGCGCCGGGCGACATCATCAACCTCCGCGCCGGGTCTTATCGCGGCGGCGTCTTCGTTAACAAGCCCGACGTCACGATCCAGTCGTACCCGGGAGAGCGGGCCGCGCTCGTGGTCCCCCCTTCCGACTCCTCGATCGCGAATAACCTCTGGTTCTACGCCGAGGGCGGCAAGGCCCTGAATCTCGACCTCCGCGGGGGGTATTCCTACGGGGTGAAATTCGAGAAGGGCGAGGGCCTCGTCGACGGCTGCAAGATCACCGATACCGGCTACTTCGGGATCAAGATCGTCCCCGGGGCCGACCGCGTCACCGTCAGCCGGACCGAGCTGGGCAACACCGCCGGCGGGATCGACGACGTCAACGCCGACTACCTGACGATCCGGGACAACTACATTCATGACGTTAAAGGCGATGCCATCATGGTCAAGGGGGGCGCCGCCGGCGTGGTGATCGAGCGCAATCGGATCGAGAACTCGCTCGGGACCGGCATCGACGTCGGTCAGTGGACCGATGAGGTCTGGTTCGACACGGACCAGAACCCCCTTCGCTATGAGATCATGGAGCCCGTCGTCCGCAACAATATCGTCATCGGGACGAACTACGCGGGAATTGCCCTCTATGGTGCCTTGCGCCCTGATGTGAGCAACAATACGCTCATCAATACCGCCAGGGTCGGGCAGGCCTCGATCTACGTGGCCTCGGAGCAACGATTCGCGACCAACTTTGACCCCAGGATCGTCAACAATATCGTCTCCCGCACGGACGGCGGGGGGCGACCGCTGGTCTTCGTCACGCGGGATGGGTTCTCGGGTACGCTGACCATGGACCACAACCGCTACTACAACGGGGGTAGCGACGCCGGGTTCTGGTATCAGCAATCGGGCCGGGAGTTCTTCGGGACCTTCCCCACCTGGCGGACCACGATCGGGCTCGATGCCGACAGCTCGCAGGGAGCCCCGGGCCTTGATAATAGCGGCCACATCATCGCCGGCAGCCCGATCATCGATGCGGGACGGACCTTGAGCAGCGTCGTGGACGACTTGGATCGTGAGCCGCGTACCGGACGCTATGACATCGGTGCCGACGAATACCCGGCCGCATCACAACCGGCCCCGACGGCGCCCGGGAACCTGTCGGCGCAGGCGACGGGGGCGGGCCGGGTCACACTGTCCTGGGTCGCATCGGCGGACGCCGACTCCTACCTCGTGGAACGCTCCGCCGACGGCCAGCCCGGTTGGGCCCAGGTCGGCACCGCGCCGGCCGGGGCCACCTCGTGGCAGGACGCCGGCCTCGCCGCCTCCGCCACCTATAGCTACCGCGTCCGCGCCGCCAATGCCGCCGGCAACTCGCCCTACAGCAACACCGCCGTCGTCACCACCGCGGCCGACGCGGATGATCCGGTCGTGGGCACGCTGTTCGCCGACCGCTTCGACGCCGCCGTCCTCGGGCGGTCCTGGTCGATCGGCGAGGGGACCTGGGACCCCGCCGGCGGCGTCCTCCGCCAGACCGGCCTGAAGGCGGCCGACCCCAAGAAGGTGTCCGTCACCGGCGTCGCCTTCCCGACCGACCTGGAGGTCACGGCGCGGGTGCGCGTCGACACCTGGGCCGGCGGCGAGTACGCCCGCGCCGGCGTCAGCCTGGGCGACGACGCCGCCGGCCGCGGCTACAACCTGCTCTTCCACCGCGACACGAACACGGTGGAGTTCCTCCACGACCACGTCTCGTGGGGCAACCGGTACACGTTCGCCTGGCGTGTGGGGACGTGGTACCACTTCAAGCTGCGGCAGCAGGGGGGCGTGCTTATGGGCAAGGTCTGGGCCGAGGGCGAGTCGGAGCCGTCGTCGTGGATGTTCCGCCAGGAGGGCTGGG
>JAABUS010004845.1_pt1 | contig 18726 bp, 15 predicted proteins | sample 5560161 | NCBI WGS metagenome assembly JAABUS01 (sample SAMN10711885, study PRJNA513376) | rock metagenome | isolation source: Antarctica rocks | place: Antarctica: Victoria Land, Trio Nunatak nord | collected 2016-01-04 | reverse complement strand
ACATCATGTGCTTTGCTCAATGTTCTGCAAATTTCTTCAGTAAATCTGTCGTAGACTAGAATGTTAATATCATTTACGAAGTCAAGCACTTCGATTTTAATTCTCAATGCTTCGCATTTTTTGATTAAACTTGCGTTGAAAAATAGAAAGAGAATCAATGAAATGAGAAATTTCTGTGATATGTCTGCGTTTATCTCGCGCATGTTGCTCATTTGTTCATCGAATATTAGCGACATCTCTTGATTCTTTAGAAAGCTGCGTGTTCATTCAATTATGTAGCTTAACGTTCTTTTCATTTTCAGCGTATGCAAAAGTCTGACGTGTGAGACTTGATTGAACGCTTCGATGACGTTTAAGCTTAGCATAAAGATCACATATTTGATTTCACAGTCTCACACTGTGTGAACTTGATCTACTAGTAGATCTAACATCGAGATCATGAATTGCTTGCGTCTCGCTCTCATTTGAGCATTTGATAGCATGCAATAAGTCTCGACTATGTCACTCAGTCTTTTGATCATGATCGACTTCAACACTTTGCTCATGATATCGAGCAAAGCAATGAGTCGATACATTTTTGAATCAATATAGTCGCTTTTCTTCGATTTGCATAATACTATTGTCTGAGTCTTTTTGAACTGCTTCGAATAATACTTGTGTGTTACACATGCGTTGAATAAACTCGTCAGTACTGAGATCAGTTCTGCAAGACTCGCTTGAAGCGCTCTGTTTAAAATATCTGAAGCGCTCAACGCTTTGTCTGCTTTTACTCATCTGATTGTTTGCTTCACTTCATCTTCTGTGATGCGTAAATTGAATGAGACTGTCAGAGATATGAATGATTCTGCGATGTTGCTGACATTCGCTTGAGAAGATGAGAAAAAAAACTTTTCTCGCAGTATCTTGATTTTTTTCTCGAACGTCGTTGTCATATGATCAATGTCGCTTCACTTCAGTGACGAAAACTGACAAAGCTTTTTAGATAGCTGACTTTTGATTCTAGCTCATTTTGCAAAGCATTATATCGATTTGAGTGCTTCGCTCAGCTTATGCATTTGTGTTCTGAAGTGTGTGCATTTCGTTTGTTGAATGATCTTGTTTTTATGATCGTTGTGCTTCAGATATTCATTTCATGCTTCTAATGTATCTTGCGTTTTTCATATGATTTGCAGTCATCTTGATTTCATTACTACTTCAAAGCAGCTTTGATTTCAAAAGTCTCTTACTTAATTTGATGACTTTGTCAAGAAAGTAGATTTCTCGATGATTTTCTATAACACTCTGATAATCTTGTACACTCTGTCATTCATTATAGTTTTGTCGTCTAGAAAGTGTTTTAAAGATAGATGTATTTGCAGATAAGCACTCAATGCTTCTGTATTCATTTTCTTTCAAAGTCATCAAGTCGAGAGTTGCACTGAGATTGTTTGTAGACATAACTCTGTGATGATCAAAAGATGATTCAATCTCTGATGCAGATTGATTTGTATCTTGCACTTGCGTGTTCTGAACTGTATTTTCTCGCTGCTAAAGACTAGATCAATCATCGTAAATTGATTGTAAGCTTCGCGAGTAATAGTGTCTGATTTCAGTAATAATTTCAGCCTTGCATTTGTAATGATGTTTAGTAGAGTATCAGTCATCGTATGATGAGTAAAGCATCTTCGCTCTTCTTAGTGAGAATGATGTAGATTGAAATCTTCTATGATCAGTTGTTCACAGTCATTCTTGAGTAATTCATTCAAACAAGAAATGATTGAAAATTTCTCTGTGAATGTAGTAGACAGTGAGCATGAGTTGTAGACGTTTAGAAGTCTTAGCGTCTGCGTTTCATCGTCTGTGTTACGAGTTAATATTCTGATTAAGCAAATGTCTGACTCAGCTGTTTCTACTATTCATTAATTGAGTCTTAGATATTTGTTAATGTATATGCATGTTCTTGATTGAGATGACGAGTTTTTCACTAGGTGAAAGAAGTTGTGTGCTGAACTAAATGACTGTGAATCATTGTTGTTGCGATCTTGCTTCTGTATAGCTACTATGTTGAATTCGCGAACTTCTCTGTTAATTAGAAATGATTCTTGAATTCTTAATGATTTTCTAATGTTGTACTGTAGAATTTGTAGAAAAGACTGTTTTATCATAAAGTTATTCATAGCTGTTGTTGACTTTGCAATGAGAAGACTCTTTATATGCTTTCAATCATCGATGATCTTTCTCACTTTCTGATTGAATGTTTCTGAATCTGCTCAGATATCGTTTCGTTTGAGTCACTACTCACGCAAGAGAAAAGATCGACTCGTCTCTTCTTGATCTCTACTATCTGTCAAGTTAATTCATCAGCGATTCAACTGCATGTTTTCAGTATGACTGTTGCTGAGCTTGAAAGATTCATTGAATTGAAAGAATTCATTGAATCTGAAGAGTTCATTGAATTTAAAGAGTTCAGAAACAGCGAGAAGAGTGTGCAATTGTATTTAGACATCTCAGAATATTTGAACGATTTATTTCTATAGATTTTGAATGCTTGTTTCATCTGCTGTCATCACTTGAGACAGATGTGTCTTCAGAGTTCGTGATTTTCGTTGCAGTTGATGCAACATCTTCTATTCAAAGGCATCACACACTTCTCTATGTGATGCTTGTCTGCGCATTTTTCGCAGCGCTGATTATTTCTGCAAATCTTAATCATATGATCAAATTCGTGACATCTGAAGCACTGTGTGATGTGACAGTTCTTTTCAAATAGCTTGCATGCACATTCTTGATATGAGTTCAGCATGCTTACATTCATTAGTTGATTTGTCATCGCTTCGATTGCAATCTCTACGATGAGTGATGAATGAGTCTTTTCGCTATTTGCTATCTTCTTGAGTCAGACTATTCTTAAAACTTTCAGATCTTCATGAAGTCTTGCATTATCTTTTATCAATCTTTCAATGATCTTTTCTTGATTGTTCATGTCTATTGTAGTGTGTACTTCATGTGTCAGTACTGCGAAGATTTGACGTGCTATGCATGTCGAACTCGCAATTTCTTTTGCTCACATCTGAGTCTTTTTCAGATTTGCTTGAGCATCTGAGCTAACTGCGTGAAGGAAAATGTCATCGCTGCTCAGCTTATGAAGTGACATGATTAGATTTCTTTGATCTGTCGACACGTCTGCAATTCTTTGTAGAATTTGTTCAATCGACTTCTTCTGTATCTCTTTTATTTCTCTTCTGTTCATTATTTTAATCATGACTTCTCATTTCTTGCAAAGCGATGACGAGTCATCTCTGAAATGTTGCTTTCTTGTCGCTATTTCTTCTCTTGTCACGTTCGCTCATGACGTGATTTTCATTGAAAGACGCATGTTTTTCTGTGTATGCAACTGCTTGTTAAGCAGTTGAACTGATGTCTTTAGTTTCTGTACATTCTTCGTGATGAACGCGTTCTGATTTGCGTGATGTTTTTCTTCTGAGTTGAGTCGAAAACGTTGAATCAGCTTCAATGCTATCTCTTTTCACGAATGATCTTTGCTCTTCTCTTTCTCTAACGTTGATATCTTTATTAGTAGATCAATAATGTTAACAACATTCTCTTCATCATCGCATGAGCATTTCGACTTCGCATCTCTGTTTTCTTGCAATGAATCAACGTCGCTTGCAATCGTCTTCGAATCAGCATTGCTGCAATTCGTGCAATTCATCGTTGTTCAATCATCTTCTAGATTCACTCTGTCTTGTTTGTAGTGCTCTTTTTCAAAATTTGTGATGCATGCGTTGTGATTGTTTTTCTTAAATTGAAAATATTAATCAATTTAATCAAGTGAGTAAAATGCTTCTTACAAAATCAAGTTATTGACTTAGCATTTGATGATGAATGTTAGAAATCAAAGAAAATAATCACAGAAATATTGCAAGATTCATTTATTTCGCTAATTTTATTTCTAATTTATATTTGATACTTATTTTCGAAGATTCACGCAAAGATTGAAAATCTACAGTCACTCGTGAAGAGAAAGAATATTGATAAGAATGTAAAAACGCTGAAAAATGCAGCAAAAATCGCTTTTACATGAGCAAAGAAAAATGCAATGCAATTCAATGACTCAAAATCTGAATTGATACACTTTGAAAGTCATAAGATAACATTCAATCAAATGATTATTCTACTTAATAACATGATCATAAAATCAAAAACATGCATATGATGATTAAAAGTCTGACTGAATCAAAAGCTTAACTTCAAAGTTCATATGCAAACGAAAATCGTGACAGTCACAAGAACATTACACTCGTTGTTTAAATTAATAAATAATGAGTGAGAATTAAATGTTAAATCAGAAAAGCAGTTATATTTGACATGCATCAATCAACATCTTATTTATTATGACAAATAAACAAAAACAATCACAACGCATGCATTACAAATTTTGAAAAAGAACATTATAAACAAGACAGAGTGAATCTAAAAGATGATTGAACAACAATGAATTGCACAAATTGCAGCAATGCTTATTTGAAAATGATTGCAGATGACGTTGATTCATTGCAAGAAAACAGAGATGCAAGATTGAAACACTTACATAATGATGAAAAGAACATTACTAACATTATTGATCTACTAATAAAGATATCAATGTTAAAGAAAGAAAAGAGCAAAGATCATTCATGAAAAGAGATAGCATTAAAGCTGATTCAATGTCTTTGACTCAACTTAAAAGAAAAACATCACGTGAATTAAAACGTGTTCATCGCGAAGAATGTACAGAAATTGAAGACATCAGTTCAACTGCTTAACAAGTAGTTGCATATACAAAAAAGCATGCGTCTTTTAATGAAAATCACGTCATGAATAAATATGACAAGAGAAGAAATAGTGATAAGAAAGTAATGTCTCAAAGATGACTCGTCATCGCTTTGCAAAAAATGAGAAATCATGATTAAAATAATGAACAGAAGAGAAATAAAAGAGATACAGAAGAAGTCAATTGAACAGATTTTACAGAGAATTGCAGATGCATTGACAGATCAAAGAAATTTAATCATGTCACTTCGTAAGCTGAGCAGTAATGATATTTTTCTTCACACAGTTAACTCAGATGCTTGAGCAAATCTGAAAAAGACTCAAACATAAGCAAAAGAAATCATGAGTTCAATATGCATAACACGTCAAATCTTTGCAATGCTGACACATGAAGTACACATTACAATAGACATGAATAATCAGAAAAAGATCATTGAAAGATTAATAAAAGATAACGTAAGATTTCATAAAGATTTGAAAGTTTTAAGAATAATCTGATTCAAGAAGATAACAGATAGTGAAAGAATTCATTCATCGCTCATTATAAAGATCACGATTAAAGCGATGATAAATCAATTAATGAACATAAGCATGCTGAACTCATATTAAGAATGTGCATGCAAGCTATTTGAAAAGAACTGTTGCATCATACAATGCTTCAGATGTCACAAATTTAATCACATGATTAAAATCTGCAGAAAGAATCAGTGTTGCAAAAAGTGTGCAAACAAGCATCACATAAAGAAGTGTGTGATGTTTTTGAATAAAAGATGTTGTGTCAATTGCAATAAAAATCATGAACACTGAAGATGCATCTGTTTCAAGTGACAACAGCAGATGAAACAGACATTCGAAATTTATAAAAACAGATCATTCAAATACTCTGAAACATTTAAATACAATTGCACATTCTTCTCGTTGTCTTTGAACTCTTTAGATTCAATGAATTCTTTTGATTCAATGAATCTTTCGAGCTCAATAACAATCATGCTGAAAATACGCAGTTGAATCGCTGATGAATCAGCTTGACAGATAGTAGAAATCAAGAAGAGATGAGTCAATCTTTTCTCTTGCATAAGTAATGATTCAGATGAGATAACATCTGAGCAGATTCAGAAATGTTCAATCAGAAAGCAAGAAAGATCATCAATGATTAAAAGCATACAAAGAGTCTTCTCATTGCAAAGTCAACAACAGCTATAAATAACTTTATGATAAAATGATCTTTTCTATAAATTCTACAGTACAACATCAGAAAATCATTAAGAATTCAAGAATTATTTCTGATTAACAAAAAAATTCGCAAATTCAACATAGTAGTTATACAGAAGCAAAATTGCAACAACAATGATTTATAATCATTTAGCTCAGCACACAACTTCTTTCATCTAGTGAAAAACTCGTCATCTCAATCAAGAACATGCATATACATTAATAAACATTTAAGACTCAATCAATGAATAGTAGAAACAGCTGAATCAGACATTTGCTTAATCAGAATATTGACTTGCAACACAAATGATAAAACGCAGACGTTAAAACTTTTAAATGTTTACAACTTATGCTCATTGTTTACTACATTCACAGAGAGATTTTCAATCATTTCTCATTTAAATGAATTATTCAAGAATGATTGTGAACAACTGATCATAATAGATTTCAATCTACATCATTCTTACTGAAGAGAGCGAAGATGCTTCACTCATCATATGATGATTGATACTCTACTAAACATCATTACAAATGCAAGATTGAAATTATTGCTGAAATCAGACATTATTACTTATGAAGTTCACAATTAATTTGCAACGATTAATTTAGTCTTTAACAGCGAGAAAATACAGTTCATGACATGCAAGTGCAAGATACAAATTAATCTGCATTAAAGATTGAATCATCTTTTGATTATCACAGAGCTATGTTTACAAACAATCTCAGTGCAACTTTTAATTCAACAACTTTGAAAGAAAATAAATACAGAAGCATTAAGTGCTTATCTGTGAATACATTTATCTTTGAAGCATTCTTTAAATGACAAGACTATGATGAATGACAAAGTGTGTAAGATTATCAGAGTGTTATAAAAGATCATTGAGAAATTTATCTTTTTGACAAAGTCATTAAATCAAGTAAAAGACTTTTGAAATCAAAGCTGCTTTAAAGTAGTAATGAAATTAAGATGACTGCAAATCATATGAAAAATGCAAGATACATTAAAAGTGTGAAATAAATATTTGAAGCATAATGATCATAAAAACAAGATCATTTAACAAATGAAATGCGCACACTTCAAATCACAAATGCATGAGTTAAGCGAAGCACTTAAATCAATATGATGCTTTGCAAAATGAGCTAGAATTGAAAGTCAGCTATTTAAAAAGCTTTCTCAGTTTTCATCACTGAAGTGAAGCGACATTGATCATATGATAACGATGTTCAAGAAAAAAATCAAGATACTGCGAGAAAAGTTTTTTTTCTCATCTTCTCAAGTGAATGTCAACGACATCGCAAAATCATTCATATCTTTAACAGTCTCATTTAATTCACGCATCACAGAAAATAAAGTGAAGCAGACAATCAAATGAGTAAAAGCAGACAAAGCATTAAGCGCTTCAGATATTTCAAACAAAGTACTTCAAGTGAGTTTTGCAAAACTGATCTCAGTACTGACGAGTTTATTCAATGCATGCGTAACACACAAGTATCATTCAAAGCAGTTCAAAAAGACTCAGACAATAATACTATGCAAATTGAAGAAAAGTGATTATATTAATTCAAAGATGTATTGACTTATTACTTTGTTCAATATTATGAGCAAAGCGTTGAAGTTAATCATGATCAAAAGACTTAGTGACATAATTAAGATTCATCACATGCTATCAAATGCTTAAATGAGAGCGAGATGTAAACAATTCATGATCTTGACGTTAAATCTACTAATAAATCAAGTTCACATAGTGTGAAGCTGTGAAATCAAATATGTGATCTTCATGCTAAGCTTAAACGTCGTTGAAGCATTCAATCAAGTCTCACACGTCAGACTTCTGCATATGCTGAAAATGAAAAGAACGTTGAGTTACATAATCAAATGAACATGCAGCTTTCTAAAGAATCAAGAGATGTTGCTAATATTCAATGAATAAATGAATAACATATGTAAGATAAATGCAGACATATTGCAAAAATCTTTTATTTCATTGATTTTCTTTCTATTCTTCAACGCAAGTTTAATTGAAAAATGCAAAGCATTGAGAATTAAAATTAAAGTGCTTAACTTTGTAAATGATATTAACATTCTAGTCTATGACAGATTTATTAAAGAAATTTGCAGAACATTGAGCAAAGCACATGATGTCTGCGCGAAATGAGCTTGCATTCATGACGCAACGTTTGCATCAGAAAAGTATGAGCTTACACATTTCACTAAAAAATCGAAGAGATTTGACATGATGATTAACATATAAATAGAAAGCTTAATTATCAAATTAAAATCAGATGTACAAGTTCTAGAGATGCAACTGAACATGAAACTGCAATGAGATGTGCATCTTTGATAAATAAAGATGAATCACGTCACAAGAATGCTGACACTTAGTCATCTTGAAGTTTTCACATGAAAAGCTATCTTCACAAAAGTGAGACAAGTATACTCAGCAGTAGTAAGATCAGAAATTGCATTTGAAGCATCAGTTTGACATCAACGTGATAAGAAAGATGAACTGTTGAGCAAAAAATGCAGATTAAAAACACTTCAGAATCAGACTCTGTATCACGTAGTAAAAGCATTCAAAAGAGTAAATATTGAAACTTTAAAGACAGAAACATACACAAGTTTGCTACATATTCATTTGAACATGTTATAAAACAAGATCATGTTACACAGTTAAGTCAATAATTAAACACAAGAGATTAAATAAGTATATAAACTAATACATGTTTGTTTAACAAAAGTTAGTCACGTCATTTCTTACTTATTCATCATCAAGAAAATAGTACTTCTGAATGTCTTCATTTAAGAAGATGTGAAGATACAGTTGAGATGCAGATGATATACTTTCTTCTTCACAATGATTTCAGCAAGCAATAACATCACAATAACGCAGTATTACAAAGATCAATGAAATCAATGATGAGAAAAGTACAGAGAACATGTTGCAAACATTAACATAATCTCAGCACAAAGATTGCATCTGAGCAATAAGATGATAAAGATGTGTGATAATCTTCAGAAAGCAGAAAGCATTCTTGCAATGCACATCAGAATTAAACGCATAGATCTGAATGCTTATTTGCACTCTAGAAACGTTTCAGACATGAATAGCTTGCGATGTAACTGCAAATAAAGTCATCAAACGATGAAGCATGTACTTATGCACTGCTCAAACTGATTGCATCTGCAATCAAGAATGCTACAAGATGCTGACTTCTTAAACTATTAAATAATCATCATCATCACGAAAAGTCTCAGAACAGTAGCAAAGATGATGATGAAAATGAAGCTCTTGAAGCAATTTAAAGTGACTAAAACATTCTTTCTCTAACATGCAATTAACGTGAACAAATTTGATACATAGTTTCAAAACTCACTGTTTCAACTGCGTGAAGCAGTTGTATAGACTGCAAGTGATTTTCTACCTCTGAGAGTTTTGTTTACTCGATACAAATAGCATAGAGTTTCTCATAAATTGATCTAATTGATGTCACAAGAATGTATGAATTTATTATTATTATTTGACATGCATCACATTTATTAATGATTATGACGTCGAAATATGATGAAATAATCAAAAAAGTTACTTAGTCAAATTTCGCAAACTGCAAAACGCTGCATTATGAAAAATTCTGAGTGCATTTCAAACATCATCAATAGATGCTATGCAAATAGAAGTTGAAATCTCGTCAATAAAGATATGATTAAATCAAAAGTGTAAGAACTATGCAATTTGAATAGTTGAATTATTGAAAAAACACTCTATCAGAAAAAGAACATTTATTATGTACTCATTTCAATACTCTATTGAATTGAATCTAAATCTGAACGCATCGAAATATCTGAACGAAAACAAAATGAAGATGAATGTATCTTGAAAAGTTAAGAAGTGCAAAGACAGACTCATGCAGATATATCAAATATTAAACAAAGTGCAAAAAACATTGAATTCAATAAAAGAAATCGAAATTTCTCACTTCAAGAAATCATGAGAGCAAGAAATTGAGCATTTAGCAAAACTTCAAATTGAGTTTGCAAAAGACGAAACTTGTGACATGATCAATACATACTATAGAGAATTAGAAAGAATTATCAAAAAGGCGAAAAACATAGTAATGTACACAAATGCATCGCAAATTCGAAAAAAGATAGCAGAAGTTGAAACAGAAATCGAAATAACAGTGATATTTATGCATGAACTCATTAAATGCAGCAAAGCGACAAGCATTTCAGACAAAATCATCATAACGAAAGCGAAACTGCAAGCTATTAGTCATGCAATCGCAATGTGCAGCGAAAAAGCACTCAAAAACAGCGAAATTTGAGTGTATATGAACAGTCAAATGACTTTGCAAAGACTAAATGCAAAGAGCAACGTCAATGTGAGATTATTCAATGACATACGACAAAATTTGATCAATTTACGTCAGAAACAATGTCAAATTTGCATACAGTGAATATCGAGTTGCAAGAGCATTATTGAGAATGAAAAAGCAGATCAATTGATCAAAATTGTTGCTTAAGAAGTATCAAATATCGATAACATGAAAGCAATCATCATAAGTTTCATCAAAAAGCAAATTTGCAAAAAGATGAAATTACAATGATTAGAGATCTGAAAAAGCAGTATCAAAAAGAAAAATCAGTATTGAAAGATCATATTGAATGTGAATCTAAGTCATAAATCACTAAAAGAGCTGAGAAAAATCGATAAATTAACATTTTCAATCTTTATTCAGCTGAAAATGAAACATGATTATTTCAAGAGCTATTTGCATCGATTATCAGAAAATAATTTGAACAAATGCTATGAAATATGTAATGCAAGACAAACGTCGAAACATTTACTGCTGAACTGCAGACATTATAGAGCAAAGCAGAGAAAGTTTAAGAAAAAAGCTCAGTTCAAAAACACAAATATAATATTAATACTGTTCATCATTAAGATTGAAAGAATTGTAACATTAAAGTATTTGAAAAATACTTGAATTACGATGAGAAAATGACTATTAGAAATGAAAGAGTAAAACATGAAGAGTGCAAAAAAATAAAGAAAAATAAAAGTACAATTGCAAGAGTTTAAGCGAGAATGCTTATATGCATAAACTATCAATGTGATTGATCAATGAAAAGATATAAAGCAGCGACTTTGATCAGATTACATGTAACGTAGCACATACACAGCATCTAGACAATGTCATAGTCATAGATTGCATGCACTTAATGAAGAAATTAAAAAAAAATGCAACATTGAATCAATGAATACTCAATTTACATCAAATTTATTGAATTTATTCTTAATCTTTTCATCTTTATAATTAATAACATAGTGATTTTTTTAATTGTACATTTAGCATATTATATTGAACAAATCATTGTTATAACATGATGAAGCATGTAAGCTTAACTTCAATAATAAGTTAAGTTTGATTAATAATAATAATAATAAATTCTTACACTCTTGTGACATCGATTAGATCGACTCATGAGAGAAATTTATGCTACGTGTGTTGAGTGAACAAAACTCTCTGAGGTAGAAAATCGCTCGCTATTTATGCAACTGCTACACGCAGTCAAAACGATAAAGCTGAGACTATGTATCAAATTTGTTCGCGATGATTGCATGTTAAAGAATGAGTGCTTTTGTCACTTTGAACTGCTTTAAAAGTTTCGTTTTCATCATCATTCTTGCTGTCATCTTGAGACTCTTCGTGATTGCAATAATGATTCAATAGTTTGTGAAGTCGATGTTTTAAATTATATTTAATCGAAGATGCATTCAGTTTAAGCAATGCATAAGAATATGCTTGATAATTTGATGATTTCATTCGCAGTTGCATCAAGAACTATTCATGCTTGAAACGTTTCTTGAGTGCAGATAAACATTTAGCTTTATGCATTTAATTCTGATGTAAGTTGCAAGAATGCTTTTAATCTTCTGAAAATCATCACGCATTTTTATTGATTTCTTGAATAAATGAGATCTTTGAGCGAAAGTTGTATTAATGTTTGCGATGTGTTTTTTGTAGTTTTCTCATCTAAAATTTTATTGACTCTTGTAAAACTGTGCAATTGCAATCAACAACGAGATTTATTTGTACAAGATGCTGACTATGAATCTTCTGCAAGTTATGCTTGTCAGAAGAGCTGAACAATCTCATCAACAAAGCAGTAACAGCGCGATATGCGCATGTTATGCTCACATACACAGATCGAGCATCGCGTTGCAATGCTCACAAACAACTCAAAACTTATCTAGTCTGCTTAACTAAATGATCAAACAGCGAACGAAAACTCACGTCAAAATGATCAACTTTCACAATACATCAATTGCTCATTTAGCTCACTCAGCTAAATGATCAAACAGTAAATTTAAAAGTTTATGTTGAAGTGATCAGCTTTCACAATACACAGATTGAGCATTGCATCATGATGTACACAAACAATTCAAAACTCATTCAGTCTGCTCAATTAAATGATTAAACAGCGAATGAAAGCTTATGTCGAAGTGACCAACTTTCACAATACATCGATTGCTTATTTAGCTCACTCAGCTAAATGATCAAACAACAAATTTGAAAAGCTTACGTTGAAGTGATCAGCTTTTACAATACACAGATTACTCATCTAGTCTGACTAACTAGATAATCAAACAGTAAATGAGAGCTTACATCAAAGTGATCAGCTTTCACAATATATAGATTGCTCATTTAGTTTGACTAACTAGATGATCAAACAGCAAACAAAAGCTCATGTTGAAGTAATCAGCTTTCACAATACACAGATTAAGCATTGCATCGTGATGCTTACAAACAATTCAAAGCTTATTTAGTCTGCTCAACTAAATGATCAAACAGTGAACGAAAGTTCACGTCAAAGTGATCAACTTTCACAACACATTGATTGCTCATTTAGCTTGCTCAACTAGATGATCAAACAGCAAATTCAAAAGCTTACGTTGAAGTGATCAGCTTTCATAATTTCAATTTGTTTATATGATTACTTGATTATATAAACATGTCGTGCGCTCATATGCACACTCTAATGATCTGACTGCTCAATGAGAAGATATACAGCAGCAATTATGACTAAATTACATGTAATTTAACATATATACAGCGCTTCAGTACTACTATTTAAATAAATAGCATCGTGTTTCATAGTTTTAGACTGCATAAGCACGTAAAACTTGAAGAAAGAAAAAAAAGAAAAGAAAAACTGTGCAATTGCATGTTCATTCATTGAGATTAATGTTGAAGAGTCAAATCATCTGCATCTAAACTATATTTTTACTTCTTTGTGAATTGAAACATTCAGAAACATTGTTTTTTTAAAAGTTGAAGAGTGAAAGATGAACTGATTAGTTTTTATCAAATGAACATGTATAATCTTGCATGCTTGCTGAGTCTTTCGCGTTCTATTGTCAACTCAACTGTGTAGTGTAATTTGATTCTGTAACTTGTTTAAATGAACATAAAGTGAGAATGTATATGTTTCAACTTTCAGCGTTTCAATGTTTACTTTTTGAAAGACATTTGTCACATAATGTAATGCTTAATTTTGAAGAGTTTCTAACCATTATTCTGTGCTCGACAATTCTTCTTCTTTATCACGTTGATATCATATTGATGCTTTGAACGTTATTTTTGATCTTATTACTGCTGAGTATATCTATCTCGTCTTTGCAAATGTAGTTTCTCAAGTGAAGACTTTAAGTTGACTAAGCATCAGCATTTTGATGACATGATCTGCTTCTATTTGATGAAGATGCAAATCTTATTATAGTTTTATGTTCAGTTAAACTTCAAGAATTCATACATTCAACTTCAACTTTATTATTAAGTTTTTAATACATAAACTGATCATCATGTTGAATCTTTTTGACTTTCATATAAAATGTGTAAGTTCATACTTCTTTGAAGTAAATGTGACATCATGTGTTCAAGCTTACATTGTATAAACATTATGTGCTTTGCTTAATGTTTTGCAGATTAATTCTGTGAATTTATTGTAGATCAGAATATTGATATCATTTATGAAGTCAAGTATTTCGATTTTAATTTCTAATGTTTTGCACTTTTCAATTAAACTTATGTTGAAGAATAGAAAGAGAATTAATGAGATAAGAAATCTCTGTGATATGCCAGCATCTATTCATTGCATTGCGCTGATTTATTCATCAAACATCAGCGATGATTCTCTGTCTTTCAGAAAGTTACAAGTTCAGTTAATTATGTAGTTTGATGTTTTTCTCATTCTCAGAATATGCAGAAGTCTGATGTGCAAGACATGATTAAATGCTTCAGTGATATCTAGACTAAGCATGAAGATCACATACTTGATTTTGCAGTCTTATACTGCATGTACTTAATCTATTAGTAGATTCAACGCTGAAATCATGAATCACTTGCGTTTTACTCTCATTTGAGCGTTTGAAAGCATGAAATGAGTCTCAGTAATATTGCTTAATCTTTTGATCATAATTGATTTCAGTGTCTTATTCATGATGTCAAGCAAAGTAATGAATTGATACGTCTTTAAATCAATGTAGTCACTCTTCTTTGATTTGCATAGTACTATTGTTTGAGTCTTTTTGAACTGCTTTGAGTAATATTTATGAATTACACATGCGTTGAACAAACTGATTAGTATTGAAGTCAGTTTCATTAAGCTCACTTAAAGTGCTTTATTTAAAATTTTGAATGCATTTGATGCTTTGTCAACTTTTACTTATTGTATCATCTGTCTCATCTCATCTTGTGATAAGACTGAATTGAATGACATTGTCAGCAATATAAATGATCTTGAAATGTTGCTGATGTTTGTCTAAAAAGAGAATGAAAAGAACTTCTTTCATAATATTTTCATTTTTTCTTCAAATGATTCTGTCATATGATTGAAATCATTGCTTTTGTGATAATCAAGTTTACTAAATGAATAGATGAGATCTATAAGAGTAATATGACAATGTGATATTTTAAGCAGACACAGAATGAGTATATATTATGATAGAGCTAATTATTAAGAAGTTCTTGATAACTCAAGAGAATTGATCGACTATAGAGAGTTTGTTAAGCATTGTCAAGTTGAACACAACATAATTCATGACATATTAAGTTGAAAATATGACGTAATCTAAACAATGTCTTGACAAAGTCACAGAGTTTCAGAGCTAGCTTAGATCTGATCTTCAATTCAATCTCTGATTCTAGTTTCTGATTTAATTCTTATGTGTCAATTCATTATGACAATTGTCTTTTCTTCTAAGTAAGTTCATTCTCAATCTCAATAATTAATGTCTTTGTTTATTCTGATAAATGATGATGTGCATTCATTGATTCACTCTAGAAGCTTTCGATAAAAATCTTCAAATCTCTGTGAGAAAACAAGAAAAAAAGAAACTTTTGATTGAATGATGATTTGTCTTTGATTATAATGCGTATAGATGACATTATAGATAAAAAAAAATTATTTCTTCAAGTTTTACGTGCTTATGCAGTTTATGACTATGAAACACGATGCTATCTATCTAAACAGTTGCACTGAAGCGCTGTGTGTAAGTTAAATTACATGTATTCTAGCTTTAGTTGCTGCAGTATATCTTCTCATTGCTCAGTCAGATCGTTTGTATACGCATATGAGCATGCAATCTGTCTATATAATCAAGTGATCATATTAACAAATTGAAATTGTGAAAGCTAATCACTTCAACATAAACTTTCGTTCGCTGTTTGATCATTTAGTTAAGTAAGTTAAATAAGCTTTGATTTATGTATAAAAGCTGATCACTTCAACGTAAGCTTTCGTTTGTTGTTTGATCATTTAGTCAAGCAAGCTAAATGAACTTTGATCTGTGTATAAAAGCTGATCACTTCAACGTGAACTTTCGAGTTTGCTGTTTGATCATTCAGATGAGAAGATTAAATGATTGATTAATGTATTATAAAAGCTGATCACTTTGACGTGAGCTTTTGAATTTGCTGTTTGCTCGTCTAAATGAAGAGGTTAAATGATCAATCAATGTATTATGAAAGCTGATCACTTCAACGTAAGCTTTCAAGTTTGCTATTTGATCATCTAGATGAAAAGACTAAATGATCAATCAGTGTATTATGAAAGTTGATCACTTCAACGTGAGCTTTCAAGTTTGCTGTTTAATCATCTAGATGAAAAGACTAAATGATTAATCAATGTATTATGAAAGCTGATCACTTTGACGTGAGCTTTCGTTCACTATTTGATCATCTAGTTAAGTAAGCTAAATGAGCTTTAATCTGTGTGCAAAAGTTAATCACTTCAACATAAGCTTTTGAATTTGTTGTTTGATCATCTAGTTAAGTGAGCTAAATGAGCGATCGATGTGTTGTGAAAGTTGATCACTTCGACGTGAGCTTTCATTTGCTGTTTGATTATTTATTTGAGCAGACTAGATAAGCTTTGAATTGTTTGTGAGCATTGCGATGCAATGCTCAACCTGTGTATTGTAAAAGCTGATCACTTTGACGTGAGCTTTCAAATTTGCTGTTTAATCATCTAGTTGAACGAGCTAAACAAACTGACATTATAAATAGTATATGTAATGTGTAGTTGATGTAGATGACAGCAATAATGACGTGTAAATAGCACATAAGCATTGTTTATCTTTCAAGTAAATGATGTTGTTAAGACAATAAAGCGTAAACAAAAGTGAATAATAATTGTTGATTTGTTTATCACTCTTTCAGTTTCTTTCAACTTCTCATTTTCTTCAACTTCATCTTTTTTCAATCATGATTATATTTTTATCATTATGTGATTACTTTTAACAAACTTTGAGTATATTTGTATAGTAAGAGTAAGAGATTTAAATCATGAGTCGTGAATATGCAGCAATGCTCAAAGAAAGTCGTAAAATGATGAAGTTGACTGATGATCAAGTCAAGATCATTACAAAAGTAAGTAATGTTACAATTTGAGATTTCACAACTATTACTGCAATTAACAGTATCATAAGTCTGCTCAAAAGACATTGATCAGACGTGATGATCATGATGCTGCTAATGCTGAATCACTCATGATGATGCAGATGTTGTTAAATTCTGATTGAAAGTTCATTGCTTTTACTATTCAAACTTTCAAATACATTTCAGCTATTGAAGAGAAAATTCGAAAGATGATGAAGAAAGAAATAATCATTGATGCTTTGTTGACAATTTTGTTAAATTCACAGACTTCGCGAAATTGAAGAATAATGATGAGATTCGCTTATTTCACTTCTTGATGTCGTTACAGATGCTTTTCAGCTGTCAATTGTGAAAATAAGCGAAAGAAGTGTTACTGATTTCAAAACTCTAGATAGAATGATTTGTATAAAGTGTGCTCAAGTTCTACACATTAAGAATAAAGTATTGTGATGTGATGTCATCTTTCAGAAGAAGACAATGTACAAGAAGTGTGCTCGCTGTGCAAGTAATGAAAGTTTCTGTATTGCAATGAGTATACTTATATGATACATTTGCTAAATGCTCATGATTCGATGTCTAGATTTTTGACATCTGCATTTCAACTATTAATGAATTTTTTCGTCTGCAGAAAATTCATGATAGTGCGATTAAGAATGAAGAAGAGAACGTTGCTCTGAAGACATTCACTGCTCATCAGAAAATTCTTTACAAGAAATTGATGACAGCAACTTGTGTGAAGAATCATCTTGAAAGAGTTCACAAACTTGAGTCTCTAAAGATTCAAAAGTTTATTCTCAAAGAAATGATGATTGTCAATGATTTTTTTATTTTTTATTTTTTTTCTTCATTAAATGCATGCAGTTTATGACTATGATACTGTTTAGACGCTGTGTATATGCTACGTTACATGTAATCTGATCAAAGTCGCTGCTTTATATCTTTTCATTGATCAATCACATCGATAGTTTGCATATACAAGTGCTTTCGCTTTAACTTTCACAATCATACTTTTGTTTTTCTTCGTTTCTTTGCATTCTTCACGTTCTACTCTTTCGTTTCTAATAATCATTTTCTCGTCGTAATTCAAGTATTTTTCAAATACTTTAGTGTTACAATTCTTTCAATCTTGATGATGAACAATGTCATTATAATGTTTGTGTTTTTGAGCTGAGCTTTTTCCTTAAGCTTTCTCTGCTTTGCTCTATAATGTCTGCAAATCAGCAGTAAATGCTTCAACGTTTGTCTTGCATTGCATATTTCATAACATTTGTTCAAATTATTCTCTGATAATCGATGCAAATAACTTTTGAAATAATCATGTTTCATTTTCAGCTGAATAAAGATTGAAAACGTTAATTTATCGATTTTTCCCAGCTTTTTTAGTGATTTATGACTTAGATTCACATTCAATATGATCTTTCAATACTGATTTTTCTTTTTGATACTGCTTTTTCAGATCTCTAATCATTGTAATTTCATCTTTTTGCAAATTTGCTTTTTGACAAAACTTATGATGATTGCTTTCATGTTGTTGATATTTAATACTTCTTGAGCAGCAATTTTGATCAATTGATCTACTTTTTCATTCTAAATAATGCTTTTACGACTCAATATTCACTGTATGCAAATTTGACATTGTTTCTGACGTAAATTGATCAAATTTTGTCGTATATCATTGAATAATCTCACATTGACGTTGCTCTTTGCATTTAGTCTTTGCAAAGTCATTTGACTGTTCATATACACTCAAATTTCGCTGTTTTTGAGTGCTTTTTCGCTGCA